>Ga0007806_1000175_pt1 | contig 21191 bp, 32 predicted proteins | sample CryBogCBE18Aug09_FD_71192 | JGI IMG/M metagenome (GOLD analysis project Ga0007806, IMG submission 71192) | Freshwater microbial communities from Crystal Bog, Wisconsin, USA - CBE18Aug09 | ecosystem: Environmental > Aquatic > Freshwater > Lake | place: Crystal Bog, Wisconsin, USA | collected...
ACGTGTGACTTTTGATTTTTAGCTTTTAATAAAACATAGTATTTCTCTTTGTCTTTTCCGTAAAAACAAAGTTTTCCTAAATTTATCATTACGAATTCCTTCTTACTTTTTGGGTCCCATAGTTTTAGCCTAATATCGTTTACTAATGCTCGAAGAGCCTTAGACGTATACTTGTTAGCATTCGTTTCATCGATTTCCATTTTATCGAAAACATCATGTTTATCTACGACTCTTCCGTTTTTATTTTTAAATCCGGCTATTACAAAACCGGATTGCGAATTGGAATAAGGCATCACTCGTGATAAGAGAGGATGATCTGCGCCTCTATCGAATTCCCAATGAGGAGCGAGTCTAAGTTCGTCAAGTCGACTAATAAATGATTCAAATGCTTGAATATGCTTCATATAGTTATTTATTCTATTCTGTTTAATTTTACTAGTAACACTACGATAAATAACTAAAAGATCATTGATTTACTCATGAAATATTTGCAAAGACTTGATGAAAATTTTAAGTCAACTTCACCCAAGAATTTAAAAAAGACAAATAAAGTAGATCGCGAGGAAATACTTGCACAAATTGATGCTGCTGAGTCTGCAGATGACTGGCAAACGGTCAAGGAACTTACTGACTTTTTAAAGGGAATACCCGAAAGCTTTCTAATTGGAATTAACGATTTTGTCTTGTTGAATGAAACCGTTCAAGAAGGTAAGGCCATTGTTCAGTCTGTTATGGATAGCGAGATTGCCGAACTTGAAAAAGAAGCTGAATCGAAAAATATAGATCAGACTGGTGATAATGCAGAGATTCAAAATAAAATTAAGGCCGACATTCGTGAGAAGATGAACTCAAAATATTTTGGGCAAAACTCTGATTTTGAATTTATAAAGAGACTTTTACACAAAACTCCCGCATATGTTGGTGCATTTATGCGTTTTAAATATCTACAAAATGCAACCCGCCAAGACTTAGAATCACTATATAGTATCATGATGGATCTAAGAAATCAATTAACCGAACTGCCGATGTCAATTGATGCATATTCAAAGGTTGAAGATCAGCATTTGCCCGGTTGGGAATCGCTAGGCGACGATCTTAATAAGCTTCTTGAACTTCGTAAAGGATCTTGGATAGTAAAAGCTCTTCCTAAAATCGCAATGTCCAGAGCTGGAGAATCTCCAGTTAATCTTAAAGAACAATATTTAAAGTCTTCTCACGAAACTCAGCTTGAATTGCAGAGGGTTGCAGCTCAATTAACTAATTTGAACAAGCCTGCATTAATTAGACTTGTTACTGGACAGCTTTCTGGTAAACCTAGCATTGCTGTAATTATTAATCTCATCAAAAATACAATTAAAAATGCAGATACGGATAAAGGAAAATTACTTGAACTTGCAATAGCAGCTTATCCAAGTGTTGCCATTTTTTATTCAGATGATAATTATTATGTCTTTTCATTTCGTAACGACACATATCTACCTAAGCTTGCTGGAAAAGCCAGTGGCTGGTGCATACAACCTAAATGGTATAATCAAGGAACGGGGGACCAATTTTGGAGTTATGCAACCGGTACTTTGCAACTAGTGATACTTGATTTTACAGTAGATCAAACAGATGTCTATCATACAGTTGGAGTGACCATTCAGCCAGATCGTTCCATACGATCTGGCGGCATGTGCAACCAGCCAAATGAATGTACGTCCGGCACCGATTATCGTACCGTACTACAAAAATTTGCATGTGGCGGTCGTCGTTATCATTCTTATCCTAATGAATTAATTGATGCGATTGAAAAAAACTTTGATAGTGAGGTTAACTTTAAGAAAAGCACTGACGAGACATATAAGCTAATTAAACAATATAGCACAAGCGAAAAAGAATACGCCAAAGTTATAATAAAAACTCTAAAGGGATTGATGAACGACTTTGGTCACCTTGTTACTTCTGGAGTTACCAAAGATATTGCTAGTGTAAATAGTGACAAAAATATTAAGAACCAAATCATTGCAGCAGAGATAAACAATATTAAACAATCTGATGATGTAAAGAAATTGCAAAAAGAGTATATTGAAAAGTTTTCTACTAATAAGGTGCCCGATATTCTTGGTACGCCTGCCGATGTGAAGCTTTTTGAGATAGTGTTTGAGGACTCCCCAATGTTAACAGATGGCTTACTTACGGCTATGATTGAAAAGGCTACGAGACTACTAGGCTTATTTGACAAAAAAATAAAAGCAAGTCTTGCTGAAAAAGCAAAAAATCCGGCAAGTAAAACATCAAAACCTTCAGACGGTAGAATATCTGTGGACCTAGAAATGGTACAATCTATGTATGCATCAGCAAATGATGCGGTAATTGCACTGGAAGCTCTACGTGAAAAAATAAAAAAATAACAAGCATATAATGAAGCACATAAAGAGACTTTATGAGTTTTTAATGGCAGAACCTGCAGTTAAACCAGACGCGCCGACTCGTCCTGCTACTCCACAGACACCGACTCGTCCAGACAGACCGGGTCCTAGAATACGTCCAGGCGAAAAGGAAAAGGAAAAACCAATGGCATTTGGATCAGCAGAACCTGCAGTTAGACCGGATACTCCGACTCGACCGGCAACGCCTCAGACACCAACTCGTCCAGACAGACCAGGTCCTAGGATACGTCCAGGCGAAAAGGAAAAGGAAAAACCAATGGCAGTAGTTAGCAATATACTTTCTATGTTCTTCGACGAACTTGAATCTATTAAAGACACAAAAAAGGGCCAGGAAATAATTAAAAAATTACATTCTAAGTATGGTAAGAAAGATTAAAGCATTTGATGCGTATCTAAATGAAGCGTCTCTTCGCGGTAACACCGGTATTCCAGGAGAAGGCGGATCCGGCCAAGAATCATGGCTCGATAAAATAACTGCAAGATCAAATGCAGCTGCTCGTGAGTTTTTTAATCAAAATCAAGGCGATATTAGAAACTTTATGGGTCTAGTAGGACAATCCGCTAGACTTCAGCAAGGACATGAAGAAGCTTTGTCTAAGCTTACGACTGATGCTTTTATTGAACTGTATGGATCTTTACTTGATGGAATCGATTTGGACATAAAGATCTCAAGTAAAGAGGAAGTAAAGAAGAAAATGCAAGAAACCCCCGATGAGAGTGAAGTTGAAGAGCTTGAAGAGCTTGAAGATGCGAATATTATAAACCAAATCAATAAGCGTAAGATCCTACGTACCATTCAACAGGGAAAGGGACTAAGTACCAAAGCAATTCTTAACCTTTCTATATTTAAGGACGGACTCGTTGAAATAATGGGAAGACCGAAGGCTGCTGAATACCTTACTATTCTAAACAAGATCTCTAATGTTGCTCAATTTTTTGATTGGGACACACCTGAGGATATTCAAAAAGAAATGTGGCAGACACGTCAAGGTTTTGCTGGAAGTTGCAGCATTGAATTTGACAAGGAAGATGCCAAGACTCCTGAAAAGGAAGACCTTGCACAAAAGGTGCTAGACGACTTGATGAATGGCGAGGACATATCAGATAATGAGGATGCAGAAGAGCTCATTAGCGATCTAAATGTAAGAATTGTTGCAAAAGGAATTGACCTTTCTGTTCTAATACACGAAACAATTAAAGGCATTTACAAACTAATTACTCAAGCTTCTCTTGAAGCACTGTACGGTGGATCTGCGGAAACTGTCGTGAAGAACACCGATACTTTATTAGATGAGCTCCAGGAGATAAAATTCGGTCGTCAGATGCAGAGCGCGTTCTTTAAACCTGTTAAGGAGCATCAATTAGTCACCAAGAGAATAGAAGAAATGCTTAAAAATGATGCGACTGACGTACAGATCGCTTCTTTCCAAGAGAGGTTAGACTATCTTTTCTTTAATGAGATTGCACAGCTGGGTACAGAAGATGCATCTGAGATGCTGGAAGTAGTCAATGCAATCCTTAGCGAATCACCTGAATCCGAAGACATATGCGACCCTTTCATTCGTAAGGCTCTTAATTCAATCGATCAAGAGGAAGAATACCAGTCTTGGAAGAGAGGTGAAGCTCAAGAACTTTCAGGTTTTGAAGACGAAGAAGAACCGTCTTATCCGACTATGCCTAAGCCTAATGAAATTAAGATGACTCAGGACGAAATCAATGACGCTATTATTGATGCATACGAAAGAGGAGACATGGAAGAGGTTAAGCGCTTGCAGAAAATGTTAGGATAATGTCTTAGCTAAGCCGTATTGTAAATAAATAATAAAAACGTTTGTCATGAATAATCTTCAATTTTTTGTTAAATCATTTGAAGGGTTTACTGGTAGTCTGCTTGAAGCTTCAACTCTAAGTAAGACTGGAATGCCTAGTGCCATGATTTCAGCAATATACACAAAAGCAGAACACTGGGATAAATATTCCAGAATGGCTCACACCTATCGTGGAGGACAAGTAATTCCAATGCCGTACAACTATCACGTGCCTTCTCATAAAATTGAGATCACTGAGCCTATTAAGTTTACCGGTAAGAAAACCAATGTTGATCCATATAGCGGTCGTGAAATTAAAAGCTTTTATACTGACTTTCACTGGTTTATTGAATCTTTACCGCTTGGTGAAAATCGAGTTTTAATAGCAAATTCTGACCTTGATTTTTACATGTATATCTATCATAAGTCCAAAAGCAAAGGTGCTCCTGGACTACAGTATGCGATCCTCTGGTGGGATAAAACTCGCAAGAAAGCAATCGACTTTGGATATTCTGAATTAACTACTCGTGCCGTTGACTTATCACAAATTCGCGGAGTACACGATACTAAAGGAGGCAATCGTAGTGATAAAATTCAAGAATTTGTAAGGTCTGCAACTCGAGAAGGAGGTGGAGACTATGCTCCATCTACTGCAAAACCTCTTTATGCATATAAGTTAACAGTAGATACCTCTGGCATTAACGAACCCAGAGCAATTCGTAAGACTCGCGAAAAAGAAAAGACACAAGTATTGTCTAAGGATTTCATTACCGTTTTTGCAAATAAGTATAAAGGACTTTTTGCCATTTCGAATCCTAAAATTAAAGATAAATTTGTTCAACGAGTCCTACAAAGTGATTATCATTGGGCATTGATTAATGGAAAAATACCTGAATCAGTAATAGAGCTTGCAGATAAATTAAAGGTTGAACCCAGACCGCTTTATGCATTTTTATTTAAGAGTCTTAGATCTTTTAGAAAGGAACTCTATAGTGCTGGAGCAGGCGCTTACAGGAAAACTCCAGGTTTTGATTTGGAAAGTGAAAATTTAATTAATTCAAACACGTATGCCGTGAATTATAAGTCATTTAGTCCAGATGAAGAACGAAGACTAAAGCAAGAAGAAGAAAATAATGATCAGGAGGATCAGGCATTTAGAGAAGCTCAACCTGAAAAATATAAAAGACGACTCCCTGTTCCCGGAGAGTATGTTTCTATTCCAAGCATAATATTACACCACACATTAGATGGAGCATTACACCGTTACTTCTATTACATGCTTACTGGTAAAATACACGCACCTAAAATAAGCATTTTTTCTATTTTTGGAATTGATCCTAACAATGTTGACCTTCCAGATTTTGAAAATTGGACGCTATAATAATGATAAAGAGTTTTTCTCAATATGTTGCAGAGTCTAATTGGTTAGTAGACGATGGTCTGATGGATATTCTAGGGGATTTAGCAAATGCCGGTCTATTTAACAAAAAGAAGTTTGAAGTGCTTAAATTAATTGATAGCACTCCTGCAATTAAAGAGGCGTTTGAGTCTCCTCAAATGAAAAAGTTAATAAGTATTGGATTAGAGCCTGCTTCAACTAAAAATCAACTACTCAATGGAAACATAATTTTTTCAAGGAAAGGAGAAGACCTGAACACTAACTATGGACTCGGTGTATTTTTAAACCTACGATGCATACGAAGAATGGTCCCACGTCAATCGGGTCGAATAGATACTAAAATTAAAACATTTGATACTAATTTATCCGATAGTCAGTTCTATCGCGTTGCAATGCAATGGGCAATCGACCATATAGATTTTGATAGCAACACCTTTTTACTAAAATCAAAAACTGGAAAGGACTATTTTAATAATTTAAGCATTTAATTAGTGGTTATGAGTGCTTAAATCCGGGTTCCAATTCAAACATTAGCCGAGTCTCTGTGATGCCTGGATTATTTACACCGGCACAAAATGACATGTATCGACCGTCGTCAAACTTTTGTGGGATCCCTTCCTCATTCAGTCGACAGCCCCACATCGTGCCGCCTTCGACTTTAAGCAGCACGAAAAGCCCGTCCATCCAACTAAATGACGTGTGTTTCGATTTGAGCAAGTAGACTCTACCTGGGGTAAATTTCGACTTTGCTGCAGTAATTTCCTTGCGTACAAGTTGCAGCCTGGCCTTTTTGTTGTTGACTGCCGATTCTGTCATGTCATCAACATCAGCAAAAAACTTCAGCTTGATCATCCAAGCTTCAAGATGTATATTTTCCAGGACTATTTTATTTTCCTCTACTGTCCACTTGTGTGCCATCCTATTGGGTTTATGAGTTACTAATTAAAACCAAGCGACCTAAGCTTTTTCTCAAGTCGGCTCTCAGTTTCAGTTTTGGTAATTTCGTCTATTGCTAGGTGAATCGATTCTTCAGCTTTTTTCAGGTGTTCGGTAAGTTTTGACTCCTCAAATGTCGCAGCATAAGTCGTCCTTTGCTGAAAGCTTGCTCGAATGATGTTTTCAGGTGGACCCAGTCGGGCTTTCCTAGAATTAGTTACCCAGGTCGCGGTTTCTTCCTGTTGTTCTGATCGAACTCCGACGAGCACTTCAATCGATCCGACTCTGCTTTTGTATGTGATTGCCTTCTTCATATATTTTCTATTGTGTAGAATCCGTGCTTTATGTAAAGTCCCACCAGCTTTATTGCATTTGCCGTATCGGAGTATGTGCGAAGTTCTTTTGCGTATTCATTTCCCTTTTCCAATGACCGGCCGATTATGTCTCCAGGTTTTATGTGGGAGAATAGCATTGCGTGACCGTCATCAAATATCCTGAACATACGATCAGTCTTGGAATAATTTATTTTGATTGAGCACCCACTCGGTGATCTAACAAAACCTGCATCAGAATAGGTAGGATCATTCCACTGTTTTGAGAATTGTTTACCTCGCCCGTCTGGCGACTTGCCTATGAACTCGTCAGTTATCTCAAAGCCCGCGTCCTTTACCCTTTGCGATTTCCAAAGCTTATCGTTTCCGACCAGTGCACAGATCTCAGCTGCAAGCTCCTGATCTATTGTGCTTGAATTAAATTCCTTTATTTGCTTTAGTGTTGGTTCCATCTTTTTGATTTATAATACTCTAAAAATCTGTTTAGGTCTTCGACCGCCTGGTCATTCTTCATTTTCATCAGTTTCTGAGGTGTCGCCATAATTCACAGAACCTTCCGGTGTAAGTTCAATTATGATCATTAGAAGAATAAATGCCCAAAGGACTCCTGCATCCTTGATGACGATTGCAACAAAAGAAATGCAGGCGATTCCAAATATTGCGACGAGAGTTTTGTTTTGCATTTTCATGATCTATTATTTTAGCATTCTACAATTTCCCAGTCTTCCGGTTTAGTCTTGGCTACACACTGGTATGACTTCCATTTGGATTTATCGTACTGTACTATCTCTCTGGTTGCTATGTGGACTCTTGAATCCTCTTCGACACGCAAGGTAGGTGCTCCACCGTTATTTGTCAGCGATGACTGAGCAAGTCCACGAGTCCTGTATACCTTTCCTTTTGCCGAGAGGTTGCTGCCTCGGTGCTTCATTGGCTGATAATAGTGGCCAGTCGGTATGTGTTTTATTAGGTATGCTACCATTACATCTGTATATTACCGTTGTTATTAACAATGTTTAGCACAGCCTTTGGTTTCTTCTTCTGGTATCGACTAATTACTGTCACAAGTAGGTGCATGTTGAAGTCGCATGAAAGAGGAAACACAAGTTCAGGATTCTCTTCCGGCTTTTCAAGATATGCTCGTGCTTCCTCGAGAGCCTCGTCAAACGTTTGAATTATTACATCAACATCGACGTTAGGATACTGATTCCTTAGGCTTTTGATAAACTGTTCTCTCATGTAATTATGATACTATTATGGGTGAGATAAATAAAATTAGAAGTCAAAAATAATAAAGAACAATGTCTCTACAATCTATAAAAGAAGCTATTTCCGATTATGCGTACAACCACGGAATTGTGGTCGGAGCAATAGTTACCTGCATATATTTTGCAATCGGTATCATCCCTTATACTATTTGGGCAGCGACTCCTAAGTTTTATGGAGATCCCAACAACAATTACAATTGGATGATCTTTTCAACCCTTATCTGGGAAGGTCTGGGTATCCTTGCTGCATTCGGTTGGATCATCTGGAATTCATTTAAGAAGTGATGCCGATCTGTCCAATATCGAATTATGTTGCAGTCTCTCTGCTGGTCCTAGCATCAGCCGTTTCCAAAGCAGTGCAGGACGCTACTTCATTTCATTTTGACTCTTCAGTTTTTAAGGGTCTTCCTAAATGGTTCGATCCGGCCTCGTCCTGGAATAACAAGTGGACCTGGTCGAGCAATCCCATAATCACTTTTCTCTTGGCAAATCCGCTAGTCTTTATCACGGATGCTTGGCACTTCTTTGGCGCAGTCGGTAGAGTTTCCCTTTTTGCCTGTCTCTTTTTTTCGATTCCTTGGTGGTCAGTGCCGCTCTTTTACTTGGAATTTGCACTGGTCTTTCACCTTTTCTTCAGCTACGTATTCGTTAGGAAGTAATCTTGCTCTTTTTTGATTCGCTAGTAGCTAGCTTCCTGAGCAGTCTCTTTTGCAGACTTTTTGCGTCGTCCGTTAATTCGTATTCCCAATAGGAGTCGTAGTGACCGGAATCCGATTTTCTAAATAGAGATCTGGTAGAGTCTATCTCTTTCTTCCATTTGCTTATAAAACGATCGTCTTCGGATCTGCCGGAGTATCGATTTTGATTTGGCTTGTCGTGAATTGCTACGAGAAACTCTTTTTCTTGGTCTGAAAGATCGTATTTAACTTTCTCATTTTGGATTTTATTTAGTTAAACCATAAGTGATACTTATTAAGAATACTAAAAGTATGGCGACTATTACTAAAGTCGGGTTACGTTCTGCCCAATCTTCAGTCTGACCCGGTGCAGCCTTTAGCTGATGATCGATCTCAGAATAAAGCTCCTCTTCCTTATTTGTGATTTTCATGCTGTACTATTTCTTTTATTGCCTGGACGAGGATTTGCCAGCCTTTTTCTTGATTGTTAGTAAAGATTGAATTTTCGTATTTTTGCAGAAACTTAAGGTACTGGTCGTGTGCCGAATCCGAGCCGGCTGCTAATTCCTTATATCTGTGCGCGATCTTTGAGAAGGCTGGGATCTGCCAGTTCCACGACTTGTGAAATTCCAAGTGCTCTACAAGTATACAGGATCCGCAAATATCAAACTGTTCTACTCTCCACTTTTCTGCAACTGGACCGCACCATGCAAGAATCTCCTGACCCTTTATTTTAAAGGCTGATTTTACCTTACCTCCCAAGAACTCGGCGATCCCTGAGTTGCCCTTATTAATTTCTTCAGTTGTCATTTTCCGGTATTATTAAAGAAGTCGAGTCTGATTTCAGTAGCCGAATCTCTTCCTCTATGTTAAGAATACGCGCCATGCGAGTAGTGATCTTTAACTCAAGCTCTCTCTTTATTATTGCAGGGTTGGTGATCACTTCCCAATTAAGAGTGTAGCCATAGTTTCCACCAGATCCGGTTCTTTCTGCCCAAGCAATAGCCTGATCCTCCTGATCATCGTGAGTCGTTCCTTGAACGATTAGAAATTTAGTGTGTTCTCCATTACGATATTTCATCGTAACTTTTATGCAAGAGTGGTTCATGGATTATTCATTTACAGGAAGGTTATTGATGTCCAGTTTCATGTGGTGTTGCCATGTATAAGATTCACCAGATTTTCTACCCTTATTGTAAAACTCACCTTTTCCATTAGCATATCTTAAATTCCAAGTATCTTTATCAGATGTTCTAACCAAACAAGGAGTTCCATCGGGATATACTTCTTCATCTTTTCCAAATATCTCATCAAAAAGTTCATGCTGCCATTTTGTACAAGCCTTTCTCATTTCTTGATAGAAATCTTCAGATACGAATATGGGATTGCCCATTACAATATCCTTGCCCCACTTTTCAGCAAGTTTCGGTTTCCAGTTTCCTACACACGCGATGTCAATTATTCGTTGAGCATCGACTGCCGATATCTTTCTTTTCTTTTCTTTTTGCTTGGAAATTTCGCCCTTTATTGCATTTACGAATTTCGTCAGATCTTCAAGGCTTTTACACTCCGGAAATGATCCGGAAAACGTATAGCCGAGCACTTTCTTTTGAAATTCAGCTCCGTCCAAGCCCAATTTGTCAAATATTGCATAATTGACTCCACGGTCAGCATTCATATACCAATAAATTCCGCTTTTACGTACGCGATACGGCATGTCTCCCAGATGAACTTCTTGGTCTGGCTTTAGAATCTCTTCTTTCATTTCTTTCTGTTTTAAAACTGGTTTGATAAAGTGTTTGATAAATTGTTCTGTTGTTATTTTTTTATAGCCAGAAAAGTGTGGTTTTTCTAAAAATTCTCTTTCTTCACCACCAAAATAGTAGCTACCATCTGGGTGATCTGATAATATTAACTGATTTTCATCTACTGTAATTTTAGCAGGATAGGTTACTGAGTTACGTCTCCATTCATTGAGCATTTGTTTGTTCTCTGGTGTAACAACACAATACCATTTTTCAGGCAGTTTAAATCCATTTACAATTTCATCCCACTCTTCAAGAGTTAGTTCTACTGTACCTTCAGGGAATGTCTTAAGTTGATAATGCCAACGCGTATTTCCACAATCATAATTATCTGTCACTCCGTAGTAAGCATTAATGCCCCCATTCCAAGAAGGACCAAAATATCCATTTTTTCTTGCATAGTCATTAAGCCAAGATATGTATTTATCCCATAGAGGATTATCTGCATCTTTTTTAATTGCAAAGTGTTTAGGTAGTTGTTTCATGTTTATAAAATACTAAATTAGCAGGTCAGTTAAAACAAAAAAGGCCAGCTAGGCTGGCCTTTTTAAGTTAAACGGATCAATTAAACTCTCTCCAGTTCATAGAGGAATTTTGTGCTGGGATCCAGTTTGCGAGTGTATGAGTTGGACTGGATAAAGACGTCATACTTCTTCATTATTGCAGGTATTGCAAGCGGACGTACTGTTCCCTTGGTTCCGTATGGGACCCCAAGTTGCTTGCGGCACCAGGCAGTGTCAGTGACGGCTTCACCGGTTGCCTTATCAATGAAGAGCACTTCCTTGTTTGCCTGTACCTCTTCGAAGTTGGCCTTCCCGTCTCGAGTTCTCTCTATCAGTTGATAGAAACCTCTGCCCTTACGGTAGGTGCAGCCGTGAGAGTTGACGAATTCCTGGATGGTGGTCTCGCCGTCAGTGTCGACGTCCATTACCTGGAATCTTGAAAGTATCTCTACCTTTTCGCTAAAGCCCTTCTCCTCGCCGATGCCTCTTAGCTTCCTGAACATGTTCTTCAGTGAGAGGTTAGTTGAGAAGCTAGGATCGGATTTTTCGTAGCTTTCTAGAGTTCCTTGCTGGTGGTATGCGACCGCATTGATGTATTGTGTGATGTGCTGAAATTGAGAAAGATCAAGCTTCACTCCTTTGGTGTATCGGGCAAGGCCCTCGTAGAATGAAGTAGAAGACCTTGATCCAAGAGCTTGCACAGCATAGATCTGCACTCCCATTTCACCGAGCTTTTGGGCTTCTGCCTTCCAGTCTATCAGGTTGTGATATTCTTTTCTGTCACGACCATGACATCGGTAACCGGGATTGTGTGGCAGCGCGTCTCCGATCACAATAAATGCCCTCTTATCGGCTTTCCACGAGAGCTCGGTTGCAGTCTTTAGTGCAAGTTCATAGCACTCAGGCGAGTCGCCACCTCCGCAAGGGGAATCCTGATTGACGAAGCGATTGAGCTCTGACTTGTCTCTTGTAAAGTCTTGCACGAATATGTGTCGAGGAGCGTCACAGTAGTCGTTGTGGATGATGATCCCGACTCGCAGCTTAGGTATTGAGCTGAACAGTTGGGAGACGAGCTCATTTACTTTCTGTCTCACCTGCTTACGCACGCTGGACATTGAACCGGTGTCGTCGAACGAGATGAGGAGGTCCAGACCCTCAGCTGAAGAGCCGAGCACTGCAGACTTTACCTCTTCTAAGGTTGGCATCTCCACCTTTTTTGCAGCCTTAGGTTCAGATTTAGTCCGGGTGACGGGCTTTTCGAGGTGATCCCTCAGCACTTTTGAAATGCCCGAGTATCTCTGTCGAGCATTGGATGGGCCGATCGTCAGACCGGTCTCTTCCGTTATCTTTGCGATTGCTGCCGATCTCTCGGCAATGGACATCGCGTTCCATATTTTTTCTGGTGTCAGCATCTTATGTTCTCTTTTTTAGTTCTTCAAAAAGGTCGTTGACGAGTTGGCTCTCGCTCATCGCGCAGTACTTGGCAAGAAAGTCTCGGTTTGAGTCTTCTGCTTTAAAGATACCGGCGAAGTACTCTTTTGTCACCTTCAGTAGGGCCCTACGTAGGTGGTAGTCGTTCATTCCAGAGATCTTTACGATTCCTGAGGTGTCAGAAGGGTAGTAGCCCTTTGGACAAGACCCTCCGAACTGGGAGACGTCTAGCTTTTCTCCGAAAGCTGCGGCGATTTTTTCGAGTTCATCGACTCGGCCTGTGGCAACGGTACCGTTTGCAAAAACGTACCTAAAGCTTGGTTGACTGTGCATAGTGTTGGATTTTTTTAATTGATTTATAAAGTTTTCTCTTTTATCTTTCGGTCGATCCTGTGGATCTCCTCGTTTATTTCATTTGCTGAGTCCCTTAGTTGTAGCCTCTTCGGATGGTCTGCACCAAGCACAAATGCCAGGTCCTTTTCAAACTTTACAGTTTCCCAGTAATTGTAGGAAAGTATCTTACGCTTTATCTGAAAAGACTCCTCTTGCATCTAGTTGTTTTATTTCGCACTCAATGATCGCTCCTCTTAGACAACTGATCCTCGACTCCAGGTCATCCGGCTTGAACCAGTAGATCCCGGCAGTGGTTTCAGGCTTTTGATTGAATAGCTCCGGCAACTTGTTTTCAAAGGCGTCCGATCCACTTAGTAGATGGATTCCCTGAGTGTACCTGAAATAGTAGCAGAATCCGCAATCGACTGCGTACCAATCGCTCAATATTGACGAAGAATAGCGCCCAAATATCTTATAATACCGTTGAACCCTAGTGAAATGCTTAAGAGCTTTACGATAGATCGCGAGTCTCTGTTCTACTTGCGATACCGATTTTTCAATTTTGTTTTTCAAGTTGATTATAGATTTTAATGATTTCGGAAATGTCACCCTTGGAGAATTTGCTTTTTCCAAGAAAAATAGAGTCGACTTTAGGATTGAGTTCCCTAAAACCAAACACTAGGCTCTCTGTGAAATACTTTTGCAGTAGGCTTTTAATAGATTCGATCGGAACTGTAATTTCTCCAAATTGGATTCCAGTAGTGGACGAAATGTGAATGTCCATGCTAGGACACCCCATTCTCACCTTTGCTGACACAATCTTGTATATCGGATCAAATATCGCAGGGTGTGCAATAATTACGTGCTTGCTTACTTGATCGAATTTTGACTGGTCCTTTCTCTCTGTGTCGGCAAGTCGACAGTAGCAGCATGGGTCGTGTAGATTTTCATAGAGCACCTCGCCAGTAGTGAACGGACTGCCTGGATAGCTCATCCTGATTTTTGCTGCTGTTAGTATTTTACACACTTGTATGATGTTGTAATTCGACTCGATCATGCTCTTCTTTATTATTGATATAGTACTAAATCCCAGTGAGCTATTAAACCGTTAATGCAACTTATTATGGAACTGCACTGCTGCATAGATGGTGAGCCCTAACATAAACAGGGAGGCTGCTGCGAACACGACGTGCGGCAGCACTCTTGCATAATTTCGGTCGGTCCAGTGCCTAACTATCCTTAGCGCAAAGATGTAGGCACACATCGCGCAAGTCATCACGCTCAAAAACATTATTACTTTCATGGAATCGATACGATTATGTCATGGCCGTCCTTATATTTCTCACCTCTGTCCCAGCTATAGTGATCTTCTCTGCTCACTTGCCAGCCTTTTTGAATAAAAATTTCCATCAAATAATCCTGAAGGTGTACGTCAAGAGTCTGTAGCCAGACTTTAACAGACTGGTCTCCCTTCTTTAGTCTACCTACGATTTCGTCAACATACGGTCGGATCTCAGTCTCCATCCTTTCGATCCGGATCTTCTCTAGCTCTTGCGGTATTGGTATTTCTATCACGGTTTGGATTTTATGCGTGATTTAATTCTTTCGATCGCTTCAGCCTCCACATTGGAATGCATAGACAGCACTCTTTCAAAATCCGGTTCGCACACGTCCCAGTCCTCGTGCTTGAGGCTGTAAAAGTGAGATAGACAGTACCTGACGACCGCTTCGTTTAATTCCCAGTCAGGAAGATCGGAGTCGTTTGGTTTGCTGAATCTTTGTTTCGTCTCGTATCCAAATTTCCAACTTGAATCCGGTTGTATTCCAAATAGTATAGATTCAAAAGCATGAGAGTGCTCCTTGAACGGGAGTCGTTCAAACTGTCCAAGTATCACTCGAGTGCAGTCGACCGGACGAAAGTACTCTGCTGAGTAGTCGTCTGCTTGGAGACACTTCTTAATGTCTGCCCAAAAGTCTCCTCTGGCATACCAACCCTTGGCATAGAGGACCGTGTGCTGCAGTGTGAATCGTTCTTTCATGTAAATATAGTACTAAACCCGAACCGCTTCTTAAAATAAATAACTAAAATAGAGTAACACATGTCATTCATACAATGGGGAAATGAAACGCCTGAACAAAAGGCAGCTAGAGAAAAGAAAGAGCTTGAGATCCTATATGAACAGGCAGCCAACGTTGCAAGGATGCGATCTTCTAGCGCTACCGTTGCTGGGGTCGGTGGATCGATACTTGCAAATAAAGTAACAAAGAGCGGTTCAGTTCTGGTGACATATGTTGTAGACGGTCTTTCAAATTTCCAATATTTCATAATGGACGTTGCCACCGGAAAGGCAACCGATTCAGTCGACAGCGGAGTCGATGCAAGCCTTTACAATCCGGAACACGACACTACCGCTCAGTGGTTTACATCAGTCGATAATAAGGGATATATCGCAAGATATATCGATAATTCTACAGGCACGCTAAACGTGTTTCAATTCATCTTAAACGATTGCTCGATCCTTGACAGTTTCACGCTTAACACTGATTTGATCGGAGGCTTAAATTATTCGTATAATCAATCCGCGTATTGGGTTCTCATTCCAGACATTAGAAACGGCACGACGTATGGCGTGACCTTTAAGATATTTGACGGAGTGAGAGTAGGCAGTCACTATTTACCGTATCAAAACTCTAGCGATTGGGGAATAGAGACTGGGTCGACTGCGACGGGTCACTCGGTTTTTTACATAAATGATCAAGACAACAATTACTATTACTACTTGATGAGTCCAGTCGACTCTAAGTTGATTTACGTTCGACCTGCAACAGATAACTTTACTGCTAGTTTTTACATAAATCTATTTGGTAATGCAGTATATGCAGTAACACGAAATCAAGATACTGGAAACTATTCAAAAATCGAAATCCATAATACCAAGACGGGCAAAAGCAGCACTGTCGAGCTGAGTCGCACTGATTTGAATGATACGATCGTGACATCATACGGCACGGGCAAGATCCAGTTTCTTTTCTTTAATGCGCAAGACTATAGCGTTCCTTGGACTATTTATCATCACAATTCCATAACCGATGCTTTGGTCTATCACGTCGAAGAGCGAGGAGACTATTCTTTTGCAGAACCGATTGCACAAGATTATTATTTTGGTGCAAGCCTTCCGACTAGACCAGAAAGCCTGATGAACGTGTTTCTCTCGGGCTCGTTCGATGGTGATATAAATCAGCCAGGAAGCTCAGGATACTGTAAAGTGACCTACATGTTGGACGAGGATACTCAATATTACACCTATACAATAATTGAAGGCGGAGTCACTGGTACCAATCTAAACTTTAATTATGCATATCCTACGCCTAACTCGTTTAAAATTTTAGCTAACTTACAGGACGGGAATATCTCTTTGCTTGCCTTTACTAAAGGCGGTAAAATTAACACTCGCGTAGTGAGTGCAGTGGGCAGTTTATTGGATTATCCGACGGTTCCGATTGGTGATTTTACTCTAGTACTCAACATCCAAGCATATGTGGAACCTATAATACAGGCAATGAGTGCTGATGGGTCTATTCTTGATTCATTTTCAGCAATTCTTGATGCGTATACTGATCTTGTAATATCAAATAACACAGTGCTGATCCGTAACTCCACCCTTAATTCATACTGGTATTTTAATACCAAGACGAATAAATTTATCCAAAGCAGTGGTGATTATTACGATTTTGTGCTAGGCTCAAATGATCACCCTAAAGATGACATGCTGTTTTCTAACATTCTTATGTTGGACCGACCAAACTTTAAAGCAAAGATCTTGAGTCCAGGAAAGTATACTGGTCCGATCTCGCTCACTAGATCAACACAATACCCATACGCTTGGAGGATCTCGATGGGTACTACTTTCTTGTGTTATGCTTACAGGAACGATTCAGGCAAATACGTGATAAACATCTATAATTTACAGGGTAACCTGGTGAAAACCTATCAGACTCAAGTTGACTATTTAGCTAAAAGTATATTCTTCGATGATCGCTGCTACTTTTTAGGAATCGATTCTGATGCTGGAGTTGCTTTAAATATTTTAGCGACTGACTCAAAGATTGAGGTTGTTGATCTGGGTTCGTATGTTTTCTTCGATCAGCCTTCACTTAATTCTTACTTTGGATTAAACGAATATTCCGGTCAAGGTTCATCGATTTTCTATGCGTTAACTCTTACTGGTGATTTGAGCATACAAATCACTTGGAGTTATCTATTCGCTGGAAACGCGGTAAACCAAAACCCTTTTGTACTGCTTGCTGCACCAGACCCCACAAATCTGTCGACTCAATTTGTCGGTCCAGATGCAACTAGCACAAATATCGGACTGGTGTTAAATCCTAGCAATACACGTTCATATCCTTTACCTGATGGATTTTGGAATGATTATCAGGGTAAGTGGTTCACGATAATTTCAAAGGACACTCAAGGAAATTGGGTGGATTCTTCTGTCACAGGACCGATCAGTTTTCAGTGGGTCTCAAACGATTCCTTTGCAGATAACGGTGACGGGACTTCAAACTATACCTATACAATCAATAATTTGGTAGATGGCGATACTTATGCTCTAGCCATTGAGTACATTAGTGGAGGATCTTGGACCACTTTAAACACTCAACATAATGTAGCAACTGGTCAGAATACTGCGTTAAACGTGCTTAATCCTGCGTTACAACAGTTTACCTATCGTTGCACGCTTACCAACCAAAACGGAGATATTTGGTATTCAGATAGAAAGACTGCCACATGGACCAGCTTAACCCCTAGAATATCGATACTGAACGATACTCAGGATACTGGTCATGGAACCACTCATTACCATCTCAGTTACTATGGTGCGCCGGGCACCAACTCAATCCGATTGAAATATGCAACCTCGCCTGGAGGACCTTTATCTGATGTTTATAATTTAGATCTATCTGCCTCGCCGGGACAAAATTCGTTGACTACTGAACTCGCGAATCCTGTGACTGGCTCAGTCGAAGTGAAGGCAATACTCAATGCAAACGGCACACCAATTGAATCAGACTATTGGAGCTTAGCATGGACTGAATACAAGCCATACGTCATATTTGACAGCTATGCAGTAGAGGCAGCACAGGCCGCGACATTCGAATACTCAGTCTACAATGCTTCCCAGCCAAACGATGTAGCCCTTCAGTTCTCAGTGGACAGCGGATCCACTTGGACGACAGTCGATGATCTGGGATCGGTCGCAAACGGAACCTGGTACCTACAATTCACTAGCAATGTCACCTCAGCTCAAGTGAGATTTAAGATGACGATCGATACTACTGACTACTATTCAGACGTCAAGACGATTGACTTTACACAAATCACTCCAGTCTACGGCTCAGGCTATGGATCGGGCGGAGGATTTGTGATGGCAGTCGGTGGAAATAACCTCTAATCCATGACTGCGGTCTACTCTCTATGGTGCGCCGGAGATCCGGCAAATACCTCTGCGTTCAGTTCTGTGGAGGATCTTATGTCGATGATCCACCTCTCAGTGTTACAGTCAAAAAAGTTTTTTAGCAGAGTCGTGTTTGTGACTGACTCAATTGGTGCGGCTAGAGTCAAAGAGTATGGGGTACCGTTTGACGAGATCCGGATAGAGTTTGACGAATTAAGAGTCGATAGCTACCTTTGGGCACTCCCAAAGCTACTTGCACTAAAGTCAGTTTATCTCCCTAAGATGATGCATATAGACAATGACCTTGTACTTTGGGAGGATCCTGCAATATACTGGAAGGATTCTGACCTGCTCTTTCAAAATCCGGAAGTGTATTCAAAGTGGACCTATTACCACTCGCTTTTTGCCCACCTGCAAAAGGTAAAGCCCGAAGCTTTGCAGTACATCGCAAAGTCAAGAGCTGCCTATAACTGTGGAGTGATAGGAATCCGGGATCCTAAGTTCATGGATCTTTGGCTGGAGAAAGCTGAATGGATCTACTTGGATCCGGTATTGAGTAACAGGGAGGTGAACCCAAATATAAATTTACTCAATCTTATATTTGAGCAAAGCATCGTCGCCGGCCTCTGTTATGAGAAGGGTATCAAGCCAGCATTCCTATTGGAAGAGATCACTCACGACACCTCAATACTCACTCACCTCTGGTCTAACTCAAAGAGGAGTAAGGAAAACATGGACAAGGTAAAATTAAGACTTGCTCAGTTAAAGCCCACGATATAAACGAAGAGAATTCGCTTGTTCAGCACAGTGCACTCCCATACCTTTGGCATTATAGAAGTCAGATCGTACATCTTAGATAACGGTTGCTCTACCGTCTTTTCGATCTTTATAAGCAGGTCTTCCGGAGTTGCTCTATTTGCTGGATCGACTACTGCTGCACCATAGTTGACGAATGTAGACTGATCGGCATACATCGTCTCAAGGTAGGAATTTATCTTTTCGATAGTTTGAGTGATTGCCTTTTTTGTAGTGTCAATTGGCGCATGAGCCTCTATGAATTTTGTAAGGCTTGCATAGTAAGACTGGTTGATGTTCACACCAGTTAGGTGAGTCTTGACTCTTAGTTGGTTGACTACGTTTAGGACTTGAGACTCTTGCGCAGTTTGAGAAAATGAAAAGATTGGCAAAAGGAGAAAGAAAAGGAGAAGTGCTTTAACGGACATTGAGGTGGGCTTTTAATTATATAAGAGCTGGCTCTGCTCAAATTTGTGAGTTACCACCAAAAAATTCCACCAAATATGAGGCTAAAGATGAGCCATGCAAAAATCGCAATGATTCCGTCGAATCCTAATTCGTACTTTCTCTTACCTGGAGTAAAGAGACCTGAATAAGAGTCAAGCAGATTTGCAATAAGAAAAGCTAGACACACCAGCGATATGATGATGTACACTACATTGTGCAAGGCAATGGTAACGGTCATTTAATTAGTCTTTTGTTTCAAAAATAAATTGGTCAAGAGCTTTTGCAGTTGGCTTGCAGTCGATGCTGAAATCGGTGTATCGGATAGACTTGCCTTTGGAATCGGTGACTGGGATCTCGCCAGTGAGAAAGGCCAACAGCTCGCTACGAGTCAGAGTAGCAATACCGACTCTCCACTGATCGATGAGTCTAAATTTCGATCGACCTGACCGGATCATCTGCAATAGAGGACCCTCCACATTCAGCAGAGTGAGGTATTCTGGCTGGTTTTCAATCTTTCGGATAACTGCCAATATGCTTTTACGTATTTCATCGGTCGATTCGTCGTGATCGAAGAGAACTGCGTGTGCCATCTGTAGGTGATCCACCGCATGGTCCTCATGTGAGCGATAGTTGTGAGCTTCCTTTTGTACTCTTTTTAGTAGTTCCTGGTCCATGTTATTCTTCTTCGTCTTTTTCTATCATTATTGCAAAGCCTTCAACGCCAATTATGTTGACGTCTATCCACAATTGGATGTCAAGACATAGGCCCCAAAACCAATTACGACCCTCAATTTCAAGCGATTGAAACTCAGTCTCACTGCCTGTGTCTTCGGGAAAGGTCACATAGACCTTTATCCAATCTGCATAAATACCTCTCTTCTTTCCTTTCATCACTTTATTCGAGTTTCTGGTCCTACTTCTTTCCAAGCAGAAGCAACATCAATTTTTTCTGAAAAATAAAATTCAAATCCTTCCAGTGACTCAGGTAGACCTCCTTCAAGGATAGCCTTCTTGACGTCTTCCTTATAACACCTGCCAAAATCGTGGCTTTCGCTGTAGAGCAGGATCCGGTTAGTGCAGTGGTCGATATCGAACCAGCCTCCGCCCTGAGTAGTGGAGTGGTTTTCTGCAAGCTCGCGGTGGTAATTGACATTAGCTGCCTTGAACATGCCGTCGTTTATGATAAATTTACGTGCCATATTGGAGACATAATACTCAATACTTCTCAACTTTAAAATAAATAACTAAAAGAGTCTTACCCATGTTCAACAGAATAGCAATCATCAATAAATCTACAGTAGTCAGCAATGCAAACGCAAATATTATGGCAGCTGTGTGTAACCTTCAATTATCAAGGGACGTTGCTCCCGCATGGGGAAGGACACCTGTTCCAGTTGCTTTTTACGCGACTGAATCTTCAGTGCCAGCAGGTGCGGCTAAGCTTTACATATTTGATACTACCGCTCAGATGGGTACCCTAGGTTATCACACCGAGACCCTTTCGGGTCAGGTATTTGCCACTGTTTTTGCAAAGACGATCACCAATTACGGACTGCCGATACTCTA
>Ga0007806_1000193_pt1 | contig 20352 bp, 26 predicted proteins | sample CryBogCBE18Aug09_FD_71192 | JGI IMG/M metagenome (GOLD analysis project Ga0007806, IMG submission 71192) | Freshwater microbial communities from Crystal Bog, Wisconsin, USA - CBE18Aug09 | ecosystem: Environmental > Aquatic > Freshwater > Lake | place: Crystal Bog, Wisconsin, USA | collected...
ACAGCGTCCCATGACTGATAGATTAACACAGCCTGTGCTGAGTCGGGTTCTGATAATATGTCATCATAGGGCATGTCCGATATGTCATAGGGCAATTTTATGGCATTAAGCAGTCTCTTGGGCAGAATAAATGCCCAATCATCAAATTCATCTAACTGCTCTAATACACGGCGAATGTCATAGATAGTGGTTAACCTGTTGTGTAGGTTCAACACAAAGTCTTGGTATAATACGGTGTTAGGTGGTATTTTCATTGCGTTATTTTCCATTGTGATTTTGGAATACCTCTATTCCAAGCAGGTTTTCCTTTACTAGCAGGTATTTGTCCTTTATTAGATTTACTAATTTTATCTTTAGTTTCTTGACTTCTTTTTCTACCTGTCATACCTTGTATATTATTATCACTATTTGATTGAATAAAAACATTGCCAACCGCATAAGGTCCTAAATCACCAATACGACTCATGCAATATTTTCCTAATCCACGACCTCTATCTTGCCAATGTCCAGATTTATCCCATATATCCCACCATTCTTCAAAAGTTAATTGAAAATCTATTCCTCTGGATTTAGAGTGAGATTTATGTTGAATATATTTTCCCCACATAGGTTTAAGTTCTTCTATCATATCTTTATTATACTTTAGGAAACTTGATAACGCTATAATCTATCTTACCGATTAGATCTAAATCCCTACCAGGAAAATCATTCTTTAATAAAATATAACGCATGGCATTTAATCTGGCTTGTTTTTTATTATTTCCATCAACTATAATCCAAGGGCAAGTTTTAAGATTAGTTAACGCAAACATTCTATTTTTTGCTCGAGTATATTCATCCCATAAACTTTGACTAGCACGATCTACTTCTGATAATTTACCCAGTTTAAGTGGATTAGTTTGTCTTTCAAAAAATCTACGGGCTTGTTCTTCTCGAGTAATACTAAAATAAAACTTAATAATTTGTATGCCACTTTTGACCCATATTTTTTCTAACTGCGGGGCTTCTCTGTAAAAATCATCTGTTTGTTGTCTGGAGCAGAATCCCATAACTGGTTCCACAAGGGCTCGGTTGTAATAACTTCTATCAAAGAAACAGATTTCTCCTCTTCTAGGAAGTTCGTTAACATATCTTTGCCAGAACCATGCGTTAAGATCTTCTTCTGTGGGTTTGGGCAAAGCAACCAAGCGACTTGCTCTTGGGTTGAGGTTTTCCATAAAACATTTGATGGCTCCCGATTTGCCTGCGGCATCCCTGCCTTCAACGAGGATAATATGGCTGGTATTGGTTTCTTTAACATAATTTTGCCACTTTAAAAGTTGTATCTGTAATAGATAATTTTGTTCTTCAAATTTAGCGTGTTCGTAGTCCATGCTCTGCGTCATTGGTGTATTGGTCTTGAGCTGAATCACGAGTGGTCTTTATTAGTATATAATCTTTAGGGTTACTTCGCACTTGTTCTGGAGTGCCTTCCTGCATACTGATCACATGAACCCAAGCATCTCTCAATGTTTCTGGTGCCATTACTCGTTGAATGGCCTGCTGATTATCAATGTTCCAACATTGAGTAACTGCGGCATAGCGATCTGCGCCAATCATCATGGCCAGCCAATTATAAGCATCTTCATGTGTGAAATTGCCTTCCCATTTACTTTCAGCCATGCGTTCTAATTCCATGGCAATGCGTTCACTTTCATCCCAAGTGAGATAGGGGCTTAGGGCAAACATGGCACGATCAATAATCCAAAAACGATCAGTAACTTTCTTACTAACATAGGTCTGTGCGTGTCCCATGCGGGGTTGAACAAATGTGGTCATATCTACAAATCCTTGTTAGTTATAGTAATTCAGGCTTATGTTCTGCTGGATCACCTAGAGCACTTTCATCTTCATCTTTACCAGGAGCAACATATTCAGTTGCGGCTAGAGCGTGCCAACTATAATGTTGTAGCATTTTCATATACTTGCCTAGAATACTGCTGATACCATATTGTTCTACATCATGGGATCTGTTAATGGCTTTTTTAATGCGATCAATTTGTATTTCAAAATCTTTATATAACTGAATGTTTAGTTCATGTGCATCTGGAATTTCAGTGGCATCAGGTATTTCATTTAGTTCTGTAACACGGTCGATGCTGGCAGGAGGAACTTCATTCAAATAACGAATGGCATGTCCAATCTTATGATGGTTCATGGCAATCTTTTTGGCCACACGCTTGTAGTTGTGATGATTGGCCAACATTGTGGGTCCTTGACTCATTAGGCTATAACCTTCGACCTTGGTATACAAGGCAATGTCATTGGCCCAAATGATTTTTAAATGATTTATAAGTTTGTCTTCTGCGTCAGCCATGTTTATTTTCTCTTTTTAGGTTTTGGCACTTTCATTGGTGCGGGTCGTTTTGGCATTGGATATCCCATGTTATGCTCCTTTAATTTTTTCCCATTTGGCACACCAATATTGTGGTCTTACCACTGCGTTGTTCCAACGACTACATTTGTCATTGACGGGATTATAATATCCGCAGTTACTACATCTTTGTCCATTAGGCACAGCATCATTGCTGGCAGGTTGATATGCTGGAGGCAGGCTTTTGGGTATGGGCTTACCATCAGGATATGCGTCGGGTCTTTGGTAGGCCATTAATAATTACCTGTGGTTCTATTGCCTGTGTTGGCACCAGTATATCCACCCATGGGCACATTCACTGATACCTTGTTCATGGGCACTGATGGAAATTTAGGAGTTTTGCCATGTGCGGGCATGGCTGGTGTATGTTTCTTTTGTGGTTCTTGTCGCATTATCGTTTCCTAGTTGCGTTGGATTTCATTTGAGGTTCTTTATAACCATTGGCATGAGCGGCCTGTGCTTGCCGGACAGCATCAGCACGGTTTTTATAGACCTTGCCTGAATTGCCCCACTGCCATCCCTGTTTACCATCTTTCATTGCTCGATGTATTGGCATAATGTCTCCTAAAGTGTGCCTGACAGCCCTAGGCCTGCGTATTCCCATCTTACCATAACTGGAAAGTGGCAAAACAATTATGTTTGGCATAAGGCACGCGGCCACTTGACATATCATATTTATTTGTCTTCTATTTTTTGCTGGGAATTAGCATGATCTTCTTGATTGATTAAGAGATCTGCTTGTATACGATCTCGTTCAATGCTTTTACCGCGAAGATGTAGTGTGGTTTCGACCTTTTGATCCAATCTAATAAGATCATTGTCCAACATGCGAATACGATCAATAAGAGCAATGAGTATTCCATTGGCCTGCGAAATAACTGGCTTAACTTCGGTGGTAACCCATCGCCAAACATAATATACGTAATAACCAAGGCCACCAGCAGCCACAATGGGAAATCCATACTTATTGACCAAGTCCACTAGATCCAAGGCGTGCCTCCAATAGTTGTATTCTTACATGGAGTTGAGCCATGTCTCTTTCCATATGTTGTATCAAGGCCACAACATTTTGTTCATATTCAGCGACCTGATGTATCAGTAGACTGTTGCGTCTAATCACCAAGGCCATTTGTTCTATTTGTTCAGCATGTTCACGGTCAGTAGCCAAAAGATCAGGCAAAACACTCATGGGATCAAATTTATGAAATGTCATATTCTTTCATGTTCTTTTCAGCCAAATGTCCACTGCGTGTAACTATGATGGTATTGGCTAAACTCCATGGACCTGATGAATCCAAACGTGTCATACACACACTGTTGGGGCTACGTCCTCGTTGACTCCAAGTTTGGGGATCACGCCAAAGTTCAAACCAATCTTCAATGGTCATCAACCATGGTTCTTGTCTATGATTGGCCTGTGCTCGTGCCTTGCTGAAGGCCTTGTGTCTCACATGGTCAAATTCATTTGAATATCTTTTAACTCCTGGCATACTGTTGTCCTGTCTTTCTATTGGGTATATTGATGATCTCATCAAATGTCATACCTTGATTAAAATATCTATCTCTTATGGTCCAATAACTCATGCCCAAGATTTCACTCCATTCTTTTAGGCTGTGTGTTTCGCCTTGGTGTGTGACAAATTCACAATGTGGGCGATTGTTGCTGGCTTGTTTACTAGTGGCCCATATCAAATTGCCTGGAACCCAACCTTGATCTTGATCAATTCTATGTAGAATTTTGTAGCTGGCATCAGGTCGTGGTAAAGACTCCACATAGTCAGCAAACTCTAGAAAATTTCTAAAACCCAACTTGAGTTGATGACCATAATGATAATCTGGTGAATTGGGATTAAACTTGGCCTGTAGAATCCAACGCCAACGTGTGTATAAGGGATGTTTGTTTGTGGTCATATTGTATTTATTGGTTTAGGTCAAAAAGGTTATTAAACACGGTATTTCCTGTTTTTAGATCTTGAATATGCCATACTTCTCTAAGTTCAGTCATCACAGTGTCTAAATCAGCTTCCATTTCAATTCGTGGCACTGAATCAGCTGATATAAGATTCTTTGTGGCGTCTTTGATTTCAAAGTTATGGAATGTTACCACAATACCTTCATCAGGTCTTTCTATGATATAAAGCCATTGTGCGTAGTTCCTATTGGTCTTTTGAATATAGGTGTGATAGATCTTGCGATCAGCAATACCTACAAATTCAATTCGATGTAGTTTTCGACCATTGTAATTGCTCCATTGGGTTCGTTGTTCAATTACAACATATCCCTGTTTGTTTTGTTGTTTGGTTGTCATTTTATTCTCCTTTCAAAAGATGTATGACAATAGGGTAGTATACTGGTTGTGTTAATTTCATATAATCAAATTTTACATCAAACCCTGTTTGATTTCTCACATATTCACATAGCTCATTCCTATCTATTTCACTCTCACATGTCCACCCATCATGAATTAAAAAATATTTCACTTCTCTCTTATCTAAATAACGTCTAACTGATGTGATGATAACTCGCTCAAGTTCAAAATAAACATTCCACTTTTGTTGGCATGTGATTTTAATTAATCTATTTGTTTTGGCATTACGTCTGCGTGATAGTGTAGGCGTGATGTATTCCCAACAGGTCTTGATATCAGATATTAATTCATTTATGAATTTGTGTTGTTTTAGGAATTCAATACGAGCTAGATCTCCATTTAATATTTGATAGATATCACTATGGTCTTTGTTATTGGAAATAACAGCACCACAAAATAAAGCATTAATGATTTCTTTAATGGCCGCGGGGTCAAGTTCAAGTTCATGAGCTAATTCATTTCTAATTTCAGTTCTATCAGTTAGGTATTTGTTTAGGGCAAATAGATATAGATCCATACCTAGATGTTGTGCATATTGATGTATTAGTGTAGGTGCCGCACATTCAATGTCATAATCATGTAGGTATCCATGATCACTTAAGATTTGAGTTCTATGTTGTTTGCGATATCTCTGCAATGGATGCCAAAGGCGATTACTTAGATCTTTATATTCAAACTGACCAGATTCAAGTTCTTTATTATGATCTGTTTGGGCGACTTGTATGACAATAGGGTAGTAACTGGTTGTGTTAATTTTCAGTTGTCCCATCAAGGAATCTACTCCCTGTTTATTTAGGATATATTTTTTACATATACCCCTCTCACCAGGAACATTAAATTTGTAATAATCATCTGTGCAAATCAGTAAGGTATTCCTCAAATATTGACTTAATGGATTAGTAGCCATACCAAAATATTTGTCTATATATCTAGTAGACCATGGATGTGGTTTAGTCTCACTCATTACTGCACAGGCAAAGCCCATGGCTCTTTTCATACGGGCACGGGTTCGTGGATCATTAAAGTTTGGTTCATAGGGCATTCTTATCTCCTTGTAATAATCCCAATCTATCAGCCTCAATGGCTTGTAAACGAGTTAGCCAAGCAATGTGCTTAGAGCAATCTACGCAGTAATATCCAGCATAGTGCTGAGTGCTACTGGATCTAATTTCCACTTGACAGTTTTTGTGCCGTTCCAAAGGCGGTATTGGCATTTTTTTAATCTTGTGTGACATTTAATCTCCTTTTAATTACAATGTATTTATACTATACAGTAAAAATGTGATTAAATCAAGGTATTTTGAACAAAAAAATACCCCCAATTGCTGGGGGTATTGGAAAAGGTTAAAATGTCACAGAAAACCTTTTCGGTGATTTATAAAGTGTTCAGAGATTTACCTAGTTTGCCGCTATAGAAGAATTGAACACTAGGGTGGATATAAATCACATGCGGTGGTTAAAAGTAATCTTAGGAGATGCCCACCGCACTAATATTTATTATACACTGAAAAAATCACGATTAAAAGACTAATTTTTCCAATCTTTCTTTGTGCTTACAGTTTAGACACTGTTTGACCCAACAAGGACTGTTTCGACCATAATGAACAATATAATAATTGATCTTGCGACCTTGAACCATTCGATCACAGTCACCACAGGGCTGAGCCTCATGTCGAACTGATATCTTGGGATTGGCATTAATGGCATCACATTGACCATTTCTGCCAATTGTTCCATATTTGATTGTGACCAATTCATCTAAATGTTTTGTAAATTCTCTATTATCCATCCATTATTTAAGATGGGTAATGATCACACCTATAGTGGTTATGATACTGACCACAACTGTGCCCGCTGTGCCAATCATTACTCGCCAGATATCAGCATGTAGGCTTTCAACTTTTTTGTGGACTTCATCTACTTTATTTTCCACACTGGATAATCTGTCTTCTAAGGCCTTGTATCGTTGAGCACAAAGATCCACGTGTGTTTCTAGGTCATGTGTTTCGGCTGGAATAGTGTTTATGGTCATAATGGTATTTGATCCCAAGTTTGTTCTGTTTCATTCCATGACCAAGCTATACCTTCTTGAGGTTCTGGTTTGGCCACAGGTGGCTGCCATAGCCAATTGGTTTCAGGACCTATTGTCCAACTGGGATATGGTTGTGGTGGATAAAAAACATCATGTTCTTCATCATAAAAATATCCTAGACCGGCAAAGTTGCCTCTTAAAGGTGTGCCACCTAATAGATGCTGATTGCCACGTGTGTTATAGCTGGTCTGTATCCAGCGTCCTGGACTAGTATCTACAAATGTATCAAAAAATTCTGGTTCAGCTCTGATTACATTTATAACTCGTCCATAATCGACTTTTGCGTAATGACTCATAGTGTTCTCCTTAAGCAACATATTGTCCAGATGAGGTAAATTTGTGAATATACCATGTGGCAGAATTAATTGTGGCAGTGGAAACTGCGCCTCCAGTGCCTAATTGAGTGGGACTTTGATAAGTTACAAATACCACACCACTTCCGCCATTACCTCCGTGTCCACTACAATAAGCGCCACCTCCGCCACCACCTCCTAAAAATGCTGTGCCTGCACTGCCATAATAACCTGCCACTGAGCCCGCACCACTGCCGCCTCCACCAGTTGATGGTGTTCCTGGACCATAGAATCCGCCACCCCCAGCTCCGCCGCCTCCAGCAAAATAAGTATTGGTGCCTGTGATTGCGGTTTGAAGTCCAGCTCCGCCATTACCACCAGCATGGCTTATGCCCTGACTGCCCGCATAACCAGCACCACCGCCACCTCCGCCATTACTACCACTGGCATTGGCTGTGCCTCCGCCATTATTGCCTTGACCTGCTGTGCCAGATCCGCCTGTGCCTGATGCTGAACTTCCGCCACCAGATCCACTGCCAGATCCACCACTCCAACCCTGCTGTGCTGTGGCTATACCACCACCGCCTCCTCCAATACTGGTCACACTACCAAACACGCTGTTTAGACCAAATGTGCCAGTGCTGGTGCCATTGCCGCCAGCTCCACCCGCACCCACTGTGACAGTGTAACTATTACCACTGACCACAGCAGTTGTGCCAGTTTGGAATCCACCAGCTCCGCCACCTCCGCCCCAATTGCTACCGCCACCACCGCCACCAGCAACCACAATATAGGTTGCGGTATATACACCAAGTCCAGCAGATCCAGTATAACCAATAGAACCTTGGCTACCAGTATAGCCCACTGATCCATTATAGCCAGCAGGTCCTTGTGGTCCTTGTGGTCCAGTGGGTCCTTGAACGCCCTGACTACCAGTATAACCAGTAGATCCCAAATAGCCACCTGGGCCTTGAACGCCCTGACTGCCAGTATAACCAGTAGATCCTAAATAACCACCAGGTCCTTGTGGTCCTGTAGGCCCTTGAACGCCCTGACTGCCTGTATAGCCCACTGATCCATTATAGCCAGCTGGTCCTTGAACGCCTTGACTGCCGGTGAACCCTATTGATCCATTATAGCCAGCCGTGCCCTGACTACCCTGACTGCCTGTATAGCCCACTGATCCATTATAACCAGCCGTGCCCTGACTACCCTGTGATCCATTATAACCATTATTGCCTGCTAGGCTAATGTTCCAATAGGTGTATGTTCCGCTGCCTGAACTAACATCAGACCAAATATTAATAAGTTTGTTAGTGGCATCAATTGAGCCAATATAACCTTGAAAGTAATTTGTGGTCGATGAAGTAGCTATAACTCTTACATAATCACCTGGTTGATATGCTCCAGATGTTCCACCCACGTTGTTAGATCCAGTATATCCATAGTATTCAAAAGTGGTCCAATTATTTGTTCTTGGAAAAGTTATATTCTGTTGAATATATTGAACATTGGGTAATAGATATCCAAGACCTTGACTGCCTGAATAGCCCTGTGGTCCTTGAACGCCTTGACTGCCAGTGTAACCCACTGATCCAGTGAATCCACCACTACCATTTAAACCAGCAGAACCTTGATAGCCTGCCGCGCCTTGACTGCCAGTGTAACCTACCAAGCCATTGGCCGTGGTCACAGTGGTATTATCGTTGAATTGAATTCCTGTTGGAACTCTAAAGTATTTGTTTGTTGTTGTCATTTTGGTTTCCCTATCCACCTAATTGGGGGTCCTAAGACCCCCATACCATATTTATTGGTTTACAACGCAAACAATATTTTTGCCACACGAATTGTCATATTACTTGCTCCTGTTGGAGTAAATTGTAATACGCAATTACCGCTGTTCAATATTGCTTGGAATGTGCCCAATGGTCCATTGTTACTTAACTGACCATATTCAGTTTCATAAACATTGGTGCCGTTTTGTGTTACCAGTAATTCTGTGAAGTAGATATTGCCACTGTCCACAACTTGAATGTAGTATTTGGCACTGACATAGGTTGTAGAATTAAATGTATCTAAATTCACTGTGCTTGTGCCACTGATACCACTCAAGTAATAACTTGTGTATGTGATACCATCACCAGTAATCAATGGATATACTGTGTTGCTGGAACTGCCACCTAAAGTAACTTCAACGAATGTTGGGCTGTCTGTGGTGTTTAGACTTTGGTTATAACTACCTGCTGAACCAGTATAACCAGTTGGACCAGCAACAGTAGATGCTGAACCAGTATAACCAGTGTTACCAGCATTACCCTGTGTTCCTTGGCTACCAGTGTATCCTAGATCGCCCTTGCTGCCAGTGTAACCATTTGTTCCGTTTGAACCAGTATAACCAGTTGTTCCTTGTGTGCCTTGGCTACCTGTATAACCCAATACGCCCACAGCACCATCCAAGTTCACAGTCCATGTGCTATAACTACCACTACCAATTGTGCGGTTTACATTAAAGCTGAATGCTCCATTGCTAGAATTATAAGAAGTAACAGTTACATAAGCAAGATTGCTAACATCATAAGCCACAACTGCTGTTTGTCCCACAGTCCAACTTAAACCGGTATCAATATCAATTGTGCCACTTGAACTACCTAATGTAAAACTTCCACTACCTTCGCTGGCATACTTGTCACTGTTACCAGGAGTTCCTTGATCACCCTTAGATCCAGTATAACCAATATTGCCTTGGCTACCAGTGTATCCCATGTCACCATGGCTACCAGTATAACCCTGTGTGCCTTGTGTGCCTTGGCTACCAGTATAGCCTGTATCACCATGTGTGCCTTGGCTACCAGTATATCCAAAAGATCCAGTGTAACCAGCATTTCCTTGATCGCCTTTGGAACCAGTATAACCCTGTAGACCCATTGTGCCTTGGCTACCTTGGCTACCAGTATAACCCTGTGTTCCTTGGCTACCAGTATAACCAGTTACATCAGGAGCACCAGTAATTTGACTCCAATAAACACTGGCACTGCTATTCCACGCTGTGCTTTGTAATGTGCTATTGCTAAAGTGTATATTGCCACCCAATACCAAATCGTTGCCTACCGTGGCTGTGGTGGCAACATCTAGACCTTTCTTAACCTTAAAGTTATTGTCATAAGTTGTCATTTGCTTTTCCTTTTATAAGACAGCCAGTTTTGTTTTGGCAATACGAACTGATAAGTTTGTAGCCCCGAAAGGAGTAAATTGTAACTGGACCCAATTTCCTCCCATTGTGTTTATTGTTGCGCCAAAGGTGCCCAATAAACCGTTATTGTAATTCATACCATATTCTGTTTTGTAGACATTGGTGCCATCTTGAACCAAGCTAATTTCAGTGACTTGATAGCTGCCACTGTCCACTAGTTGTATAAAATATTTGGCACTGGTATAGGCTGTGGCATCAAAGGTATCTAAGGTAAATGTGCCTGATCCATTAAGACCAGTTTGATAATAACTGCTGGATACCACACCATTATTGGCAAGATAATCATAACTGGTATTGGCAGTATTACCACTGACCACCAAACTGGTTGATGTTATGGTATTGGTTGATAAAATTTGACCTGAAACATTAATAGTGGCTGTGCTACTAAAATTTAAAGAATTGGTCAAGGTCACACCTGCGAATGTGACATTGTCTGTGGTATTCAAACTTTGATTATAGGTGCTACCAGCACTACCACTATATCCTCTTGGCCCTCTACTGCCAGTGTAACCAGTTATGGCAAAACCACTTAATACCAGACTCCATTCAGTAAATGATCCACTACCACCCACACTGTAAACACCAATATTAATAATCTGACCTGATACTGTAGTAATAAAACCTGAAATATAATTGGTAGGATCTGGATTACCATTAGGACTACTGATTAACAATACTGATTGGTTTGGCACATAACCAGTGCCACTAACTTGGATATTGATAGATGTTACATTAATAACCGTATTATATAAACTAGGATCAATGGTTATTGAATTACTGGATACCAAGAAGGCAGGAAAACCCAAGGCGGCTGAACCAGTATAACCTTTTGATCCCATAAAACCTGCGGATCCAGTGTATCCTGTGCCTTGACTGCCAGTATAACCAATAGCGCCTTGGCTACCAGTATAACCCATGGATCCCACATATCCTGAACCAGATCCCACAGCAATACCACCCTGGGTAACGCCATCACCCACATATAGTTGTTTGTTGTCAGTGGTCCAAATAGGTTCACCACTCAATGGAGTGATTGTTTGTAGTTGTGTATAGGTTCCTTTTCTAAACTGTAATGCCATTTTTATCCTCCTATAATGGATCCAAAGTCAAACGCAGTCTGTGGTAGGGTTGAAGTATTAAATGCTTGAACCTGATAACTGCCATCACCAAATTGTATACCATAGGGAAATACTGGACCAAAAGTAGCATTACGATTAACAATTCTTTCAACATTTAAGGTGCTATGATAGGTATCATTACCCACTACCAAGGTTGTTTGTGTGCTTTGACTACCCACTAGCACGTGATCCGAGGCCTGTATACTGACATTGGTGCCAGTTAATAAAATATTAGTGGTGCTGACCGTTAGATCTGTGTTAAATGTTGCTGTGCTGTTGAATATGACCGGATTGGTAAAATTGGTCAATGTGGCCAAAACAGTCAATGTGTTGGCTGCGATTACAACACTGTTGGCAGTCAAACCAATGGTATTGGTTGACACTGTCAATACTGTGGCTGTGCTGGTAAATGTTCCACCAGCACCATGACTGTAATAATAGGCCTGTGCTGTGATACCATTAATATCTGTTGTTATAGAACTATTGGTATTGTTGATTTGGATATCACTGCCATAAGGATACCAATAGCCAATATTGGCATATTGTTGACTGCCAGTATTAGCTACACCAAATCCCAATGTGTTATGATAAGAACTTACTCCATCAGGATTGGTAAAGACATAGTTAACAACTTCGCTAATACCAGCATTGCTGATATTGAGATATTGATTGGAATTGGTAGATGTGGTTTGAATGTTATACCCATTGGTATACATGGGACTGGTCAAATTCACGCTGCCACTAGAGCCACTGCTACCAGTATAACCTGCTGGTCCTTGTGGACCCACTGATCCTGAATAACCTAGACCAGCTGAACCAGTATAACCTTGGCTACCTGTGTATCCACCAGGTGTGCCAGCTGAACCAGTGTAACCAGCACTACCAGTATAACCGCCTGCTGGACCCTGCGGACCACTAGGTCCTTGACTACCAGTATAACCTGCGGCTCCATCAGCGCCAGGACGTCCAGTAGCACCTTGCTGTCCTTGTGCGCCTTGACTACCAGTATATCCTCTGAAATCACCCACACTGTGTAATGCGCTGCCATCACTGAATCTTACATAGCCAGGCACATAAAGACTTTGTGAAACACTCACAGTGTCTGTGCCAGTGTTAAAGGTCATGTAATTGCCTGACATGCCAGCATTGTATTGACCTTGACCTATGCTTAATGATGTAGCAGTATTGCCACTAACAATATTATAACCATTGGTTGCTAGATCACTGCTAAGACTCCAATATACTAGATTACCTAGATAGGTCCAATTGGCTTGATCATTACCGTTGGTAAACAAGACTTGGCCATACTGTCCCGCAGTAGTGGCAAAGTTTAGGCCATTAATGGCAAAATGGTTAGTTTGTAATCTATTGGTAACTGTTAGATTGCTGACAATTACATTGGCTTGATTTAGATTAACATCACCCTTAAATGTGGCAGTGCTGTTGAATGTGGTGCCACTATTAAATGTGGCTGTGCTGTTGATGGTAAAACCATGACCACTTCCTCCCACATTCAAATCGCTTGAGAATGTGGCAGTGCCCACAAACGTGCTGGTGCCACCCACATACAAAGGACCATTAAGACTAATACCACCATTGGCTGATCCAGAACCTATGACCAAAGAACCAGCTGTTAGGGTGTTGGTTATGGTCAGTGTGCTGATAGGTGTTTGAACACTTAGAGCATGTAGAGTGGCTGTGCCTGCGGTTTCAATGGTGTTGGCTTGAATGTCGCCAGCAAAGAAATTGGTCACTGTGAGATAGCCCACAGGATTATTGACCACTAGATTGTTTAGAGTGGCAATACCGCCAACATTGGCATTGCCTGTGACATTAAGATAGGCAAATGTGCTTTCTTTCCAAACCACACGACGCCATCCACCACCAATACGATTGCCTTGACTGTCTGGTGTGCCAATTGTGCCCAAATCATTGGGTGGAATTATGGTAGATGTATAGTTGGTAAATGTGGCCACATTGCTGACATATAAACTATTGGCATAGTTTACAATATCACCACGTGTATAAGTATTTCCACTGACCCAATCGCCTAGGAAATAGTTATCGAAATCATCAACCTTGAGTTCTACGCTGTTTTCATACAGGCTGACTGTGCTGGCATATTCAGTGACTTTGACACTTAATTGTGTAGTGGTAAATGCGAATTGAGCCGCATCTTGCGTAGTGACCGTGACAGTTTGTGATACACTGGTTGCGGTAACCTGTGGTGTTATCTCGGTTATATTTACGGTATAGGCCATGTTGCCTCCTTATACCAAGCTAATATAACCGGTGCCAGTTGTGGTTGCAGGGTTTGTGGGTGCTACTAATGGCTCCCAGGCCAAGAGTTTAGCAATACGGTGGCTGTTGATTTGAGGAGGTGAACTAGCATCTTTCCATGTCAATCCCATGACCAACAATGGAGTATTGGCACGAGCATCAGGAAGAATAGGACCAGTGTATAGGTTACCAGGATGCGTTACGTTTACAATGCCTGAAGTAGCATTGACCACACTGATATAAGAACTTGTGCTGACCACACCACTGGGGAAATAGCCAATCACTGTGCTGTTGCTGAAACTGGGTTCGTTGGTAATACGATCATAACTAATGGTATCTACTACCACTGTTTGATATTCTAGTTCAAATGTCCAACCTGTGACATTTGTTCCGAAATTATACATGTAGGTTTTACTACTTGACGGGAATGTAGATTCCACGATGACGTTGTCTGGGCCGCCAAGCCACTGTGCGATTGTTAATACACCAGCCATAATTGTCTCCTGAGGGAATAAATCCATGAGCTGAGGCCCATGAAAGTTTGCTGTTTGTTATATTTACCCATTATCCAAGTTTTACCCACGAAGACCCGTTATAAACAGTCAAGTAGGCTGTGCCTGTATTGGTCTGTGGTGTGACAGGATGCCATAAAAGATTATCGGCCATGGCCATGGTGCCAGTAGTGTAACTGGCAGGTGGTGCTGTTAACACTGACAAATTGGCCACGCTGTTGATGTTCATCGTGGTCACTGTGCCAGTGGTGGCAGCAACCTTGGGGGTAGTTAGAGTTTGACTTGAACTGTTATATTTTAAGTTAGTATCAGCATATTGCGGAGCATTGCCTGAACTGGCTGAACTGTGTGTGATATAATAATCACCAACACCATTGTTCATTAAAACATTGCTGGCATTGGTTGAATCCACACTGGTTTGAGCACTTACGTTAGGTGACCAAGTAAATGATGATGTAGAAATTGCGCTGAATTGACTGTAACCATTGATACCATAGGCTCTTGTGGCAAAATAATAAGTGCCTGATTGTAAACTGGTCACATCAAAATTAATATAATACTGTGTGCTGGTGGTGCTGTTGGTAAATGGTTGGCCATTGCCCTGTGTGGTTTCCAATAATAACCAAGTGCTGTCAAATGGTGTGGTATTGGTTAGTCCATACCATAACTCCATGGCATTGACAATACCACCAAATGGTATTTCACTGGTGACCACAAAGTTAGGCACAGTGGCTGTGGGATTATTGGCAGTGACTGATGGTTGGCCAGGAGCACTGGTATAGGCCTGATCCACAGCAATACCAAATACATCTGGTGTGTAAAAGTGTGGGTTCATGGTATAATACAAACTGTCATTATAACTTTGTGCTGTAATTTGAACACTTAATACACCTGAACCATCTTTGGCTTCTTTGACCTGTGTTAGTCTAAATGGTTTGCCAGGACAGTATAGGCCATTGTAATTGGCAGGAGCCCATCCATACCATTCATGATTGATAGCCACAATATCACCAGCATTGAGTCCAATGCCCGAATAGTCCATGCTGAATGTGATAACAATGTCTTCACGACTCATCAACAATTTACGATAACCTAGATAAGTGGCCTGTATGCTGTCACTGACAAAGGGCATGTTGACATCAACATTGTTTAAGGGTTCATTAGGACTCTTAAACTGATCTTCTAACCAATAGTATCTATAGTCTGTTTGATTGATAATTTCCGCATTGGGAAACTGTATGGTAATTTGATTAGCACTGGTCTGTAGGTCAGTGGGTGTTAGGTTAATACCACCAATAATGTTGTCACTGGTGATCACACGCATTGTGGCAGTGCTGCCACCACTTTGTGCCAAACTGATATTGGGTATAACTCCCCATTGTCCCAAACGTTCATCCCAATTAATCCAACTGTCGCAGGCATCACTCATATAATTCAATGTGGTCAAACAGTCCGCAGTAGTATCTACCACACCATTAATTTGATAGGTAAATGTGTTGGTCACGGTATTACCATCTGTATCCACAATACTTAATGGTTGAGCACTGATTGTATTAATTTGTGCCAAGCTGGCTGTGTTGACATTGATTAAATCAACGCCACAACCATAATTGGTATTGGTAAAATAATCTAAGAATACATCACCTGGTGCTTGTAGAGTATTTTGGATCTTAAAATCCATACTGCCCAAACCATAGATACCTGCTGTTTGGTCATAGGTCAATTTAAGGACAGCAAACACGCTGTTGTTCATTTTTGTATAACTGGTCCACTGTGTGTTTGCGGGTATACTGCTGTCTTGTAATAATGATATGGCATCAATGGTTGTGGTGCCTGTGCTTAAATCACCAATATTATAACTGCCATCATCATTTTGAACCATGTAATAGCAATTATGTGTGGTGCCTGTAGTCAATGAACCATTACGATAGAAATACATTTCCAATTTGCCAGCAGGTTTGGTATTGTATTGTCCACCTACCTTGCTGTGCTTTTTGGGCTGTGTATACCAACCAGTGATTTCATTGGGATTGTCTGGATCAAATATCAATAAATGTCCATCATAATAAACATCACCAAAACTTACACTACCACTGGTCACTTCACTCAATGCCAATACATACCACATGACCTTTTGGTCACTGCTTATAATAGCATCTGTGATAATGGGTTTGGCATAACGATTACCATAGACCACAGGAAGTTTATTATCTGTGGCGGGGCCTAACTGTATTTCTGTGCCACTTTGTGCTGTGCTTTGTTGTGGTTGTTTGAATAGCAAACTACTAACAGCATAGGTCACAGCCAAGTCAATGGCAAAACTTGCGGCCGCATAACCAAAAGCACCTAAGGCAGCACCTGCCATCAATGTGTCGCCGAATACTGCGGCTAAGATCAAACTTGAGGGCATAATTTTCTCCTATCCCATATAATTTTACTAGTCAATTCTGACATACATGCGTCTCCTCAAGATAATCAAATCCAAACTTTTTATAGTCTAGATCTGGACTGTTGACCATTTTGCTTATGGTGAAATATTCTATTTGATTTCTACGCATCAATTCATCACCATATTCTCGATATTTTTTTAATAATCTATAACCTGCGGTGCTGCCACGATGTTCAGGCTTGACCCAATAGGCCAATTCATTCATAAACTTTATGGTTTGATCCCAAATGTTCAAACTGTATAAGGCCATGATCATGCCAGTGACACCCTCGTCATCTTCGCTTAATAATATTAAGCCATGATTCTTTTCAAGAATAAACTTGACTGCGTGTTGAGCAGTTTCTTCATTCAAATATTGATGTGCCTTTAGGGGACTATTTTTTTTATACTCCCTTAACATACTATAAATTTCTTCGCAGTCTTCTATCTGTGCTTGTCTAACTATCATACCGGTAAACCAAAGTTAAATGTTGTGTCATAAATGGCATTGACTCTATCCATGCCTGTGTCATACAGGGGATTAGTGGGTAATCCTGTGTCAGGATCATAATTGGGATTGACGTTCTTATTCCAACTGGCTCCATTAGTATGACGGCCTGCTGTTCTATTTTCTAAAATACTCTTATAACTTGAACACTTCAACATCAAAATAAATGTGTCATCTTGATCCACGCGATTTTCACTGATGGTATAACTGGTAACAATGCCAGTATAGCGTAGTTGGGGTGTGTCAATTAGTTGGTAATTTTCATTGTAAAAACCACGCCAGATCTGAACTTTTGAGCCCTTAATACCCGCATGATATGTCATATTATCAGGATTTAGACCCACTTCTAAGACCAGGCGTATCTTGTTGGGATCAATGCCCTGTAGAACAATCTGTGTGTCATAACTGGTTACACTCAAATCTCTTTGGTGACCACTGATGCTGACCAAACCACCTAGGCCTGTGTATGTGCCCACAGCAATTGAACTTACACCATTTTGATCAGTGACTGTTTCATTTTGAAAACTGGTGGACACACAATAGACTGTGCTGGTGGTGTTTAAGGGATCAGTGATGGTTAGTTTAACAAACTCCGCATCTCTGATTATGTTGCCAGCCAGTGCGGCATCAATGGCAGGAGTGAATATGGTCATTAAACATCTCCAGTGAATTCATATAGGGTAAATGGTCCACTCCAAGTGACCAAGGCTGTTGATCCACCAGGATTAAGTTTATACACAGGTGTGTTATTACAAAACACATTGAACTCTACAGCATTGCCCACAACAATATGACCATTCGCAGTGGCTGTGGTCAATGAACCAAATGCTGGACGATGTGTGGTCACTGTGACTGTGCTGGTGGTGCCACGAGTGATATCATACTGTGAAGTCACAGGATAGGGATAGCCCACTACCTGTAGGAAATCACCCTTGCGGAACAAATAGGCACTGGAACTCATTGTGGGCAGGTTGGTTAGAGTCATTTGATTACCAGTCCAACTGCTGACAGTGATTGAACTAATTTGTGTTGCGTTCATATCTCCCTGATAGGCAAAGATATAGCTCAATCCTGATGTGGCTCCAGTTGCGGTGCTAAAACTCACAACCTGTGGTGTGCTACGATCCAATCTATCAATGTCTTCTATTAGACTACGCACAGTTTCATAGGGCAACATGGCAGGAATGGTCAAGGTCAACTTCCATGGATTGCGAGTCACTGTTTCATTGATCTTGGCTACTTCACTACGAGTATATTGTATACCCATGACACGGCGACGATTAATGTCTAATGTTTCTGCTAGGTTAATTATTGATTGAAATCCTGTGCTCATTATCTATTCCTCATTGGCAATTCACGGCGTGCTTGCTCTGTCATACCAAACATGGTTAATCTATTTTCATAGAACATCTGTGCCACCGATTTACTATCTATGGCATTGATGTTGTAGTTGTGTGTAATGTATTGGTCACCACTGCCACCACTCATAACACTGCTTAATTGGCTGTTAGGTATTACAGTTCGGCCACCCACTCCTGTGATAATTTCAGGACCTTTTTCACCTACTAGAACTGGTTGGTTATTGGGAACAACACCACCTTCAGCAAATCCTAAAAAACTGGCAATGCCCGCAAGACTAAAACCAGTGCTAGCACCTGCGGCTTTGAAAACATTAGCAGCCGCTGCCTTTAATGCTATTAATTCTAAATCTTGAATAACACTTTTGGCAAAATCACTAAAATTCATCTTACCTGTTTTAACAAAATTGCTTAACATTGAATCCATGTTATTGGTCACAGCATTAAACACATCTTTGGCCTGTGTGGCAGCATTGGTGGCATTTTCAACATAACTTCTAAATGCTTCTTCAAAACCCACATTAAAATCTCGAGATTTTTCTGTAAGTTCTTTTTGTTTATCAATGATAGGTTGATATTTTTCTCGCATATCATCTAAAACTTTATTAATTTCTTCTTGACTTAATTTTTGATTTTTGATCTGTTCAATATTTTTAATTAAGGCTTCACTTTCAATATCACGTTTTTTATAAATTGATTCTATGGCCTTTTCATCCGAAGTCATGGTTAATTCGGCTATTTTTTCCTGTAGGGTAATTAATTCTTTACTGGCCTTTAGATCTTCTTCAGAAAATAATTTGTTAATTTCGTGAACTTCTTTATCTAACTCTAATTGTCTTGCCACTGCGGCAGCTCGTTGTGCCTGTAGATCTCTGGCTTTTTCTAATATTGGAATTTGAGCAGCCAATGTGCCCACAGTTTTAGATTCCTCGCTTTCTGGACGAGCCATTCTAGCACTTTTTAATTTGGCATTTACTTCATCAATCTTTTTAGCATAATCATCATTGACCTTAGTGGCTGCTTCAATGGCTTTTTGTTCAGCCTTACTTTTTTCGATATTTTGATCTTGAACTGCCATTTTGGCAATCATGCGTCTTTGATTTTCGATAAAATTCAAAGTATTTTCGCGAATAGCCGCATTAAGTCTAGCATAGGCCGTATAGACTTCATTTTGACCACGACTGGCCTCCATGGTCTTTTTGGTAGTTTCTTCTTGTGCGGCAGCGGCTGCTCTATTTGTTTCAACATTTTCTTTTAAAGCAGAATCCATTAATTTTTGGACTCCAAAAAATGTAACCAAGGCTACAACAGCTTTGGCAATAATATTCAATAATGCCCCGATGCCAGTGGCATTCATAGCCAATGTTTCTGCTATAGATAGGGCTTTCAATGCCTGAATAGTATCATAAATTAAAACAATTAATTTACCAAAACTGCCAACCAAACCTAAAACCCAACCAGCCATACCCACTGCTATTACAGCTCCAAGAACTGGGATTATTGCTCTAAATCCATTAGCAACTTCATCCACTGTTATATAAAATTTAGCAAATGTGGCCAGCATGGGTTCAAATGCTTCCAAGAAACCTAATTTAAGTTCCTGTTGAAGCATGATTAATTTTTTATAGGCTTCATTACCCGCATAGGTCGCACCCATTAAGGCATCTTGATCTTCTATAACACCTCTAATGCCTGCTCCAAATCCTATCATACCATCGGCAATATCTTTTAA
>Ga0007806_1000201_pt1 | contig 19876 bp, 18 predicted proteins | sample CryBogCBE18Aug09_FD_71192 | JGI IMG/M metagenome (GOLD analysis project Ga0007806, IMG submission 71192) | Freshwater microbial communities from Crystal Bog, Wisconsin, USA - CBE18Aug09 | ecosystem: Environmental > Aquatic > Freshwater > Lake | place: Crystal Bog, Wisconsin, USA | collected...
TTAGGCCCGTTTTTGACCAAGCTCATGACATAAGGCACAACCAGGGTCCCTTCAGCAGGGATCACAAACTCAACTTTGGCCTGATCTTTATATTTGGCACGATAGGCATTGAAATCGTAATCCAGCAGGATTGCAATCTCGCCGGACAAGACACGAGCATAAGACGTTTGCTTGGGTACGATTGGCTCATTTTTTTGTAAAGCTTTGAAGTACGCGATTGCAGGACCGAAGTTATCCAAAGTCCCACCCTGTGCCTGATTGATGGCGACCGCGCCAACATAACCGACAAACGCTGAGGCGGGATCAAGATAGCCAATCAGCCCTTTGTATTCAGGTTTCAGTAGATCAGCCCATGACTTCGGTATGGGCTTGCCTTTCAGCGCGTCGACGTTAACCATAAAGCCCAGGGTGCCCGAGTGAATCGTGACCCAGTTGCCTTCGGCATCTTTCAAACCTGCTGGGATATCTTTGAAATTCGCTGGCTCATAGGGTGTAACAACCCCATCTTTTTTGGCCTGAATGCCAAAGGTCACGCCCAAATAGGTGACGTCTGCAACCGGACTCGCCTTCTCTGCGATCATCTGCGCCAGCGCTTGCCCTGAGTTCTTGTTATCGGGCGGTACAGTAATGCCAGTCTTGGCTTTTATCGCTGCAATCTCGGTACCCCAGTCAGCCCATTCGACTGGGCAGTTGTAACAAATGGCGGTTTGCGCGTGAGCCAGGCTCAACCCGCTCAGGGCGATGGTTGCAACTGTCAAAGCAATTTTTTTCAACAACTGATTCATTAAATTCTCCCCATGATCCGTCAGGGCCAACAGGACAATTACCCACGTCAGCGTGACTCGAAGTAGGTGTTTAACACGTCAAATATAACGAGTTGATGACATGGGAAACGAATAGAATCAAACCTGTCGTCTCCACACATCACAACCGAGGTTCTTGATGATTACTCGCCGTTCCTTGCTTCAGGGTGCTTTCGCCAGTGTAGCTCTAGTTGGTCTAGCCCGACAAGGCTGGGGCCAGCAAGCGTGGCAATCCAACCCTTTCACGATGGGAATCGCCTCGGGCTCGCCCGATAGCTCATCCGTTGTGCTGTGGACTCGACTTGACCAAAAAGCATTAGAAACTGCAGGCCTCGTGAACAAGGCGATCGATGTCGTCTGGCAAATCGCACATGACGAAAGCTTTACCAAAATTGCTGCCAAAGGCGTGGCCTTAGCTCAACCCACGCTGGGGCATTCTGTCCACGCCGAAGTGACCGGCCTTGAGTCAGCCAGACAATATTTTTATCGCTTCATGGTCGGCGAGGCTGTCACCGTGGTGGGCAGAACGCGCACGTTTCCCAAACCGGATGCCACGGTTGATCGGTTGAGGCTGTCTTATGCATCCTGCCAGCGCTGGGGCGATGGGTATTACAGTGCCTATAACCATATGTCGAGAGAGGATCTTGATTTTGTATTTTTTCTAGGCGACTACATTTACGAATATCCAGCATCCATCCCGCCGATCAGGGAGACGACTGGCGGCTGGGTGAACAATTTGCAAGACTATCGGGCTCGTTATGCCTTGCATAAATCAGACCTGAACCTGCAAGCGGCGCACGCGGCTTTCCCGTGGCTGATGATCTGGGACGATCACGAAGTCCAAAACGACTATGCAGGTGAAATACAAGGCCACTCAGGTGCGGCCGTCGCAGACTTTCCCGGCCGTCGTCTTGCAGCCTACCAGGCTTATTACGAAAACATGCCAGTGCGTCGGGCGAACTTTGATAAATTGCTAGCAAGCCAAAGCAAACAAGTGCGCATGTTTGATCGTATCGCCTACGGCCGCCTCGCCAACCTGTTTACGCTGGACGACCGGCAATATCGGGATCGCCAGGTATGCAATGCTGACAATGCCTTTGGGTCTGGCATGGTTGATCCTGCTAAATGCGAAGTCTGGGCAGACCCTAAACGAACATTGCTGGGCTTTGAGCAAGAAGCTTGGCTCAAAAAAGAGTTTGCTGGCAGCAAAGCGCAATGGAACATCATTGCGCAGCAGACGCTCTTTGGTGAACGCGCAAGCGATGTCAGGGGAACTGAGAAATTCTGGAATGACGGATGGGACGGTTACACGGCAGCCCGTCAACGCATGATTGGATCGATTGTTGATACCAAACTGGCCAACCCCATCATGCTCGGTGGCGACGTGCACAACAACTGGGTTGGTCACATCAAGGCTGACTATAACGACCCCAAGAGTGCCAGAATCGGGGCTGAGTTCTGCGGCACGAGCATCACGACTAAATCAGGCGCTAAACAACAGCAACTTGATCAGGCGCTCGTGCGCAACCCACACTTTATCTACGCCAATACTGAATACCGAGGCTACGGCACAGTGGACTTCACACAAAAAGGGATAACCACCACCCTTAAAGGTATGAAAGACATCAGTGATCCGAAGTCTGATAGCTTGACGTTAGCGAAGTTTTTTGTAGCAAGCGGCAAATCAGATATACAAAAAATCTAACTACTCTGGCGCGCTAACGGGTGTTTGCTCTTTAATCTCAAGCACCCATTCGCGCCAGATTGCAACAAGAAGCGCCATCAGGACCGGGCCAATGAACAAGCCCACGACGCCTAGGGTTTTCAGGCCTCCAATCAAGCCAAAAAAGGTAGGTAAAAAGGGCAACTTGACAGGCCCGCCAACCAGCTTGGGCCGAATCGTTTTATCAACAATAAACAATTCGATCGTGCCCCAGGCCAGCAGACTGAAACCTGCGACAACATGCCCTGATCCAGCGAGATAAATTGATATCAAGGTAAAACAAAGTGGCGCGCCACCGGGCACCATTGCCATAAAGCCGGTGACGACCCCAAGCAACACGTGGGACGGCACCCCAGCTACCCAATAGGCGACACCAAGCACCACGCCCTCGCCAATGGCGATCAAACCCATGCCCGTTACCGTTGAGCTGATCGTGTTGGGCACGACTCTCGAAAAACGATGCCAGCGATCCGGCAATATCCGATCGCCAATCAGGTCGAGCTGGCCTACAATTTTTGCGCCATCGCGATAGACAAACAACAAGGTGATCAGTAAAAAAAGCAAGGCGAGACTACTTTGAAACAAATCGCCTGAGGCGGCCAATATCAGTCTGTAAATATTGCCCAGATGCTCGCCACTGAAAGTTTCGATCAGTCCGCTTAAGGCGCGAGGTTCAGCCAGATACTCGTTCCAGTAGGCCGTTAACTTGTCTCCAATAAAAGGCAAATCCGCAATCCAGACTGGTACGCTCATCCCGCCCTTGTTAGCCGCCATTAGCCAGACAAACATGTTACGAGCTTCCTTGATCGAGTAAGACAAGGCAAAGCCAATTGGTACGATCAGCACCACAACAATAATTGCCAGCGCCGTGCTTGCAGCCAACGTGTTTCTATTAGCGCAGATTTTTAACCAGCGCTGATAGATAGGCCAGCTTGCAAAACCGATGATCAGTGCAGCCAGCACCGGCACAAGAAAGCCCCTGAAGAAGTATGCTGCCAGCGCCAGCAACAGGATTAATAAAACCCTCGCGGCGAGGTGAACGGGCAAGATGGGTTGCATCAGGTCAAGACTCGAATAGGATTACCGGCTACCCATGCTTTAATGGCCGCAATCACATTCGGGTAGTAGTTTGCGAAGTTCTCGGGTGTTGCGTAGCCGAGATGAGGGGTCAATAAAGTACGGGGTACGCGGCGCCACGGGTCGTCCGCAGGCAAAGGCTCAGTCTCAAACACATCTAACCCTGCCCCACCGATCTTGCCCTGCTCAAGCGCTTGCTTCAACGCTGCGAGATCGACCAAACCAGCCCGAGACGTATTGATTAGAAATGCGCTGGATTTCATGGCTGCGATCGAAGCAGCGTCAACAATCCCTTTGGTCCTTGCGCTGAGCACGATATGGATGCTGACAGCATCAGCGGTACTGAAGAGCTCTTCTTTTGTGACCAGCTTCACACCTGCCTCATTAGCACGCTCCTGGGTGAGATTGGGGCTCCAGGCAATAACATCCATACCAAACGCCAGGCCAACTTTACCCATGCGCTGACCGAGATTACCGACGCCAAGTAACCCAAGACGCTTGCCGCAGAGCGTTGGCGGCATCTGCGTTTGCCAAAGACCTTTCTGCATATTGACTTGCTCTTGTGGCACGCCTTTGAATAGGCCAAGCAGCAGCGCCCAGGCCAGTTCGGTTGTCGCGCCACTACTTTGCGGATCACCTGGGGCGCCCGCCACCACGATACCTCTCTGACGACAGGCATCAAGATCAATCGAGTTATTGCGCGCACCGGTCGTAATCAGTAATTTCAATTGAGGTAAGGCCTGAATGACCGCAGCCGGGAAAGCAGAGCGCTCGCGCATCGCCACGATGACATCAAACCCTTGCAAAGTATCAACCAGAGCGGACGGCTGAAGGTACTGATCGAAAAACTGAAGCTCAGCTCCCAGCGACTGCCAATCTGCAAGGCCTTCGGCCACTTTCAAATAGTCATCCAATACAGCGATCCGCATGCTTATCCCCTTTGAGCAAGTCTTACTTCAAGCGATTTTCAAATTCAGCCAGCGGGATTGCACCCCCGACACGACCTCCATCAGCAAAAATAATCCCTGGCGTGCCCCGGATCATCAATTTTTGTCCCAGTGCGAGCATTTTGTCGACGGGTACGTCGCATTTGCCTGCCGAGGGCTTAGTGCCTTTGAGCATCCAGTCTTCCCAGGCAGCCGCCGGATCAGCACTACACCAGATATCCTTGACCTTCTGCGTGGAGTCAGGCGAAAGGATGGGATAAGGGAAGGTATACACCGTCACATTGTCGATGCTTTTGATTGCTTGACGTAACTGCTTGCAATAGCCGCAATTCGGGTCTTCAAAAATAGCTACCTTGCGTGCACCCTGACCGTGCACTTGCTTGATCGCCAACTCGAGAGGCAACTGGTCAAATGGGATTTGCGACAGCACCTCCAGACGCTCTTTGGTCACGTCACGACGAGTCCTCGCGTCAATCAAACTGCCGTCCAGCACAAAATTAACTTGCTCATCGGTATAAACAATGTCCATACCGAGCTGCACTTCAAACAGGCCATACGCGGTTGGTCTGACAGCCGTTACCGGTGTTTTGTCGAAGCGTTCAAGAAACAGCTTTTGCACCGCCTGAGCTTTCTCTTCCAGTTTGTTGTCTGCCGCTTGAGCGACTACCGGGCTGAAACTCGCTAGCGTCAATACCGCCATCAGGAAATTTGCAAGGCTCATCAGCCATTTCTTGGTCATACCCGAATCCTTTTAGACATCACAAACTCAGCCCGAAGCACCTGACACAATCCGCCGTTTGATCAATGGCAACTTGTTCACTATATCCATACCCAGGTTGCGCAACCAGGACGCTGGTTGAGAACGATCGTCAAACAAACGATGCAAGCCATCGGTTGCCCAGCGCATGGCCATCAAATGCTCAGCCCGGGCACGTCGATACCGTCGCAAAACCATAGGATCCCCAGCAGACCGGAAACCCTCACGCTCGCTAATCACAGCAGCCAGCGCTTGTGCATCGCCCAAACCCAGGTTCAAGCCCTGACCCGCAAGCGGATGGATTCGATGCGCCGCATCACCTACCAAGGCCACACCGTTCCCGATCATAGGCGATTTGCTCATGACAAGCGGAAATCCGCGCACTTCAGTTATCAGGCTCAGCCTGCCCAAGCGCCCTTGTGTAGCAAGCGCCAGATGGTGACTGAGATAATTTCCTTGATCAGAAAGCGACATGGCTAACAGCTCATTAGCCAAATCATCCCGCAGAGACCAGACCATTGACACTTGATGACCCGCGCTCGTATCGGGCAAAGGCAATAGTGCCAACACTCCCTCTGGACGAAACCATTGAAGTGCCACATCCAGATGAGGTAATTCGCTGGTGAAGTGCGCAACAACCCCTGTGTGACCATACGGATGCTCATCGGTAGGGATATGCAAAGCTTGTCTGACAGGTGACTGGGCTCCATCCGCCCCCACCAGTAACTCGGCCTCAAGCGTCGCGCCAGACACTGTTGTCACCGTCAACTGATCGACCGACGCGAACTTATCCGTCAGCCAAGGCACACCAACGATCTGTGCCGCCTGAATCAATGCGCGCTCAAGCTCACTCGCCTCAACAATCCAGGCCATTTCACTGCGCGCATCCTGCCACGCACTCAAATCAACTCTTCCCCCTGCATCGCCATAAATCTCCATGGCCTGAACACGGGTCAAGCGCGCTTGAGGCAACAAGGGCCAAATCCCAATTTCTGCCAGAAATAACTGACTAGCGGGGGATATTGCATACACGCGTGGATGAAAATGGTCTGCGTCAGCGACGGGTGTTTCAAGCCTGGGGCCAAGCAATGTGACAGACTGACCTCGCCTGACCAGCGTCAATGCGAGCGCCATGCCGACTATGCCAGTACCGCAGACCACAATCGGTGATTTCATCTTGCGCTTGGCGCCCCCGCTGCTTTAGGCCACAACAACCACATCTGACCCGATTGCTTCATTTTGCCTGCCATCGCACCGGCTTCGTCACCCGAGCCCCAATAGAAATCAGCTCGCGCAGCACCTTTAATTGCCGTGCCCGTGTCCTGGGCAAACACCAGCCGATTCAGCGGCTGAGCGGAAGCGGGTTGCGTGGTTGCAAGATAGGCAACTGAACCAAGTGGTGCGTAAGTCGTATCAACTGCAATCGAGCGCTGCGCGGTGAGCGCAATCCCTTCAGCGCCCTTGGGTCCTTTTTCAGGATCGGTAATGATCTCTTCCTTGAAAAAAACCAGCGCAGGGTTGGCGCTCAGCATCTCGTTGACCCGGTTGGGATGCCGTTTGGCCCACTCCCGGATCCCTTGCATGGATGTTTGTGCAAGCGGCAACTCACCTTGATCGGCCAGCCACTTACCAATCGATACATACGGGTGGCCATTGTGATCAGCGTATGCCACTCTCAGCGTTTGCCCTGCGTCAGGACCCTCTGTCAGTTGCACCCGACCTGATCCCTGTACTTGCAAGAAGAAATTATCCACAGGGTCGTTGACCCAGACAATCGCGGGTGGCTTGTTTACTCTCGCGTCAAATACAGCCCGGGAGTCGAAGGGTACGACCTTGTTACCTTCTAGCTTGCCACGCACCCGTTTACCAGCAAGTTCAGGGTATACCTTGCCGAGATCGATCGTCAGCAAATCGGCTGGGACAGTGTAGAGAGGCCACTGATAAACACCTCCCCTCGTGCGGGACCCTTTAACGGTGGGTTCGTAGTAACCGGTAACAGTATTGGCCGCAGGCTTGCCGTCTGCACCCTGAATGCGCCAGGGCTGAAGCCAGGTCTGTAAAAACGCCCTGACCGTCGCTGGGTTCTCAGCTTGAGAAGCCTTGCCAAGGTCGGCCGCGGCGGCACAGACAGGTTGCCAGGCGCGCGGTGCGGCGCGTGCTGGCCCAGCTAAATTGCCACTAGCTGGTCGAACCAGACCACGGCAATTACGCAAAAATATCGACCACACGTTCTTTAAATCATCCGAGGCCCAGCCGGGCAGCTCAGCCCAAGCTACCGAGACGTACTTGCCCGCCAGCGCTCTTACAGGGGTCTCCGGCAGCGCGGACAGGGGCAATACAACCAGTGGCCCTTCTTCGACCGGTGCTGCTACTTCTGGCAAGGTCGGACTAACCGGCACTTGATTCGTCGTCGTAGAGCAAGCCGCCAGCAAAGCGATGAATGCCGCTGAAATCGCCAAACGGCTGCATCGGATGCGCATCAACATATGTTTTGTCGTCTTCAATGGAGCGTGCGCGGCATAGCCAAGACGAACTCCGGGATGGTGACCTCGAAAGGAATACCATTCTCACCAACGCAATGATAGGTACCGCGCATCGTTCCCACGGGTGTCGCAAGCGGACAGCCGCTGGTGTATTCGAAGGTTTCACCAGCGGGGATCAGCGGTTGCTGCCCCACCACACCCAGGCCACGAACCTCTTGTTCTTTCTCGTCGCCATCAGTGATGACCCAATGCCGGCTAATCACCTGTGCCGGGCGTTCGCCTACGTTGGTGATGCGAACGGTATAAGCAAAAACAAACTGCTGTTTCGCCGGATCAGACTGCTCTGGCAAGAAGCGTGGTTCAACAACAACGGAGAGTTCGTAAGGTTTCACACTAAGCCCAAAATTAAAAACAAAATCACTGCAATAATAGAGCCATCCCATCGTGGCCTGCTCTTAAAATGCTACACACCATGCCTAAAACTAAAACATTGCCTGCAGCACGTATTGCACCTAGCATTTTATCTGCCGACTTCGCCCGCTTGGGTGAAGAAGTCAAAAATGTGCTGGCAGCTGGTGCAGACTGGATCCACTTTGACGTGATGGACAACCATTATGTTCCCAATTTGACCATAGGCCCCATGGTTTGTGAGGCCATTCGGCCGCTCACCCAGGCAACGATCGACGTGCATTTGATGGTCGAACCGGTTGACGCCATCGTTCCCATGTTTGCCAAGGCGGGCGCCAATATCATCACCTTTCATCCCGAAGCATCCAGGCATGTTGACAGAACGCTAGGGCTAATTCGCGAGCATGGTTGTAAAGCCGGGCTCGTACTCAATCCTGCCACGTCGTTAAGCTATCTGGATCACGTCATGGACAAGATCGATATTGTTTTATTGATGTCGGTCAACCCGGGATTCGGCGGCCAAAGCTTTATTCCCGGCACCTTGGCTAAGCTGCGGGCGGTTCGAGCCAGAATCGATCAACACGTCGAAAATGGCGGCCAAGCAATAGACCTCGAAGTGGACGGCGGGGTCAAAGTCGATAATATCCGCGAGATCCGCGCAGCCGGTGCGGATGCTTTCGTTGCCGGCTCTGCCATTTTTGGTAAACCAGATTACGCATCTGTCATTAAACAGATGCGAGAGCAGATTGCGCTGGCGCAGGGGTAGCAGAACGTGCCAACGTGCAAGACCTCCATGTCGATGCTATAGTAGATTCCACAAGATGTGCTGGCGAATTTATCGCCGCACATCCATAAAGAGATTTTGAGATGAAGACAACCCTGCATGCGATTTCAATTGGCGCCTATTGGCGCTGGTGGCGTTCGTATCACGGGTAATGGTTCATTGACGTTTAGCTTGCAGATGGTCAACCACTCAAGCACCAAGTAGCAAAACCAAGCCCGCCTCAATATGGTCGGGCTTTTTTTTTAGGTTTTTGACATGAAAGAAATTGAATTTAATGCGCTTGCCGCACAGGGTTATAACCGTATCCCACTGATTACCGAGACCTACGCTGATCTGGATACGCCCCTGGCGCTTTATCTCAAATTGGCACAGAACGGTAAAACTGGCCGCAAAAATACCTGCTTGCTCGAATCGGTCGTTGGTGGCGAGCGTTTTGGCCGCTATTCTTTTATCGGTTTGCCTGCGCGCAACCTGATTAGATCGCGCGGCAACAAGATTGAAGTGGTCAGTGACGAACGAGTCGTTGAAACCCATGAGGGTGACCCGTTAGCCTTCATCGAACAATACCAGGCCCGTTTCAAAGTCTCCTTACGTCCCGGCATACAGCGGTTTGCAGGTGGCTTAGCCGGATACTTTGGTTACGATGCAGTTCGTCACATGGAGCCCAAACTTGGGCCGGCCAAGAAACCTTATCCCAAAGGCATGGGCGAAGGCCCGCCTGATATTTTGCTATTGCAGATCGACGAACTGGTTATCGTTGACAACCTGAGCGGCAAAATTTATTTCCTGGTCTATGTCGATCCTGCAACGCCTGAAGCCTACTCCAAAGGCGAGCAACGCCTGAAAGATCTGCGCACGAGACTGCGCAAACCCGCCGACATTCCCTACAGCTACGCGAGCGTGCCGACCGACGAGCACCGCAGTTTTGCCAAGCAAGATTATCTGACTGCGGTACTGAAGGCCAAAGAGTACATTGCAGCAGGTGACTTGATGCAAGTGCAAGTCGGTCAGGTCATCGCCAAACCCTTCAGCGACTCAGCACTGTCTTTATACCGCGCCTTGAGGTCGTTGAATCCCTCGCCCTATATGTACTACTGGAACTTCGGTGACTTTGAAGTCGTGGGCGCCTCACCAGAAATATTGGTCAGACAAGAAAAGCTGCCCGCGCCAGAGGGTGAAACACCTGAAACGCGCGTCACGATTCGCCCCCTGGCTGGCACCCGTAAACGCGGCGCAACACCAGAAGAGGATGCCGCGATGGCAGCCGAGCTGCTCGCCGACCCGAAAGAAAGAGCGGAGCACGTCATGCTGATCGACCTGGCCCGCAACGACGTGGGTCGTGTCGCCAAAATCGGCTCAGTCGAAGTCACCGATACGATGGTGATCGAGCGCTATTCACACGTCATGCACCTGGTGTCGAACGTCACGGGCACACTCAAAGCAGGGACGACCAACATGGATGTGTTGCGCGCGACCTTTCCGGCCGGCACCTTAACGGGTGCACCCAAAGTACGAGCTATGGAGCTCATTGACGAGCTTGAGCCGGTTCGCCGAGGCATCTATGGCGGTGCTGCCGGCTACTTGAGCTACAGCGGCGAGATGGATGTTGCCATTGCCATCCGGACCGGAATCGTGCAAAACAATATGCTTTATGTCCAGGCCGCAGCAGGCATTGTCGCCGACTCGGATCCCGAAAAAGAATGGCTCGAAACCGAAGCAAAAGCCCGTGCGGTGCTAAGGGCCGCCGAGCAAGTGCAAAACGGTCTCGACGATCCAATCTGATAGAGGTATTGACATGCTGCTGATGATAGACAACTACGATTCGTTCACCTACAACCTGGTTCAATACTTTGGCGAACTTGGTGAAGATGTTCGCGTATACAGAAACGATCAAATCACCCTTGATGAGATCGACAAATTGAATCCTGACCGTATCTGCATTTCACCAGGCCCTTGCTCTCCGGCAGAGGCTGGGATCTCGATTGCAGTGATCGAACGCTTTGCCGGTAAAAAGCCGATTCTTGGCGTCTGCCTGGGCCATCAAGCGATCGGTGCTGCCTTTGGTGGCAAAATCGTTCGGGCCAAAGAAATCATGCATGGCAAAACCTCGGCGATCACGCACCAGCAGTCAGACGTGTTTAAAGACTTACCGTCACCCTTTACTGTTATTCGCTATCACTCATTGGCGATTGAGCGATCATCCATCCCCGACTGTTTGCAAATCACCGCCGAAACCGCAGACGGTGAGATCATGGGTGTCAGACATAAAACATTGCCGATTTATGGCGTCCAGTTTCATCCAGAATCAATTTTGTCCGAGCATGGTCATGCGATGCTCAAGAACTTTCTGCAGCTAAATCCATCGACTGAACAAAAGGCCGCTGTATGAGCATCACTCCGACCGAGGCACTAAGCCGTTGCATTGAGCATCGTGAAATTTTTCACGACGAAATGTTGCACTTGATGCGCCTGATCATGAAGGGCGAAATGGCCCCGACCATGGCGGCAGCACTTTTAATTGGCTTACGAGTCAAAAAAGAAACCGTAGGCGAAATCAGTGCCGCAGCGCAGGTCATGCGCGAGTTCGCAACACCTGTCGCCGTGCCGAATACAGACGCGCTGGTGGATATGTGCGGCACCGGCGGTGACGGTAGCAACACATTCAATATTTCAACTGCCGCCATGTTTGTCGCAGCTGCTGCTGGGGTGCCCATCGCCAAACATGGTGGTCGAAGTGCCTCGTCATCGTCAGGTAGTGCGGATGTGCTGGAAGCACTGGGGGCGAACATCACCTTGACACCCACGCAAGTCGCAGATTGCATCAGTGAGCTCAATATCGGCTTCATGTTTGCGCAAGCTCACCATAGTGCCATGAAGCACATTGCGCCTGTGCGTAAAGAGCTTGGTGTCAGAACCATGTTCAACCTGCTTGGACCGCTCACCAATCCCGCACGTGCTGCTAATCAGTTGATGGGTGTGTTTCATCCGGATCTCGTTGGCATACAAGTGCGAGTGTTACAAAGTCTGGGGTCACGTCACGTGCTCATCGTCCATGGCAAAGACGGGATGGATGAAGCATCTCTTGGCGCCGCAACAATGGTCGGCGAACTCAAGGACGGTGTGATCAGCGAATATGAAATTCATCCTGAAGATTTCGGCTTGACCATGACATCGAACCGCTCATTAAGAGTGACAAGCAAAGAGGAGTCAAGCGTCATGGTCCGTCAAGCCTTGTCGAATACGCCAGGTGCCGCCCGTGACATCGTGGCACTCAACGCAGGCTTAGCCATATACGTTGGGGATAAAGCGCCGACCATGAAAGCGGGTGTTGAGCTGGCGTTCACCACCATTGCCAGCGGCGCAGCGCTCGCAAAACTAGACTCATTTTGCGCAAAAACCAGGACTTTTCAAGCATGAGCGACATTCTTAAAAAAATCCTAGCCGTTAAAGCTGAAGAGGTGGCGTCCGCGCGCCATATGCGCAGTGAGGCAGAAATGCTGCGCGAAGCAAAAGCCCGTCAGGACGTAAGAGACTTCGCGAACGCAATTGAAGTAAAAATACAAGCAGGTGGCGCAGGGGTAATCGCAGAAATTAAAAAGGCGTCCCCGTCAAAAGGCGTTTTACGTGACGATTTCAAGCCGGCCGAGATTGCTGCTTCCTACGAAAAGCATGGCGCTGCCTGCCTGTCAGTCTTGACTGATGTGCAGTTTTTTCATGGTTCACACGATCACTTGCGTCAAGCTCGAGCAGCCTGCAATCTGCCCGTATTACGCAAAGACTTCATTATCGATCCCTATCAAATCATTGCCGCTCGGGCCATGGGTGCAGACTGTATTTTGTTAATCGTCTCCGCTTTAAAGCTACCCCAACTGCTCGAATTCGAGGCTTGTGCCTACGATCTGGGGATGGACGTACTGGTTGAAGTTCACGATAGCGAAGAACTGGATGTTGCGTTGCGTATGCAAACCTCACTGCTTGGGATTAACAATCGCAACCTGAGAACGTTCGAGACCTCTCTGCAAAACACCCTGGACTTACTACCGCGCATACCTATGGATAGACGGGTTGTGACAGAAAGCGGTATCCTCAAGCCAGAGGATGTTCAATTAATGCGACAACATGACGTCGACGCGTTCCTGGTGGGTGAAGCCTTCATGCGCGCAAAGGATCCGGGAGCAGAACTCGCCCGACTCATTGCTTAACGACCACAGGGGGTGACGTCAATGATGTTTGAAGAGTCTGAATCCGATCCGTGCCTGTCGGACATTGACAGAAAAAAGCTCGAAGCGACCCTGCGGGTGCAATTACTGCTCGAGCAGTACCGTCACCTGAGCGCCAAAGATGAATCTCTGGTGATTTTCGTGAGCGGGATTGACGGCGCTGGCAAAACTGAGACTATCAATTTGCTCACCGAATGGATGGATCCCAGACATATTCACACGGTGGCGTTTCCCGACCCGAGTCCGGATGAGTTGTTGTTCCCGCGGGAACGTCGTTTATGGATGAGCTTGCCCCCAAAGGGGTCGATCGGCATCATTTACGGCGCTGGTTATGTGCAATTAATCGAACAGGCTCTGAAAAAAAAACCCAATCATGACAAGCTCGCCAGCGATATTCTCTACCTGAAGCGTCTCGAAGCCAATCTCGCCGCTAACGGCGTGCGCATCCTTAAACTCTGGTTCCACTTATCGCAAAACGCACAGCGAGCAAGAACAAAGGCACTGCTGGCAAACCCATCGACCGCCTGGCAAGTCGCCAAAGCAGACAAAAAAGTCTTTAAGAACTTCGAAAAACTGCGAGAAGCAGGCGCGCGAATCATTGAAGCAACCGACACACCTTACGCGCCATGGATCGTGATCCCCAGTGCAGACGCTAATCTGAGAGCGGTGCGGACAGCCCAGGCTGTTTTACAAGCACTGAAACGACCTTCCGCAAAGGTTCCCCCGCTGCACGATCCCGGTGCGCCGATCTTAGCTAAAACACATAAAACGGCGCTCGATCGGATCGACTACAACTTAACGCTTGAAAAAGATGTTTACGAGGTCGAATTACTGAGTTTACAAAATCAACTCGCCCAGTTAGTCCGCAGCGAAAAGTTCAAAAATCGATCGCTCGCGCTTGTGTTCGAGGGCAACGACGCCGCCGGCAAAGGCGGGACAATTCGCCGGATTACCCGCGCTATTGATGCTCGCCAATATAGCGTCATGGCCGTGATTGCGCCCACCAGAGAAGAGCAACAGAGGCCGTATCTTTGGCGCTTCTGGCAGAATATTCCCAGACACGGCCGGATCGCCATTTTTGATCGCTCTTGGTATGGGCGCGTGCTAGTCGAGCGCGTTGAAAAGCTGATCAAGAAAATCGAGTGGACCCGGGCTTACGGCGAAATTAATGACTTCGAGCAACATCTGGTCAATCATGGAACGATTGTGCTGAAGTTCTGGCTTGCGGTCAGCTCCGATGAACAGCTCAGACGTTTTCGTGAGCGTGAGCAATCCCCTTTCAAGCAATTCAAATTGACCGATGAGGATTGGCGCAATCGAAGCAAATCAAAGGCCTACGCGCTCGCCGCAAGAGACATGTTTGACCATACCGATACAGTGCTTTGTCCGTGGCATGTCTTGTCGGCCAACGACAAAAAGTATGCTCGAATCGAAGTACTGAAAATTATTGTTCACGCGCTCGAAAGCGCTCTTAACCCAAGTAACGACTCATGAAAAACTTACAACAAGCCAATTCCTTCAGCTGGCGTTCAATGCTTTTTGTGCCAGCTAGTAGCGACCGTTTTCTAGAGAGCGCGCTGCGCCGCCCGACTGACTGTATCCAGCTTGATCTCGAGGATAGCGTCGGGCCAGACTTGAAAGATAGTGCGCGCAGCCGGATTGGTGAATTGGCCGACAAGGCCGATGCAGCAGGCTACGACGTGATCGTCCGTATCAATCGGCCCATTCGCATGATGGTCAAAGATATCGAGGCTTGTGTTCGCCAGTCAGTCAAGGCGCTCACCTTACCCAAAGTGCCTGACGGTTCATTTATTCGGTCGGTTGCTGAAATCCTGGACGAATGCGAGGTCGAAGCTGGCCTGCCGATCGGTCACACTAAATTAATTGCGATGGTCGAAGACGCTAATGGTCTGCATCATATTGATGACATCGCACAGTCTCATCCCAGACTTTGCGCCATGATTATCGGGGCAGAGGATTTGGCGGTATCGATGCGGATGGCCGTTGACCCAGATAGTCTTTACATCCCCAATGTCATGGCGGTTGCGGCGTGCAGACGTGCGGGGATTGCGCCGATTGGCTTTGTGGGTTCAGTCGCAGACTTCGCAGACAAAGAGAAGTTTCGTGAAACGGTACAACGGGCAGCACGACTTGGATTTGAGGGTGCCTTCTGCATTCACCCATCTCAAGTCGAGGCCGCTAACGAAGCTTTTAGTCCGCCGCAAGCAAGCGTCGATCGAGCACGGGCATTACTCGAAACCTACGAAGCGGAGTGTCGCGCTGGCCGTGCCGCTTGCACCTTTGAAGGTCGTATGGTCGATGCACCGGTTGCAATGCAGGCGCGATTGGTAATTGAGCGAGCTGAAGCCTTAAAACTCATGCTCGCCCGTCGTCAAAATACGACCCCAGGTTAACCGAATCTTTTCGTTGTCCATGTCTGCAGCACACAACCGTCTGGTTAAAGCGGATCTCATCGAGCATTTGCAAGAGCTGCCTTTGCCCTGGCAACAATTATTGGGTCAAACTCATCTGATCGAGATACTCGAAGGACTAAGTCAGTATCTCCGGGCGCGCTTAGCGCAAGAGGCGGTGGTTTATCCGACCTTACCTTTTAAGGTGCTCAAGCAATTAGCACCTGAATCTGTGAAAGTTGTGATCCTGGGACAAGATCCCTATCACGGGCCGAATCAAGCCCAAGGGCTGGCGTTCTCAGTGCCTGATCATGAAAAGTGCCCACCGAGCTTGCGTAATATTTTTAAAGAGATTCAGCGGGATTTTGCCGGGACTTTATCAACCAACGATCTGACTCGCTGGGTGGCTCAAGGCGTTTTGTTGCTCAACACGGTGCTCACGGTTGAGGATGGCAAGCCTGCCTCGCACGCCAAACGTGGCTGGGAGTCAATCACAGATGCGATCATTGCTGGCGTCGCCGCTGAGCCCTCACCCAAGGTGTTTATGCTTTGGGGCGCGCATGCGCAAAGTAAGCTGGCTTTGATTGCCTCACAGCGCCAGCACTTGATATTGAAAGCGAACCACCCCTCGCCCCTATCTGCGATGAGACCGCCGCTACCCTTTATAGGCTGCGGACATTTTGTTCAGACTAATCAGTGGTTGGTTGCGCAAGGCCTGACGGCGATTGACTGGTGAGTTTCGTGAGCTGGGGCGTCGGTTGAATTACGGCCCTATTGACTGCGCCATTTAACGCACCTGCTCATTTACCGTAACTATCAATCAAATACTTGCCCAGAAAACCGACGAGCGCTAACAGACCGCCATAATGAGCCGTCATGAGCCACATAAATTTACGCTCGAAAAATTTATGAAGATCAGCATTGCTTGACATGATTTCTTTGCGAAGCTCGGTTTGTACCTCAGCGATTTCTTTGCGAAGTTCGGTCTGAACACTCGTGATCTCTGTTCGAAGTTCAGTTTTTACCTCAGCAAAGCCTTGCACCATCTGCACCCGCAAATCGGCCATTGCATGAGTAAGTTGTGCCATCGAGCGATCGAGACGCTCACACATTGCGGTGTTTTGTTCAACTGCTAATTCAAGAGTAAGCACGCGTTTTTCCATCGCCAAACAATAGCTTTTATTGTGAGGCTTTTAAAGCCGTACAAGTGCTGATGAAGCGGATATTTGGTAACTGGGAAGCTAATATTTGCAACCATTTGCTTCAAGACTTACAGCTCGAGCGTGACTAATGAGTTAGTGAAATACTGGTTGAAACGAAACGTTAAACTGAGTAACTAAACGTTCAAGGCGCTTGCTGATACAAAGCATCATCGATAGTTACAGTTGTACGCATAGGTTGCAAATTAAGAACATATTTGCATTTAGGGGTTTACCCAGGATCGAAATACCCCTATACTTCGGGTCGCTGCAAATTAGTTGTTTCTTTTGAAACCACCAAACCGGCACTGAAGCTGATGTCTAGCTCAGGCAGCCTCTGTCCGACAACCATCAGGTACCCCCTGATTGAGTTGAGAACCCGGTCAGACCGCCCTCATCATCGATTCCTGACCTCCTTTCCTTTCGTGGGCAAAGTTACAAAGACAGTGTTTTAGTCTCCGTAGCCCAGACGTTCGGTTGATTCGGTCGGCACGATGCTCGATTCAACCGACGACCTCCGGTCCAACCTTTTTCCGGGCTCGTCATATTGACCATGAACTGGTCAAAAGGAAAGTCATGTCCTTCGATTCGTTGGGGCTAGCCCCCGCATTGCTATCTTCCATTCAAGAAACGGGTTTTACAACCCCTACCCCTGTCCAGCTTGCTGCGATACCCGCTGCGCTGGCTGGTAAAGACTTGATGGTCTCCTCACAAACAGGTAGCGGCAAGACCGCTGCTTTCATGTTGCCCGCACTGCACAAGATTGCCGGTAAGCCTGGCAACAAAGGCCGTGGCGTTCAAGTGCTGGTGCTGACACCTACCCGTGAACTCGCCCTGCAGGTCAGCGAGGCAACCGCAACCTATGGCGTAAACCTGAACGACTTGCATATCGCAACTGTCGTCGGTGGCATGCCCTACGGTGCACAGCTCAAAGCCTTGTCACGCCGTGTCGATGTTCTAGTCGCAACTCCTGGTCGTTTGCTCGACCATTTGCAAGCTCGCCGCGTTGACCTGTCAACCGTACACACACTGGTGCTTGATGAAGCCGACCGTATGCTGGACATGGGATTCATCGACGATATAAACACTATCGTTGATCGTTGCCCAGAGTCACGTCAGACATTGCTTTTTTCAGCAACGCTAGACGGCACAGTTGCCAAACTAGCTGCGCGAATGATGCGTGATCCAGAGCGTATTGAAATGGCTTCGCAGTCAGATCGTCACGCGAACATCACTCAAGCTCTTCTCTACGCGGATGACGTCCAGCACAAACTGAGCCTGCTTGATCACGTTTTACGTGACGCAGCGATGGATCAGGCGATTATTTTTACCGCTACCAAACGCGGTTGTGATGATCTGGCTAATCATTTGTCCGATCAAGGTTTTACCGTCATGCCTTTGCACGGCGACATGAACCAGCGTCAACGTACTCGCACACTTGAGCAAGTCCAAGACGGTCATGTCCGCATTCTGGTAGCAACTGATGTCGCTGCACGCGGCATCGACGTCAAAGCGATCAGCCATGCAATTAATTTTGACCTGCCCATGCAGGCAGAAGACTACGTTCACCGTATCGGTCGTACCGGTCGTGCGGGTCGCAATGGCCTGGCGTTTACCTTGGCCATGCACAGTGAGCGCCATAAAGTACGTCGTATCGAGCATTTCATTGGCCACCCAATCCCTTCAGAAGTGATTGCTGGTCTTGAGCCCCAACGCGCACCAAAAATGCGTCCAGAAGGTGGTCCTGGCGGACGCAGCGGCGATCGCTTTGGCGCATCACGCGGTGGCCCACGCTCTGGTTCCGGTGGCAAACCACGTTCAGGCAGCAATGCCGGTGGGTCACGCTTCGGTGGCGACCGCGATGGCAGCTTTGCTCCTCGCGGTGAGAAATCATACGGCGAGAAATCCTTCGGCGGCGATAAGTCGTTCGGCGGTGCTAAGTCTTTCGGTGATCGCGACCGTAGCTCAGCACCTCGTGGTGAAAAGTCGTACAGCGAAAAATCCTACGGTGAAAAATCTTTCGGTGGCGGCAAGCCCTTTGCACCACGTGGTGACAAACCGTTTGCAGCACGCTCAGACAAACCCGCTGGCGAAAAGAAATTTGGCGGCGATCGTGATCGCAGCTTTGCCCCTCGCGGTGACAAGCCTTTTGCAGCTCGCAGCGATAATCCATACGCAGGCAATGGCAAACCAGCTCGCCCCTCGCGCGAGTTCGCTCCGCGCGCATCAGCGCCTGCAGGTAAGTCATTCGCTCCGCGTGGTGACGGCCCAGCTCGTGCAGGTATCGGTGCGGGCGCTGGTCGACCAAGCGGTGCGCCTCGCGCAGCGGCTGGCGCACCTCGTCGTGGGTTTAATTTCGATGGCGGTCGTCGCTAAAGAGATGGCTAGGTAATGTCCACCGATAACGCGATTTCGGTGAGTGCAGACGCGATGGCTCATAGTCATCGCGTCTGTTCTTTTTTGCGCGACCAGATTATCGAGTGCGGTGGTTGGCTACCCTTTAGTGCGTGGATGCAACATGCGCTCTACGCCCCCGGTTTAGGCTATTACGCTGCGGGCAGTGTCAAGCTTGCAGACAACACAGCAAATGCTAAACGACCGACCGGCGACTTCATCACCGCGCCTGAACTCAGCCCTTTATTTGGCCAAACCTTGGCCAATCAGGTCGCAGGGATTTTGCGCAGCTGTGAAAGTACCAACGTACTCGAGTTTGGTGCTGGTACCGGGGCGCTCGCCAATGACGTCTTAACCCACCTCGACGTACTGGGCATCAAAGCCCAATACACAATCCTTGAGGTATCTGCCGATCTAAAAGCCAGGCAACAAAAGCGACTTGCCTCCTGGGGTGATCGTGTCCAATGGTTGGACCGAGCACCGGCATCTTTCATCGGTTGCGTGCTTGCGAATGAAGTGCTTGATGCCATGCCAGTGGATGTCTTTGCGTGGTCTTTGCCAGCAGAAGAAGGGGTAAATCCACAGGTGCTGCAACGAGGTATCTCCCTCAATGCAGACGATCAATTTGTCTGGCAGGATAGGGCGGCCGACGCCCCACTTGCCGCGGCAA
>Ga0007806_1000215_pt1 | contig 19311 bp, 18 predicted proteins | sample CryBogCBE18Aug09_FD_71192 | JGI IMG/M metagenome (GOLD analysis project Ga0007806, IMG submission 71192) | Freshwater microbial communities from Crystal Bog, Wisconsin, USA - CBE18Aug09 | ecosystem: Environmental > Aquatic > Freshwater > Lake | place: Crystal Bog, Wisconsin, USA | collected...
AATGCGGCCCCGGCGCGTATTTATATGGGTGATACTGGGTCGCTCGCCATTGGTACGGGCCTTGGGGCGCTCTGTCTCCTCATGAATCTCGACCTGTTGCTGCCAATTATCGGCGGACTCTTCGTCGCCGAGACATTGTCAGTCATTCTCCAGGTGTTCAGTTTCCGCGTCTTCGGCCGTCGCATTTTCAAGATGGCGCCCTTCCATCACCATTTTGAGCTCAAGGGATGGCCGGAAATTACGGTGATTATTCGGTTCTGGATTTTGGCTGGCCTCCTGGCCTCGCTGGGGCTCGGAATCTTCTACGGTGACTTCGTGAAGATTGCGAAGGTGATCTAGTGTCACGGTTCACCCTTCGAGGGAGTTTCCAGGCATTTCCTAAGGGCAACCGCATGGGCACCGCTCTCTTAGTGGTCACGGTGCTAATGGTGACCTACGGCACGTTCATGGTGGCGTCGGCGTCGGAGGGATTGGCGGTAGCGAGCGGCTCCAACTTTGGTCTCATGAGTAACCACGTTCTCTACCTGGGCATCGGCCTCGTGGCACTGTTCTTGACCAGCGTGATTCGCGTGCAACGACTGGTCGAGTGGGGAGCGGCGCTCTTTACTCTGGGCATGTTTGGCCTGCTCGCCGTCTTGGTGAAGGGGCAAACGACCAATGGCGGTCAACGCTGGATCAGCATCGCGGGTCAGCAGTTTCAGCCGTCTGAGCTCTTCAAGATGGCCATCGTGTTCTACGTGGCCTACATTGTGTCGCGTAAGCACCACCTGTTAGGGGAGTGGCAACACGTGGCGCTCTATATGGCCCCCTTAGGCGTCGGTCTGGTGCTCATTCTCCTCGAGCACGACATCGGTACGTCGTCAATCGTTGGCATCATGGCACTCAGCATGCTGGTGATGGCGGGAGCCTCGGCGTTGCAAATGGCGGTCGCCTCGGGGCTCGCCGTCACCGCGGTGGCGCTCTACATCACGCACAGTTCCTACGCCATGCGGCGATTCGCGTTTCTCCACCCGAACACCCAGTTGGCGACGAACAACTACCAGCTGTCTCACTCAGAAATCGCTCTCGGCTCGGGTGGATTTTCTGGGCTCGGCTACGGTCACAGCCGACTGAAGTGGGGCATGTTGCCAAACCCCCACACCGACTTCATTTTCTCCATCATCGGCGAGGAGCTCGGATTTCTCGGCACGGTAGCGGTCATCCTCTTGTTCGCGGCGTTTTTGGTCTGCGCCACCCGCATTATCAAGGGGTGCCGGAATGAGGAACTGCGTCTTGTTGCCATTGGACTGACCACGTGGATAGTCCTCGAGGCACTCATCAACATGGCGTCGGTCCTGGGGCTGTGGCCAGTGACGGGAGTGCCGCTCCCGTTCTTTAGTTACGGCGGCACGGCCCTGATCATGCAGTTAGCCGCTGTCGGCCTCCTCTACAACATTGCCAACGACACCACGGTCAGTCGCCACTTGGATATTCGGAGCGATGAGGGCCCCTTTGTTCCATGGTCGGCGATTCTCGCGCTCCTGCCACAGAACCGCCCCATCGCCCCATCGCGTCCACCGGTGCGCGCACATCGCCCATGAGCGGGCCGGTAGTTATCACTGGTGGCGGCACCGGTGGGCACATTTTTCCGATGCAGGCAATTGCCGAGGCCCTGCAGCAACAGGGTGTGGCCCCTGATGCACTTCGCTACGTCGGGTCAACGCGCGGCCAAGAGGGCCAACTTCTCGGCAGTGGACCTATCGCTCTCACCCTTCTTAGTGGGCGCGGGGTGCAGCGATCCCTCGCCCCGCGCGCCCTGGCGCGCAACGTTGGGGCCGTGGTTGGTTTGCTCCGTGCTCTCGTCGCCGGCGTTTCGCTCGTGGGGCGTTGGCGCCCCAGGGCCGTCGTTAGTGTCGGCGGCTACGCCTCGTTCGCTGTCTCAGTGGGGGCCATCGTGTGGCGCCGCCCCCTCGTGCTCGTCGATCTTGATGCGCACTCGCCTCTCACGCATCGAATGTTGGCGCGTTTTGCGACGACCCGCTGCGTTGCGTTTGGTGTCGATGGCGAACGAACAGTCGTGACGGGTGCCCCGGTGCGACACGACATCGCGACCATTGATCGATCGGCGCCGGCTCGGGCGGCCGCGAAGGCTCAGTTGGCTCCTCCGATTGCCCCGGACCGTCGCGTGGTCGTGGTCATGACCGGTTCACTGGGTTCTCGACGCGTGAACGAGTTAATCCTCGAACTGGCCAGCCTGTGGTCAACGCGTCGAGACCGGACGCTCATTCACGTAACGGGTCGACGTGACGACGCCTGGGTTCAGGCGAATGCCCCCGTCGTTGACGGCTTGGACTACCGACGTTTGGCATTTGCGGACATGACCACGTGGTGGTCGGTGGCTGACGTCGCGGTCTGTCGCGCAGGAGCGACGACGGTGGCCGAGTTGAGCACGCTCGGGGTCGCCTCCTTGCTCATTCCGCTCCCCGGGGCCCCGGGGGACCACCAGGGCGCCAACGCACAGGCGATCGCGGTCGCAGGTGGTGCGATGGTGTTTCGGGAGGAGTCGCTCACCTCGGCCAAACTGGCCGCTGCCCTCGACTTCATACTGAATGACGAGCAGACCGCGCGCATGGAAATCGGTGCAACATCGATGGGTCACCCCAACGCTGCCGCCGCTATTGCAGCAACTGTCATTGGGGCTGCGCGGTGACATTCACGTCCGACACCAGGGTCCACATCGTAGGTGTGGGCGGGGCGGGTATGAGTGGCGTCGCTCGCCTCTTGCACGAGCGAGGCTGCATCGTGACCGGGAGCGACGCCTCCTCCAGTGACACGACCCGCGCACTTGTCTCAGCGGGTATCCCCGTGGTCACTGGCGACGCCCCTTCGGGAGTGAGCGATGCCGACGTGGTGCTGTGGTCACCCGCCGTAGCCCTTTCTCACCCCGTGCTACAACTGGCTCGAGAGCGTGGTGCCACGCTGCTGACGCGCGCTGCACTTCTGGAAGAACTGGGAGCGGCCTACGACGTCGTTGGTCTCACTGGTACGCATGGCAAGACCACCGCGACGTCCATGATGGTCCACGTCATGGAGGCAGCTGGACGAGACGCGAGCTGGTTGCTTGGTGCGGACGTCCTCGGCGTCGGGTCCAATGGCCACGCCGGCCGTTCGACCACGCTCGTCCTCGAGACCGACGAAAGTTACGGTACATTCGCCGCGCTGCGTCCCGCCGCGCTCGGGGTGCTGAACGTTGAGGCTGACCACCTCGACCACTACGGCGATCTCGCCACCCTCGAGCAGGCCTTCGTCGCCCTCCTCGAACGCACCCGTGGGCCAGTGGTCGTGTGGTGTGACGACGAGGGCGCCGACCGCGTAGCGAAGGCCGCACAGCGACCGGTCGTGACGGTCGGCACTGGCCCCTCGGCCGAATGGCGGGTGTCGGACATGGTGCTCGAGCGTCGAGGGGCGACATTCTCCCTCCAAGGGGCGGATCACCTGGCGATTACGTTGCAGGTGACCGGCGCCCACAATGTGGCCAATGCGGCCGTCGTTGCCGTGCTGGCACACGCCATCGGCATTGAGACGGCTGCGATTACCGCCGGTCTCGCCGCGTTTCGCGGGGCCCCCCGACGCTTCGAGTTTCGTGGTGTCGTCGGTGGCGCCGACGTCTACGAGGACTACGCCCATTTACCCCGTGAAATTGAGGCCACGCTGGCCGCGGCCCGGGCCGCCGGGTACCTGCGTGTGATTGCCGTCTTTCAACCTCATCGGTTCACCCGAACGCTGGCTGTCGGCGCCGCCTTCGCCCCCGCCTTCGATGGGGCGGACGAGGTATTCGTTACCGACATCTATGCCGCCGGCGAAGACAACCCTCACGGCCTGAGCGGAGGCGACGTCGCCACGTGGTTGCGGGCGCATCGTCATGACAACGTCCGCGTCGTCAACGCATCGAGCGAGTTGCTCGCCGCGCTGGCCCTGACGGCGGGTGATGCGTTGTTTTTTATCGGTGCCGGGGATATCGGACGGTGGGCTGATGAAGTGGTGAACGCATGACCATCACTGTTCGCCGCAACGAAGCCATGGGCCCCCACACGACCTACCGCGTGGGTGGTGAGGTGTCCTCCTTCGTCACGCTGACCGAAGCCGACGACGTGGCCGCCCTCGCGGACGTGGCCGACGGTGAGCAGCGCGTTGTCGGTAACGGTTCAAACTTGCTCGTCGCCGATGGCAGGCACGACATCGTGGCGCTGCACTGTGATGGTCAGCTCGCGCAACTCACGTGGCACGACGATGAATCGGGTGTCACCGTGGTGGCGGGGGCCGGCATGGATTTACCGCGAGCGGCGAGGCAACTCGCGGCTGACGGCGTGACAGGCTTCGCGTGGGCCGTTGGAGTGCCCGGCACCTTTGGCGGGGCGGTCGTTATGAACGCGGGAGGACACGGCTCGGACATGGCCGCTTCCGTTCGTTCGGTCACTCTTTGGCGCCAGGGGGGCATTGTTGTGGTGTCGGCCGACGACTTGGGCTTTGGCTACCGGACGTCGACAATTAAGCCTGATGATCTGGTGCTCTCCGTTACACTCGGCCTCCAGCGCGGCGACGCGTCCCACGAGGCCGAGACCGTGCGATCAATCGTTCGGTGGCGCCGCGAGCATCAGCCTGGCGGGGCGAATGCGGGTTCCGTGTTTCGTAACCCCCCGGGGGATTCCGCGGGGCGACTGATCGACGCGGCCGGTGCTCGCGGTCGACGAATTGGCACTGCCGTGGTGTCTATGAAGCACGCCAATTTCATCATTGCCGACGCTGGTGGCTCGGCCAACGACGTCTTCGCCCTCATGCGCGACGTGCGTCAGCGGGTCTTTGACGATGCTGGTGTCTGGCTCGAGCCCGAAACCAAACTCTGGGGATTTGAGGAGGCCATATGACGAGGCGTCGGGATCGACACGCGCGTTGGCGACAGGACCCTCCAAAGGGTCGTCGTGAGGCGCCCACCACGTCACGCTCTCGCCGGGAGGACCGAACGACGGAGCGCTCCGTCCCTCGGCGACGAGCGAGTGCGACGGTTGACACGAAGCGACGCCGTCCTAGCAGGGCCTTCCTTCTCGTGTTGGGGCTCCTGATTGTGGGAACGACGGTCGTGATTGGTGGGCGGTGGATTCTGCGCCAGCCGTATTTCCGGGTCCAGAGTGTGCGACTGGTCGGGGCGACGCACGAGTCGCGAGCTGCGGTGCTGCGGGTGACCGGCCTCGACCTGCACCCCGAGCTCTACGGACTCTCCACGGCCACCATTGAGCGAAGCCTGCGAGTCTTCCCGTGGTTGACCTCGGCTCAGGTGCGCGTCTCGTGGCCCCACACCGTGACCGTGACGATGCACGAGACGCACGTCGTGGGCGTCACCTCATTTCGAAAGTCGTGGGCCTTCGTCGGGGCGAACGGAGCGTATCTCGGTGTGGCGCCGGCCAACGCCGATCTACCGACCCTGGTCGATCCGGCGGCGGGGGCCGTGTGGCCGTACGCGCGCCAGGGGGCCGCTGCGGTCACCATTGCGTCGTCATTACCACCGGCATTTTCCGCCCAGGTGCGCACTATCAATGTCGACCCGACGGGGGCCGTGTCGCTGGGAATGACCACGCCGGTCATCTTCGTGGTTGGCGACGCGAGTAGCCTCCGAGCGAAATTTACGGCCATCGCATCAGTCCTCAAGTCGACGACACTCACCCCGGGTGACGTCGTCAACGTGACGGTGCCCGATGAACTGACGGTGACGAGTCCATCATCAGGTTGAGGGCCATTTGCCCCTAAACTAAGTGGCTAACTAGCCTGTACTGACTTGAGGCACTGGCCAGTGCATGCCGCATCGTAAGGTCGACGTTGAAGTACTAAACCCAAAGGGGAGTTTGATGAGTCTGAGTCAAGGCAACTACCACGCAGTAATCAAGGTGATTGGTGTCGGTGGTGGTGGTGTCAATGCCGTAAACCGCATGATCAGTGCTGGCTTGCGCAACATCGAATTCATCGCTGCCAACACGGACGCTCAGGCACTGCTCTTGTCAGAGGCCGACCTCAAGATCGACATTGGCCGCACCCTGACTCGCGGTCTCGGCGCAGGCTCAGACCCCGAAATCGGTCGTCAGGCCGCCGAGGACCACCGTGCGGAGATTGAAGAAGCGCTCCGCGACACTGACATGGTCTTTATCACCGCGGGCGAAGGCGGCGGTACCGGTACCGGCGCAGCCCCCGTCGTCGCCGATATTGCTCGCGCCATGGGTGTGTTGACGATTGGTGTCGTGACCCGACCTTTCACCTTCGAGGGTAAGCGTCGAGCCACCCAGGCGGAAAAGGGAATTCAGCAGCTTCGCGAAAAGGTCGACACGCTGATTGTTATTCCAAACGACCGACTGCGTAACGTGACGACGACCGAGACCACGATTATGGACGCGTTCAAGATTGCCGATGATGTGTTGCTGTCCGCTGTGCGCGGTGTCACCGACCTCATCACGGTCCCTGGTCTCATCAACACGGACTTTGCTGACGTCAACGCCATCATGCGGAATGCTGGTACGGCCATCATGGGTGTGGGCATGTCAACCGGCGAGGGACGTGCCATCAACGCCGCTCGCGCCGCGATTACCTCACCACTCTTGGAAGCGTCAATCGAGGGTGCTCGCGGTATCTTGATGAACATTGTCGGTGGTCCTGGCGTGACGCTCAGCGAGGTAACCGACGCGGCCAGCATCATCCACGAAGTTGCCCACCCCGACGCCAACATCATCTTCGGTTCGGTCATTGACGAATCAGTGGGCGAAGCCGTCCGCGTCACGGTCATTGCGGCAGGTTTCGATCACCCCACCACCCAGAAGGCGCCAGTGGCGCAGGCCCCCGTCGCACCCCCTGTGGCGAGCCTGATTGAGGGGCCTCGTTCCGAGGCATTCACCTCCTCGAATGACGATGACTTCTTGGGCCTCGGAGCTGACGACGACCTGCCAGACTTCCTGCGTCCCTAGGTTGGCTCTTGTTTGAAGCACTAGCCGATCATCTTGGCGAGGTGCGCGAACGGATCGCCGAAGCGGGGCGAGACCCGGCCTCCGTGCGGATTCTGGCGGTCACGAAGACGTTCGGCATTGAGGCGGTGCAGGCTGCCTGGGCCGCCGGCATTGAGGCCGTGGGGGAGAACTACTTGGTCGAGCTCGAGGCGAAGCGGCCTGGTGACGTTTCGGGTGTGCGATGGCACTATTTGGGTGCCCTCCAAACGAACAAAATCGCACGAATCAGTGTGATGGCGGACGTTATTAGCGGCGTGTCGCGGGCCAAGGAGCTCGACAAACTCGCGTCCCTCGGCTCGACGGCTCAACTCGACATTCAGGTCGACACAACCGGTCTGTCGCAGCGGAATGGTGCGCCGGCCAGCGAGGTGCTGGGGCTCGTGCGCTACGCCCGTTCGCTTGGTCTGACGGTGCGTGGGCTGATGACGGTGGCGCCACCCGACCCCGAGGGGGCCCGCGAGGCATTCATGCTGGTTCAGCGGTTGGCGGACGAGGCCGAGGTGACTGAACGATCCATGGGCATGAGTGACGACTACCTGCTGGCAGCCGAGCTGGGCTCGACGGAAGTACGGCTCGGGCGGCTGCTCTTTGGCCCTCGGCACTACAGCTGAGGACTGTCTAACATAGAACGAGGCGGATTACCGCGAGGAGAATGGTTATGAGCGAATTGTTTCGGAAAGTCCTGAGGTTTCTCGGGCTAATTGAAGAGGACTTTACTGAACTTGGTGGCAACCAGGCTCGGATGGCGCCGGAACCCGCTGCACCGGAGGGCTACGAACGCCCGAACGCGGCCCCTCGCCTCCAGCCCCTGCGTCCGGTGCCACCGACGACGTTTGCGGCACGCGGCGCGGCGGTGAGCTTCGTTGACGAGAACAACCAGCCGCTTCGCCCCCGCCCCCTTCCCTCGACCCTCGGGGAGCAGCGTGGTATCACGACCGTGGAAAACATTCTGGACTTGACGATCTTCGCTCCGCAGAATTTCAATGAAGCCAACCGCCTGACCCAGGAGATAAAGCAAGGGCGTCCCGTCGTGCTGAACGTCATTGACGCCGAACCCGCGTTGCGTCGTCGGTACATTGACTTCGCGTCTGGTGTCGTGAGCGCCCTCGACGCGAGCATCGAGGGCCTCGAAAAGGGCCTCGTCTACCTCGTGAGTCCGAAGGGCGTCAAAGTGACTCCCGAGGTTCGCGCACGCTTACGTGCCTCGAAGTACGAAGCGATGCCACGCTGATGAGCATTGTCCACCAGCTCATTCAGCTGTATGTGTGGATTTTGATTCTGTCAGCCATTCTGTCCTGGTTTCCCGCGGCTGACAGCACGTCATTCCTCGCTCAGGCGAAGTACTGGGTGGCCAAATTAACCGACCCGGTCTTGGTACCACTCCGTCAAATTATGCCCAAGCCCCACATGGGTGGCGTGAGTATCGACTTCTCGGTCTGGGCGGCCATCATTCTGCTCGACGTGATCAACGGTCTTCTCTAGGGCAGAGACACGTTCTCCTCGCCCCCTACGGGTAGGGTAGAGGGCATGGATAGCACCGAAACCACCCGGTCCGCATTAGACCAGATCAAGACTGTCAGCTTCAAGACTGGCCTGCGCGGTTACGTCGTCGACGAGGTTGACGAATTCCTCGACTCCGCCGCCCAAGAGGTGGATGAGCTTCGTGAGCAGATGCACCAACTGCGTCAGCAATTGCGTCAGGCGAGCGAACGCATTGTTCAGCTGCAAAATGGTGCCCCGGCCGCCCCCGCCCCGATTTCGGTACTGACGCCGCCGCCCGCTCCGGCGCCGATTCCCGCTCCCACCCCACTTCGGCCCGTGGCCGACGCCTCCGAGCAGGTTGCGTCAATGATCGCCATGGCCCACCAGTTCATCGAGCAGGCGCAGAGCGAAGCGGAAGCGAAGGCTCGTGATTTGACCACCACCGCACAGGAGCGTGCCCGCGAAATTATTAACGAGGCTCGCAGCCGTGCCGAAGACGAAGTGCAGCGCCTCAATGGATTGAAGCAGCGCTTGAGTGAGGACGTTGACGCGTTGACGCGCCAGCTCTCCCAGGAGCGCACTCGGGTCAAGAAGGTTCTAGGAGACCTGCACCAGTGGATTGAAGATTCGATGCACGTCAGCACCAGCGCAGCGCGTCCGAGTGCCCCTGAGATGGCCCCAATTAGTGACATCCGACCCGTTGCTCCGGCGCCAGCGCCAGTGGCTGACGTTCGACCACTGTCGCCTCCCCCTGCCCCGAGTGCCACGATCGGTGACGTGATGGGGACACCAAAGGATGACAATCACCACTAAGAGGTCGATTGGCTGGTAGCCTCGGCGCGCTGATTGAGTTCACCGTTCTACGAGGAGAGTCTGATGCCGTCGAAGCCCAAGTCCACCGTCACGAAGGCTGGAGCGTCCGCTCCCGCGAAGAAAGTGACGACCCCGAAAAAGTCTGCTGTGCCGGTAACGAAGGCTCCCGCAAAAACCACCAAGGTGACCGCGACGAAAGCCGTCGGCTCTCCTGCGAAAGTGACAACTAAGGGCAGTGCGAAGCCCACTACGAAGAAGGCTGTCGCAACGCCAGTGAAGAAGGCGGCTGCGGCCGCCACGAAGAACGCACCACGCAGTACCACCCCCTCATCGGCTCCGGCCAAGAAAGCAGTAAAGGCCACAGTGACGAATGCATTGACTCCCGCGCAACAGCGGGTAGCAAAGGAAAAGGCTCAAGCCGCCGCCAAGGCTGCCGCCGCCAAGGCTGCGGCCGCCAAGGCTGCGGCCGCCAAGGAAAAGGAAGCCGCCGCCAAGGCCGCGGCGAAGGAAAAAGCCGAGAAGGCCAAGGCCGCTGAGGCCGCCAAAGTAGCGGCCGAGAAAGCGAAGGCCAAGGCCGCCGCCGAGAAGGCCAAGGCGAAGGCGGACGCTGAGAAAGCCAAGGCCAAGGCGGTGGCTGACAAGGCCAAGGCTGCGGCCGCCGCAAAGGCCGCCAAGGAAAAGGAAGCCAAGGCCAAGGCCGCGGCGAAGGAAAAGGAAGCCAAGGCCAAGGCGGCGGCGAAGGCCGCCGCGGAAGCGAAAAAGCTCAAAGAAGCGGCAGACAAGCGCAAGCTGATTGAGGCGGAAAAAGCCCGGAAGCAAAAAGAGATTGAACGCCGAGAGGCCGAGGAGCGCAAGCGCCAAGAACGCCGAGAGGCCGAGGAGCGCAAGCGCCAGGAGGCTCTCGAGGCCAAGATGCACTCGAAGCCGTACGAAAAGGATGCCGCCTTTCTCGCCACCTTGCGGGACCTGCTGCTCGCCGAGCGCGAGAAGTTCCAGAGCATGATCGCCACGAGCGAGTCGGAAGCTGATGAAATGCTCGTTGACCGAGAGCGACTCGAATACGACGACGAAGACGGCTCGAGCGTGTCGTCCGACATTCAGCGCGACCAGCTGAAGGAGCAGGCGGCGTACTACCGCTTGCAGGTACAGGAAATCGACGTTGCGCTGGCACGGGTCGCGGACGGCAGTTACGGTCGTTGTGACGAGTGCTTCGAACCGATTCGACGCGAACGCCTGGAATTCCAGTTGCCGGCGTTCATGTGCGTGTCGTGTCGCGCCAGCGTCTGAGTCGCTCCCTGAACCTGGGCGTACTTCTCCTCGGTGGCGTCGTTGTCGTAATCGACGGCACGACCAAGTGGTGGGCGCGTCAGCACCTGGCGCATGGCGCGGCGCACGTCGCGGGACCGCTGTGGCTTCGACTCACGTCGAATAGCGGCATTTCATTCTCCATAAGTCGTGGCGCTCCCGTCGTGAGTGTCGTGGTGGCCATCGTGGCGGCCGTCGGTCTGCTGACCATGGCGCTACGGGCGGAGCCCGGAAGTGCCACGTGGGGCTTTGGGCTGTTGCTGGGAGGTGGTGTGGCCAACGTGGTCGATCGCATCCTGGCGTCGCCGCCACGCGTTACGGACTTCATTGCCGTTGGGTGGTTCCCCGTCTTCAATATGGCTGACGTTGCCGTGTCAGCCGGATTTCTCTTACTTCTCCTACTTGTCCTTCGGGGCAAACGAATGGTGGTGCCGTGGTAGACGACATTGACAACATTGATGACAGCATTGATCCCTTTGACGGCGAAACCTTGGAATTAGCCATTCCCGGGACACTCGATGACACACGCATTGACCGGGTGATTGCCATGCTGACCGGCATGTCACGCAATGAGGCAACGGCCCTCTTGCGGTCGGGAGTGGTGTCACTCGATGACAAGATCATCCTGAAGGGTTCGGTCATTGTGGGTGAAGGACAGTTCTTGAGCGCCCTGCTCCCACCACCTGATGACGGGACGGTGACCCCCGACGCTTCGGTGCCGGTTGACGTCGTGTACGACGACCCCCACTTCGCAATTGTGAATAAGCTCTCCGGTCAGGTGGTGCACCCGGGCGCTGGTCAGCGTGAGAACACCTTGGTTGCCGGTCTCCTCGCCCGATTCCCAGAAATCCAGGCGCTCAGCGACGAGGGTCTCTGTGACCCATTCCGCCCCGGTATTGTTCACCGCCTCGACAAAGGAACATCCGGTGTGCTCGTTATCGCGAAGACCCCTGAGGGACTTGAGGGCCTTCGCGAACAGCTCGCCAGTCGAGCGATGGAGCGAACCTATTTGGGGCTGGTGGAGGGGCACGTCACCGAAGAGCGAGGTGTGGTGGATGCGCCCATCGGGCGTTCGACGCGGACACCGACCCTGATGGCGGTCCGCAGCGACGGTCGTGAGGCTCGCACCGGCTACGACGTGCTGTCACGCATCGACAAACCGCAGCCCGTGACTTTACTGAAGTTGTCACTGGATACGGGGCGTACCCATCAGATTCGAGTGCACATGGGAACGATTGGCCACCCCGTGGTCAACGACCCTCGGTATGGCCACCGCCGCGACCGTCGCCTCGAACAGGATCGGTTCTTTCTGCACTCACGGACCTTGGCGTTCGAACACCCTCTGACAGGGGAGCGAGTCAGCGCGGGGAGTCCCCTGCCCGCTGATCTCGTCCCCTTGGTGCCAGGTTTTCTCGACGAAGGGTTCTAGACGTCCGCGCGCACGGCAAGGACGCGGTCGTCACTGCGTAACTGCGCCAGCGCCTCTTCCTCGGCGCGACGGACGCGGCGAACACCAATGTCCAGAGCTTCGGCCGTAGCCTGCAGTGAGAGTGGGGTAGCGCCGTTCAAGCCGAAGCGCAGCGTTACCACGTCACGCTGGAGCGACGTCAGGCCCTTCAGGGCGCTGTGGAGCTGGTCATCCATGAGCGTCTGCTCTACGTCGCCAACCCAGTCGGACTGACTCGGGGCGACAAGGTCGCCCAAGGTCGTGGCTGAGTCGGACGACGCTGGCTGGTCAAGGCTGGCGGTTACGCCAGCGAGGCCCTTCAGGCTCTCCCGCAGTTCGCGGCTCATACCGGTTGCTTCGAGCAGTTCGTCATCGGTGGGCTTACGACCGAACAACGAGGTCAATTCCGCCGTCGTGGCTTCGAGACGCTGCAGCTGCTCACCTACTTCAAGGGGAATGCGGATGGTACGACCGTGCTGCTGGACGGCGCGCTGCAGGGCCTGACGAATCCACCAGGTGGCGTAGGTCGAGAACTTGAAGCCACGCTCCCAGTCGAACTTCTCGACGGCGCGCAAGAGACCGAAGGTGCCTTCTTGGACAAGGTCGACCATCTCGACGCCACGGTCCTGGTAGCGACGTGCCCAGTGGAGTACGAGTCGGAGGTTGGCGGCGACCATTTGCTTCTTGGCCTCTTCGTCACCAGCGGTGACGCGCTTGGCCAATTCGACCTGCTCGTCGTAATTAGGCATCGGGTAGCGGTCGAGGTCGCGCATCAAAAGTCCCAACATATCGTTGGTATTTACGGTGGAACGGCGGGGGGTGGTATTCACAGCATCTCCTTCAAGTAAGCGCTGGTAGTACTGCGTTGAATAATTTCTCCTACGACTACAGGGGAAAGTTACCACACAGTAGGTAACCCTGAGATTCGTCTTACGAAGGATTTAATTGCACGTCTACGAGTGCTTGAGTGTGACCTTGGGCGCACTAAGGCCGCGCGCCTGACTCACCATGTCGGCCAGGGTGAAACTCGCGAGATGATCGCGCATGTGCTCGCCGACTTCGGCCCACACGCCGAGGAGAACGCATTGTCCCTCGTGGTCACAGGCGCCATCGCGATGAGGTTCGCCGAAGTCTCCCGCAACAATGGGGCCGTCAACGGCCGCAACAATTTCGGCGAGGGTGATGGCGTGGGCGTCGCGGGCAAGCACGTACCCACCACCAACACCGCGCTTGGAGCGAACAAGCCCGACGCCCTTCAGGCTCAGCAGAATTTGCTCGAGGTAGGGCTGGGGGAGTCCGGTGCGCTCGGCGAGGTCGCGAACAGACACGGGAAGATCGAGGTCGTCTCGGAGGGCGAGGCTGAGTAAAGCGCGGCTGGCGTAGTCGCCACGGGTCGAAACTCGCATAAGTGCAGTCTACTTACGGCGTACCGGCAGCGTCGTGGGAGGAAGTGTCACCAAAATCTGGCACACTACAAGGGTGTCAGAAACGCCCGAAGCATCCATTTCCATCGATCCCGACGAAGTGTTGAGTCCCGGTGTGGACGCCTCGACGAGCGAAACGGACCAGTTAGAAGAGTCTGATTTCATTTCGCAGCCGGCGAAAGTCATGCGACTCGGGGCCATGGTGAAGTCACTGCTTGATGAAGCGCGCACTGCACCACTCGATGAGCCCGGTCGTCGTCGGCTAAAAGAGATTCACGACACCACGCTGCACGAGCTTGCTGACTCGCTTTCAAGAGACTTAGCCGACGAACTTGATCGCATGGTGCCTTCATTCAGCGCCGAAGTGCCGAGCGACTCTGAACTTCGGCTCGCACAAGCGCAACTCGTGGGGTGGCTTGAGGGCCTCTTCCATGGCATTCAGGCGTCGTTATTCGCCCAGCAGGCAGCTGCCGCGGCGCAATTGGAGAAGGCACGGGACCGTTCGCTCGCCGCCGCGCCCGAACGACCAGGGACGTACCTGTGATCGTGCCGTGTGACACTCGCCTCGTAACCTGCGCCGATGCGCTGGACCAGTTCTGGTCGCGCGAAAGGCACCCCAACCATGGCTGACGGCTTCGTACATCTTCATAATCACACCGAGTACTCGATGCTCGACGGCGCCGCGCGCGTCGAGGAGATGGTGCTTGCGGCCAAGGCCGACGGGCAGACGGCAATTGGTATTACCGACCACGGCAATATGTACGGGGTTATTGACTTCTACCAAGCGTGCAATAAGCACGGCATCACGCCCATTATTGGCCTCGAGGCCTATATGGCGGCGAACTCCCGCTTTGAGCGCCCACCGCGGCGGGGCAAGATTGACGACACCGGTGGTGACACCGAAGGCGGGCAAAAGCTCTATCACCACCTCACGCTGTTGGCGCAGTCGAACGCCGGGTACAAGAATCTCCGGGAGCTTTCGTCGCGGGCGTACCTCGAGGGCTACTACTACAAGCCTCGGCTCGACTGGGAATTGCTCGAGGAACACCACGAAGGCCTCATTGCCACGTCGGGCTGCCTCGGTGGTGTCGTGCTGCAGGCTCTCCTGCGTGACGATTACAGCAAGGCGCTGGAATTAGCTGGTCGCCTGCAGACGATTTTCGGTGCCGAAAATTTCTTCATTGAAATGCAAGACCATGGGATGCCTGAACAGGTGCGCACCAACCCAGGGTTACTCCAGATTGCCAAAGACCTTGCCGCCCCCTTGCTCGCCACGAATGACTTGCACTACGTCAAGCACTCCGACTTTGAAATGCACGACGCTCTGCTCTGCATTGGCACTGGCGCGCGGGTGTCGGACCCCGATCGGTTTCGCTTTGCCAGTGACCAGCACTATCTCAAGACCGCTGCCGAAATGCGATACCTGTTCCGCGACATTCCCGAGGCGTGCGACAACACGCTCGCAATCGCCGAGCGCGTCAATGTCACCATTGAGTTCGGCAACAGCGCGCTGCCTGAATTTCCAATTCCGTCCGAATTGCGTGGCGCGACTCACAAGGAGGGTGCCGACCGCTACCTTCGCGAACTGACTTATGCCGGAGCTCGCGAACGATACGGGCACGACCTTCTGGAGAACGTCATTGAACGTCTCGACTACGAACTGCGCGTCGTCGCCGATATGGGCTTTTCCGACTACTTCCTCGTGGTCTGGGACCTCATCCGCCACGCCCGCGACAAGGGTATTCGCGTGGGACCAGGGCGTGGTTCAGCAGCGGGCTGCTGCATTGCCTACTGCCTTCGCATTGTCGACCTCGACCCCATTCGGTATGGACTGATCTTCGAGCGCTTCCTCAACCCAGGTCGTAAGCAGATGCCCGACATCGACATGGACTTCGATGAGCGCTACCGCGGTGACATGATTCGCTACGCCGCGGAACGATACGGGGCTGACCACGTCGCCCAAATCGTGACGTTTTCAACCATCAAGGCCCGAGCGGCGGTGCGCGACGCCGGACGCGTTCTGGGCTACCCACCGCAGCTGGGTGACCGCATCTGTAAAGCGATGCCGGCTCTCGTTATGGGTCAGGACCTGCCGCTCGCTGCGTGCTTTACGCCGACGCCGGGCTACGAGTCACGGTACGCCGAAGCGCAAGAACTGCGCACCATGTACGAAGAGGAACGTGAAGTTGCGCACATCATTGACACGGCCAAGGGCTTCGTCGATAAGCGTCGTCAGGACGGTATCCACGCCGCGGCCGTCGTGATTACCCGCGGGCCGGTCTTGGACTACGTTCCGGTGCAGCGAAAGTCGTCAAACGTCGATGGTGATGATGCGCCGATTGTCACGCAGTACGAAGCAACGGCTATCGAGAAGCTGGGCCTGCTCAAGATGGACTTCCTGGGCCTACGCAACCTCGCCATTATCGAGCGTGCGCTGGATCACATCGAACGCAAGACGGGCGTGCGTATCGATATTGACAATGTGCCCATGGATGACGAGAAGGTCTTCGCAATGCTCCGCCAGGGTAACTCCATTGGCATCTTCCAGCTTGAGGGCACGCAGATGCGAACGCTGATGCGTCGCCTGGCGCCCACCTCGTTCGATGACATCGCGGCCCTCACGGCGCTGTATCGCCCCGGTCCGCTGAGTGAAAACGTCCACAACGACTACGCCGACCGGAAAAACGGCAAGCAGGCCGTGACGTTTGACCACCCCGACCTCGAGGAAATTCTCGGGGAAACGTCGGGATTGATGATTTATCAAGAAGACATCATGCGGGTGGCCACCAAGATTGCCGGCTTCACCATGACCGAGGCCGACGACCTACGAAAGGCCTGCTCGAAGAAGATTCGTGACATGATTCAGGCGCAACGGGCGAAGTTTATCGAAGGTGCCGAAAAACAGGGCTACGAACGATCGTTGGCCGAGGGCATCTTCGACAAGATTGAGCCCTTCGCGGACTACGCCTTCAACAAGAGTCACGCTTACGGCTACGCCTTCATTGCCTACCAAAACTCATGGTTGAAGGCCAACTACCCCGTTGAATACATGGCTGCCCTGCTGACCTCCTTCCGAGATGACAAGGACAAAGCCGCGTTATATCTCAACGAGGCCCGCCTCATGAATATCAAGGTCGATGTCCCCGACGTCAATCAGTCATTCGCGGACTACACCCCATCGCAGCTCGATGAGCGCACCATTGTCTTTGGTATGGCCGCCGTGCGAAATGTCGGCGAGGCACTCGTCGAGAAAATCGTTGAGGAGCGAGAGAAGTCGGGGCCGTTTACCTCCGTCTACGACTTCGTTCGCCGCGTCGATCCCGCCGTCCTCAACCGCCGAACCATGGAATCGCTTATCAAGGCCGGCGCCTTTGACTCACTCGGGGTGCCCCGACTGGGCTTCAGTTTGAAGGTCGACGAACTGATTGACGTGACGGTGACGCGACGCAAGGACCTCGCGCTGGGCATCAGTACGCTCTTCGCTGCGTTTAGCGACACCCCCGGTGAGGGCGATTGGGACGGTACCGACATTCCAATCCCACCCACTGAATACGCCCAGTCGGTGAAGCTGGACTTTGAACGAGAGATGCTGGGCACCTACGTGTCCGACCACCCCCTCTATACGGTGGAGCAAATTCTGGCGACCAAGGTCGACGGCACTATTGCCCAGCTGCGTGATCAGACCGCCGACATCGGGAAGGCGCGCCAAAACTTCAAAGTAGGCGGCATCTTGTCCGAAGTGGTCCTTCGCACCACGAAAGATGGAAAGGCTTACGCTCGGGCCCGCATCGAAGACCTGGGCGGTTCCCTGGAGGTCAACGTCTCGTCGCGGGCCTTCGAGGCACTCAGTCCCATGCTGACCAAGGACAACATTGTGGTCGTCACGGTGCGCGTCGACGATCGCGATAGCGAAGAGCCGCGGTACTCGGCGACGCACATTGAGGTAGTGAAGGCCGACTCCGGCCCCCGCGAGCTCCGCCTCCGCTTCGTTCCTGAACAGTTGACGGCCGCCACGATTGGCACGCTTAAGGACATTTTGGTTCAGTACCCGGGTCCGTCTCCCGTCGTACTCGAGGTTGGGGAAGGTGGCCAGGCATTTCAGCTCGGCGACGACTTCAATGTCTCCATTGCCGCGGTCGTTCCGGATCTCCGTACCGAATTTGGCCGAAACGTCATTCACGGCTAGGCGAATGTGACTCCTCAGAAAGCGTCGTAGACTGTTAGCCATGGCATTTAGCGTTTCCACGAAAGACACCACCGCCTTGAGCGACGTCGAGTTGGCTGAAATGGCTGACCTCTGCGCCGAGCGTGAACCTCAGTTCGACATTGGCTTTTTATCGAAGCAGCGTGACGAATGGGTACTCGTGACACAGGCTCGTGAGAACGGTAAGTTGCGCGGTTACGCCTTCTGTACCCTCGAGCGCATCGGCGGTACGCCCTCGCTGCTCGTCGGTGTGATGCTGGTCGACCGTAACGCGAAGTCGGACCAAACGTTGAAGGTGATTTTGCACGATGAATTCCGTCGGGCGCTGCTCGCCTTCCCCGACGAGGATGTCTTGCTGGGATCTCGCCTGCTGACCGCAGACGGCTATCGCGCCTTCATCGGACTCGAGGACATCGTGCCTCGACTCGGCTATCGCCCGACGGGGGAAGACCGCGCCTGGGGCCGTCGCCTGGCCAAGCGTTTTGGCTCGGAGAAGGCAATTGACGACAAGACCTTCGTCATGTCAGTCGGTACGACACCGGTTGGTGGCCTCGATTACATCGCGAGTAAGGGTGCTATTCCCGAGGGTGCCGATACCTTCTTTGAAGGCCTCGACTCCGCGGCGGGCCAGCGACTGGTCGTCTTCGGCTGGGCCATGGCCGAGGCGTTGGCGTCCGGCAAGCTCTTTAAATAAGTCAGCCTCGCGGCAGTAGACCGGTGCAGCTCTTGTAGGTATGGCCATCAACGGGGTCGCTGAGTGTCACGAGCACGTAGGCGGGTCGAAAGCCCAGCGCCGTGGCCAAATCTTTCCCCGAGAGGGTATTTCGTCGTGTTGCTTCAATGGTGCGAATGGCGTGCTGGTCCTCGCACAGCAGCCAGATGTCGTCGCCGATCCAACCGAACCGAACCCACGTCGATCCGTCATCGAAACGGCGCATCAATTGCGGTCCCTGGTCGGGAGCGACCAAGGCCACACTGGGTCGCTCCCCGCGAAACTCCCAGTAGGGCGCACTCGGACCGCGAAAACCGAAGAGGGGTCCGTCGCCCGGCGTGGCGAGGGCTTCGAGCCACGAACGAACGCGTCGGCCTCGGTAGGTGCCAAGGCGTCGAGGTAGTTCGGCGAGCGTCACTGCCTCGGGTTGCGCGAGGTCGGTACGCTCGATGTCGGCCGCCAACGTTCCCTCAACAACGTCGAAGAGCGTGAGGTCGGACGAAACTCCGGCGGGCCACGGAATCCGCCATCGCATGACTGCGTGGGACGAGAGGTCGACGACTGTCGTCGATTCGTTAGTGGAGCCCAGCACGAGGCCGAAGACCGAGGTGCCGGGCTGATCAGGAACGTCCGATCGCTCCGGCATTCCCTCGACCAACTCCCTAATGGCGCGGGCGGACGGGTCGCGACGAAACGCCATTAGCGAAGCCCCTGAAGCAACGTTTCCAATGCGTCGACCGTCGACACTGGCGTCAGACAGACGCCCCGTCGACAGACGTAGGCCATCCCTTGACGACGATCGCGAAGCAGTGGTGAGGTTCCGTTTCCGGTGATGAGAACAGCGCGAGGCACAGGGTGCAATCGTACGTGTTCCGACAAGGTGGACGGCGGACCTGGGATGA
>Ga0007806_1000227_pt1 | contig 18865 bp, 29 predicted proteins | sample CryBogCBE18Aug09_FD_71192 | JGI IMG/M metagenome (GOLD analysis project Ga0007806, IMG submission 71192) | Freshwater microbial communities from Crystal Bog, Wisconsin, USA - CBE18Aug09 | ecosystem: Environmental > Aquatic > Freshwater > Lake | place: Crystal Bog, Wisconsin, USA | collected...
AACGGCGTCCAAAACACCAATCATGACGGACATCTGGACTTAGTTGATCGAAAATGCCCTGGCTATCGCCGCCGCCCCATGTTAGGCAATTAATAAAGGTACTGTGCATGCGATGGAAATCTTTTAGGGTTAGGTATGCCAGTTCTAGAGAGACGCCATATTCGTCAATTTGTTCTTGGGTGATACCGCACAGTTCAGTAATAAAAGGTGCAATAGGTTCGCCAGGATTTACATAGATACGTAATCGGTGTGTGATTTCTCCGGTATCGGTATCACCGATAACAGCGCCGATTTGTACGATTTTCCCGGAGGGTTGATTTAATTCTAAGTCAAGTGATGTTAGTTTCATGTTGTTAGTATAGCACGAAACTTAGTTTTTGTCAACTGCCTTTGGAACTATATCCCGCAGAAAAACCACCTGTTTTGAATTGGAATGAACTGGAGGAGATTTTTCTATGGATACAATCCTTCTCTCCACAATTAGGACATTCGAGTGGGTCCGTTTGATCACGGCGTAGTTCTTCCCACTCCGCACTACATTCTTCACATTGGTACTCTCTTATGGGCATCGTTTCCAAATCTCAAATAATATTCCGTAAGTTTCTTAGTTTCAAAAACTGCAGATATCATATATTTGTGTCCAAAACTTGCAGGATCCAAATAGCGATTCCACATCGGGCTGTCTTTAACAGCATTTTCCATAACCCATTTACCGTGGTCAGTTTGTTGCCATTTGTAAATAGGCTCAGCGACCATCAAGTCCGGGTCTTCAACATCTCCCATACTAATGGTGTGTACTACAATTTGTTTAGTTTCTATGACCATGTTATCACAAATAGTGTAGCTAGTTTTTCTTCCATCTCTAGTCCGATAGGGTCGTATCCCGTGATAGACGAGCCAATCGGGCAAGATTTCCTGTCCGAATACATCATACATGGGAAGCCTTTTGCTGAAAGCCATCCGCTTAGTTCACTTCCCCAATATGATTTCTTTTTATAATAACCATCGTATGCATCTGGATGATAACCATTTTCTTCTACAAATGCTCGGATTAGATTATTAAAAATTTTATTGCCTAATCCGTACTCGTTTAAATTTATGCGTGTTCTGCCCATCTTAGTGCGAAGATTGTTGCATCCTGTTTGTTAGCGAATTCAAATATGTAGTGGGTCCATCTGTTGCCAATCCACATTTCCCATGCATCGGGCGCAATGTGTTTTTGACACCATTCGCTAGCTTCATGTCCAGCGTCGGTACCTTTAATATCAATCCTGATCGGATTCTGTGCTTGCATCATCTAAGTAATCCGGGTTAAGTTCAACTTTAGGAAGTCGCATACCAGTACGCAACAATTTCTTTTGTGTTGCATGATCATTCATTAACAATTCTCTAAACGATCCTGTTGGTCCATCAGCATCTTGGCTTATTTCTTCCCAGGTGCGTACTTCTAGTAAATCTTGGATTCCGTTAGGAATCGCTATAACATAGTGAGTATCTGGATACCCGTCTATTTCCATAGAGTGTACGATACGGCCTTCCGTTAAACGATTGTAGCCAAACCCAGCTTCGATGCCGTAGATCCAAGCCGGATCGCCAACTTTGTAGGCTTTTTTTATTTTTATATTACGAGTAGACATATTAGTCCTATATATACCAATTGGTGCGCCATTTGATCTAATCCAAGATGATTCCAAAATGCTGGAGTTCGGATATCTCTATTACCCCAGTTCATCTTAGCCCAGTCGATATGATAATGCGTAATAAAATCAATCAATCCTAATATAAATGCAATTTCTAAAGTATAGAAGAAAGAGAAAATAATAGCTGACGCAGAACCGTGCTTGATACTGTGTCCTAACCCTTCCCAATTACCATAGATAGCCTTACCTTTAACTTCGGCTTCAGATTGATTAACAAAGTCGATATACCAATGTTTAATCTGTAGTAAGGCTAAAATTAAAAAAAGATTCATTCTTGATTAGATTCTACCAGAATTTTACCTTCAAGTAGGTCCTTGACAAATCTCAACGCTTTACGATTAGTATCAAAGATATACTCGGCATCTTCTTCGTCAGTGCGGAGTGCGACGATTACACCATTTTTTACTTTTCGTAATTCGATTGAATCAAAATTGTCCATAGGACCTCCGGGTTATTGTGGTACTGCTAGGTTATAGTTAAAATGGAAAATACCGATATGGGCAATTTCCTTACTTAAATCGTGATCGCACCAACAGTCAAATCCTGCTTGTTTTGCTTTATCACAGAAATAGATATCTTCACCAATTTCGAGATTAATTTCTGGAATGTAATCTTGTAAGTAGTGTGGCTGTGGAATCTTCTCATAAACGCTACGATGTACCATCATCATACCGTGTGGAAGAACATCAACCTTTTCCATTGGAGGGCTGTTGTCATCTGTTACTAGTTCGGTGTACTGTCCAGCTTTACCCATCATTCCAGTAAAGCCTGGATTTGGGAAACGACGTCTGCGATAGTTTGCACCAACTAATGGTACACCACGCTTCAATAGTTTGATAGGTGCATCAATTGGAAACTTCATATCTGAATCTACCCACCATGCATAATCAAAATCGCTCTTTAGGAAAATGTCAGTTAAATTGCGTCGAGCAATAGTAATAACTGATCCGATGTTGAATGCACAGTTGATTTTAATTCCATTAGCAACCATGTTAGCGGCTGCCATTGCTAGATGCTGTGCAAATTCAGCATTGACCATTTCCATAGCAGGTACAAGGATCATCACACTTGGAGTTTTACCTTTGTTTGCTTGTGATTGTCCTGCCGGAGCAGACGCTGGTTGTGCGGCTGGTGCTGGCGCAGGTGCTTGTGGAATCTGCGGTTTTACGTTGATATTGAGTTTACTTTTTTTCATTGGTATCCTTTTTTGATTTTGTTCTTTGTTGGCTCAGTAACTTTTTTTGACTCTGGCTTAATAGCGTCGGTCCATCTGTAGTGTAATTATCAGAAAAAATTTCCTCAAATGCTAAGTTAGAGTTTTGCTCTTTATTTGAGTTCACATTCTTCTGCGCTTGGGTCGCCTTGTTCATTTGCTTGGTACTTTACTGTAATACCGCCTTGTTTAGTTTGTAGATACTTTACACCATCGATGCAAAGCAGGGTAAAATCGGTCGGAACATCGCTATCAGGATCGGCTTCTTTAAGCACCTTAATCGTCATGTTTTGAGTAACACGATTAACAGTGTTATGATAGTCATCACTACATGCTAGCAATCCTACAGCAAGGATACCGATTATCAAAATACGGAACGTCATTTGGCTAGTCCTAACAATAGGTTATGCAGGTCCCAGCCAAACAATGCCGCCCAAAATATGGCCATACCGATTCTATTATTGTCGTACGACTCTTTGGCAAAGTAGATCGCCATCGCTGTCAATAGAAGGTTGATTAAATTCCACATGTCTTATTATAGCATAAAATAGATTCTATGTCAAGGGGTACACATCGCCAAAAGATCCGCACGTTCTGCAGGAATCATAAAACGATCCATCATCTTCTTAACATATACAAATTCTTTTGGTTGTATTTTACCATCTGCTGTAGTGATTACATAATTGCGGCTGTTAAAATAATCCATCAGATCCTGGATAGTTTTACCAAATGCTCTAGGTTGTGTTTCCACGCACTCAATTTGGACGATGGGTCTATTCTGGGCGATAGTGTTAGTTGCGCCTTCTAATACCTGGAGTTCATACCCTTCTACGTCAATTTTAATAATGTCTACATCTGTATAGTTGTAACTATCCAAAGTTTTCTGCGGTACGCCCACTCGCTGATATCCTGTATTAGTTTTAACCAGCTTGCCTTTTGGTGTAGTGTAACCATCATTAGCAACACGATTGTGTCCGTCGTTTTTTTTGATGTGCATTTCTACAGTGCCGGAAGTTGGGCCCAATGCTACATTTTCAGTCAGCATCTTTCCTGAAGGCAATAGGCTAGCCCATGTTCCATCGGCATTCTTCCACCAGCCCAAAGATGGATCCTGATGATTTTGATTGAGTGCGATATTATCCAAAGCTACCTGATATGTCGTTGGTACAGGTTCAAATCCAACAACCTGTTGTGCAAAAGTAGCGTACTCGATAGTGTTCATACCAATGTTCATACCAATGTCTAGCACAGTCCTTGGTGCTGGGCAAAGGTTACGTAAACGTAACAGATTCTGTTTTTGATATGGACCAGCTCTTAACCGTTGGGTATAAAAGCTGTCACTATCCCAAAGCCAATATTGTCTACCGACTTTGTTTGTAATTTTTATTTTTTGTGTTTGTGCCTGAACAGTCATAACTTCTCCTTGTTACTATTATATATTATAATAGAGATCTGGACAACCTAGATCTTGATCTTAGATAGGAAGTGTATCTCCAAAATCGGTTAATGGACTAGCAGGGTGACGATTTACCGGAAACTTAGCACCGTGCTTGCCTAGGCGATGATCTGCTAGTGCATCTTCGATCTGTTCCAATTCATCCTTAGCGTGTTCATAATCGATAAAGAAACTAAACTTGACATCGCTTAAATCGCTAGGAGCCATTCGATCCTTACGAGCCTGTACGTGATCTAACCAGTATTCTGGACAAGATACATTGACACTTTCGTGACGCCCTAACAGCTTGATAATGTGGGTCCAGTTACGCTGTAGTGTACCTACACCAAATGTGCTTGTACCATTCTTCTTGGACATCTTGGTGCTGGTAGCGATACCGCTGTACGCCGCACCTTTGTATTCTGGATACAGGATATCTGACATGATGTACAAGCCACCGAACATATTGTCCTTGTCCTGGATCAAATGCTCGATTGGGTTAGGTACTGCGGAACTCAATGGTCCAAAAATGTCTTGGAATGTTTTTTCACGTTGTGCATACCATTTTGGAACAGGACCCAAGAAACGTAATCGAACCCCGCCGTCCGGCAGTTTGATATTACGTGGATCAGGAGTTCCGTCCGCATTTAACAGTAAACGGGTTTTTGGACAAACGTTAGGATAAATCTCCCACCATTCGGTAATGTTAAAATAACGTGTAAAGTTTTTCTTAGCCATAAATTTCCTTTATATTAGCCTAAATGATTATCCATAAATTCTTTAAATTCTTGCCATTCTTCTTTTAACATATCTCGTTTTAATATGTTAAATTTAAGTGGAACAATTCTAAGATTATCTATAGTGCAAGGACCACCGTGCGCTTGCGGAATTAAATGGTCCGGACTTGGCAAGTACAGCTCGTTGTCTGTTACTCTGTTTTTGCCTCGTCCATAGCACATACGGCGTCCGTTAATGTAATCTGGACTAATAGCATACAGTTCTTCCGGAGTAGCATCATATTCCGGTTGCATACTCCAGTAGATACATTGTACCATTTTAAGATCCATTTTGCCTGTAATTACTTTAAACCAAATGTCTTTATTGAGGTAAGTACCCTCATCCATATCTGGATAAGGGCACTGTTCGTTCTCAATTATACAGTTGTTAATTGAGCTTGAGTCCATTGTTTATATCCATGTGTAAAATTTTTAAGAACCGGATAGTTCTCTCCCTTGTCGTTCTTTGGCATAGTTAAAGGAAATCTAACATCTCCAAATACCTCGTACACCCTGTATGTTGCATGAGCAACTTTGACTTCGGGGCTAATACCACTAGGATTAGTTTGGGTTTCATATCGATCTTTGTACCAGTTGTTGATCGCTTCTTTACATTGCGAATGGAACGTGCCTGCGTTTTGTCCTGGATTTGCAAATCTAGTACGAATCGCATTAGCCAATGCCTGTAATCTTGGATTAAGAGGACCTTGAGAGTCAACTTCGAGCCATTCTGGATCTTGCTGTTTGAGCAATTCACACAAGCCTACAAGGTTTGCAGATTTCATAGCATCATTTGGATAAACATCAACTAATACTGCGGCAGCCGCATCCATTACGTCAAAGCCCATACGTGCCGATTTGTAAATATCTCCCATATGACTAATACCGCGAGCAGTATCTGCAATCGGATCTCCTACACGACAAATCTTGATACCCCAGCGATCTGCCCATTTAGAAATGTCATACATAAACTTATCTTCACGGATTGGAGGACGAGCTGATTCAATGTACGCTTGGCAACGCTCTTTACGATTGCGATAGTTGTCAAATGCTTCTGAAGGCAAGTTATCTACGTTACACGCACAGAACTGGTCAATGTCTACGTTTTCGTCATCGCTTGTGCAATACTGCACAGCCATATAACGAATACCAAACACCATACACGCAATAGTACGATGCTGAGCATCATTAATAAACAATTTTTTAAAGTCTTTAGTCATACGACCAATACCGTTAAACACACTCCAAGGATCAAATTTAAAAATAATTTGAACAATATGACGTGCATATAGTGTGCGTTGTGAACGATAGTTGATCCACAATTTTTCTACAGGATGGCGTTCAACACCTTCCATAGGCATGATATTCATCAGCGGAATATCAATACCCCATAAGGCTTTGGTTTCCTCTAAGTGTTCTAAGAATTCGTAAAGTGTTTGCAGAAGTTGTTGCTTCCCACCCCGCATATTTGTAACAAACAATTTTTCTTGAACAAGTTCTAAACGTCTTTCTACTTCTGCTTGACTAATTTGATCATACGGAACTCGCTGTGATTGCGGACCTAAAACTAATTCTAGGTTCGTTCCAAACCGTTCTGCGATCATTTCTGGGTATCCTTGATTAGGATATTTTGGATCAGGATTTGCCTTAAGATGCGTAATCCAGGATGTGGCTTGTGCCATGGTGTTTCTCCTTAATTAAAATAAAGTTGAATAACATGTATATAGGACCTCTACATACATAACAATATTATAAGTTCAGATTTGGATTATGTCAAGTTCTTATAGACTTTTTTGAGCAACCGTTTTAATACAGGGTGTCCTGTGTCTTTATTGAAGGTTTGGAGATATACCCATAGGTTGACGCTGTCTTCTATGCGTAGGTTGTTGAGGTGTTGTAATTTTGCCACACTTGTGAGTTCGGCGGCGATATTATAGGAATAAGCATCTATCTCATCAGGATCAGCTAGATAGACTTGGGTGCTTTCTATGCTGTCGTCTGAGACAGAATAATCGTAGTAGTGTTCCCATTCACGGCTACGATATTGGCGCATGTGTATCATTTCGTGTATAAGACTATCAGCTATACGGATTGATACTCTTTGCAAAAATTCATCATCTATATAAAAACTATCAGCTAGAGGGTGATGTACTAGTATTAGTTCGATGGGTGCTTTCTTAGCATAATCCAATTCTGGATCATAGTAAGCGTTGATGTTGATGTCATCCAGGTCAACTTCTTTAGCGACCGCTTGTCGTACATTTACCCTAAAATGCTCACCGAGCCACAGTCCGAATACTTGGATAGTTTCTTCTAATGGTAATACGGAATTTAATAGTTGGGTACGAAGCGGTTCTAAAACTTCGCAGATGTCTTTTCTAGTCGGAATAATAACTTTTTTTGAATGTTTCGGAAAACAGTCTAAAGTTTTTACCATGTTAAATGATCTGTAGTCTTAAACGGTTTGCCAAGATAGGCATTTTCTAACTGACGTAGTATCTTCTTTTTCATCCTACGTATGATTGGATGATTATGGTTGAAGTTAAAATACTTCAAGTAATCATACCACCAAGAATTCGTATGGCGTTTTGCGTTATTTGAATCCATGTACGCTTTAATAGTGTATGGGTCGTACCCAAATCTATCGATTAATTCGCAAGCAGTATTAAACGCAAATGCTCCCATTTCGTCACGATCGCCATAATACTCTTGTTGTTTGCGATCTTTGGCAAATTCTGCTGTGCTTTGGTATCCGGGGATAGTCTTGAAATTACGGGCACGGAATTGACGCATGTGTATCACTTCGTGTAGCACAACATCGGCGAATCGCATGGCCATACGCTTGAAACGATAATCGGTTACTTTGATTTTATCATCTAGTGGATGATAGCTAAAATTAACTTCTATGGCATTTTTACCTTTTCTATCTCGGTCACTGTAGTAAACACCGCCCGTATATATCAGACCTCTTTGGATTTTTGGGTCAACGCACTTTTTAATTTTGACTGGTAATTGTGATTTTACGTGTCTAGAAATGACACGGTGTAATGTCTTGGGTGCAAGATTCCGACCCACTATTTCAGATTTTAGTGAGTAAAAATAGGAATATAATGTCCATCGATCAAGACTAGACCAATTCATGGATTTATAGGTTGACACTCCAGTCTCCTCATTGCTACAGATGTATTTACCCAACCTAGGGTAAAACCATTAAGTACCTACTTAATAGTACTTACAATCTTATTATAGCAATTTAGCCGGAGTTGGTTCGAGTACTTTTGGATTTCTTTCTGAGGGCAGTTGCTCATATAAAATCCAAAAACCCCGATCATATACATATCCTTGGGCCTTTAGGGCAGAATAATCTGCATCTGGATTATCCTGGAATTTATCAAGTATGATCGGGTCTTTGGTTTTCATCTATTAAACTGCTTCTTTGAACTCAGCATCGATAACATCATCTGGATGTGCGCTGGTGCGTTGGCCAGTGTCCATCTCTGCTTCTTGTTTTTCAGATTCTGCCTTTTCTGTTAATTTCTTAGCAAATACACCTTGCCATTTTGCTAGGCCCTCGAGGGCTTTGCTGATAGTATCTTTGTCGTTGCCCTTGCAGGCTTCTTTAACGGCGTCGATTGCTTCGTTAGCTTCTTTGGCTTCATCATCAGAAACCAAATGATCTAGTTCCTTCATTTGTTTTTCTAAAGAGCTAACAGTAGCATCTGCTGAGTTTCTAGCAGTAATGACTTCGATAACTTTCTTGTCATCTTCTGCATTAGCTTCAGCATCCTGCACCATCTTGTTAATTTCTTCTTCTGATAAGCCTGAGCTAGCTTTGATAGTGATTTTCTTTTCCTTGCCAGTTTTCTTGTCAACAGCTTTAACATCCAAGATACCGTTAGCGTCAATATCAAATGTAACTTCAATCTGTGGCTGTCCACGTGGTGCTGGATCAATACCTTCAAGATTGAATTCACCGAGCAATTTGTTACCAACAACTAGATCACGTTCGCCTTGGTAAACTTTGATAGTAACCGCAGGTTGGTTGTCATCTGCTGTAGAATAAGTCTGGCTGTACTTAGTTGGAATAGTAGTGTTCTTCTTAATCATCTTAGTCATCACACCACCAACAGTTTCGATACCCAGGCTTAGTGGAGTAACGTCTAACAACAGAACGTCTTTACGTCCGCCACCTAAAACGTCGCCTTGGATAGCGGCACCAGCGGCAACTGCTTCGTCTGGGTTAACGTCTTTGCGTGGAGCTTTACCAAACAGCTTTTCAACTGCTTCTTGTACCTTAGGCATACGGGTCATACCACCGACTAGGATAACTTCGTCGATGTCTGCGGCAGTTACACCTGCATCTTTCATAGCAGTCTTACATGGAGCGATTGAACGCTCGATTAGTTCGTCAACTAGGCTTTCTAACTTGGCACGAGTGATCTTAACATTCAAGTGTTTTGGACCACTAGCGTCTGCTGTTACATATGGTAAGTTAACTTCTGTCTGCGATGAATTTGATAATTCAATTTTAGCTTTTTCAGCGGCTTCTTTCAAACGTTGTAGTGCTAGGACATCTTTAGTTAGATCAACTCCGGTATCTTTCTTGAACTCTACGACCAGATAATCCATAATACGCTGGTCAAAGTCTTCACCACCTAAGAATGTATCACCGTTAGTACTTAATACTTCGATCTGCTTTTCGCCGTCGATGTTAGCGATCTCAATGATCGACACGTCAAACGTACCGCCACCAAGGTCGTAAACAGCAATTTTGCGATCTCTTTTATCAGCTTTATCAACGCCATAAGCAAGAGCTGCCGCAGTAGGCTCGTTAATAATACGGAGTACTTCCAAGCCGGCGATCTTGCCAGCATCTTTTGTAGCCTGTCTTTGACTGTCATTGAAGTAGGCCGGTACTGTAATGACTGCTTGTGTGACTTCTTCACCGAGGTAATCTTCAGCAGTCTTTTTCATCTTGCGAAGAACTTCAGCACTGATTTGTGGAGGTGCTAGTTTTTCGTTATTTGCTTCGATCCATGCATCGCCATTGTCTGCTTTGACAATCTTATAAGGCATTAGGTCGATATCTTTTTGTACTTCTTTTTCGTCAAACTTGCGACCAATTAAACGCTTGGCGGCATAGATTGTATTTTTTGGATTTGTAACTGCTTGACGTTTTGCAGTTGCGCCTACTAGAATTTCTTCATTTGTGTAAGCGATGATTGATGGTGTAGTACGAGCACCTTCTGAATTTTCAATTACTTTTGCAATACCGTTTTCAATAACAGCAACGCAAGAGTTAGTTGTACCTAGGTCAATACCTATAATCTTAGACATAATTTTCTCCTTTAATAAGCAAGATTTTTAATACACTGTTGTCAAAGCCCATTTGGCGCTGTTGACCATGTATTTATACATTATATACTCGCTAATTTATAATGCAAGTTTTTTTGTTTCTTGGGTTAATTCGCCGCGTATCATAATGTTAAAGCTCATAACTATGCGCTCTTGTCCTGGACGTTTTGACCCAATACCTACTCCGTGTGCTAGCCAGCTAGGAAAGAATGTTAGCACACCCTTTTCTGCTTTATTGCTGATATATTTGCTAGATGCTTCAAATGCATCCTTTCTAAAATAATCCCATTCAAACATCATAGGCGCAGGGCGGGGATCCATAAAAATAGTATCTCCAGATCCTTCTGGCGCTTCTAAATAAAGTATGCCACTGATAACGCTGTTAGCGTGTACATGCATCATGTGCTGATAACCTAGTTCAGCCGCATTGGCCCACATACAGGTAATTTCGTGTGAATCACGTTTGATGCCCATGGCTTCGAGGACTTCGCCTGCTTCGAAGTGGAAAAACTCTGCTAGCTCTCGGAACTCAGGAAGGGTATGTAGATAATCGGGGGACGACCAACTAAAATCGTTTGGAAATCCTACTCCGGTGGCTCTTAGCTTTTTAAGATTTTCAACTGCTCGATCGCACACAGATAGATCATCTACCCGTGCCATAAACATAGGTGTAGGGAATAATTCTCGATAAACTTTATCTAGGGCTTTCATTCGCTGTATTGATGCATGTTTTTAAAATGCTCATCGACTTGTTTTTCGTAATCAATATCACGCTTAAATTCCATACAATGTGCAATACAGTTATCGTACAACTGTGCCATCTGGCGCCATAAGGCTTCTCGTTCAACTTCGCTCATACCAGCGACTAACGGCCCGTCCTCAGAGTAACGTTGCAGTCCGTAGTCGTGCCGCATGGTAAAACACATCGAAGTTATAACTGATTCTCTGGTGCTCATTATGATACCTTTTTAATCACTAGTAGTCCGTTGTTATTTTTATATCTTTCAACTTCTTGCCATTCCGGGTGAGCAGTTAAAAACTCGTTAATTGCTCCGTTGATTCCTCTGATACCAGGAGTAACTTCTCCTCTCTCATCTTGCCCGTGTTCGCCGTATTTTTCTATATCGTGGAATATGATATATTTGCCTACATATTGATGATTTTGTTTGAGTTCAGTTTCTACAGCCTCTCCGGTATGTAGTGCATCAATAAAAAGTAAATCGCACGGTTCGATATGGAAACCTGGCGCTGTAGTATCTTGGATAGTAAGTTGCCAATCCCATCCCATAGCAGTAGCAGTTTCTTTGATTGAGTTTATTTGCGGGAACTCTATAATATCGTAACTGCGCATCCGAGTAGGATTAGTGGACAAAAATGCCCACGTACTGGTCCCGATGCCAACTCCAAATTCGGCTATAGTTTTGCACTCTGCTCCCAATCTTTGGAAAGTTGCCAGGTGCTCGTTTATCTCATAGGGCGGAGCTGTTTTGAGATATTCTACGTATTCGAGTACTTCTTCAATTTTTGTTATCATAATATTAATTATTTTATATTTTGGTAGGTCCTGCAGGAATTGAACTATGGCCCCATGTAGCCATAAACGACAATCATTTTCTGCATTTCCCAAGTATCGACTTCAGGATGGGCTAGCGGAATACGCCAGCGACATTCGTTCCATACTGCTTCATTGAAACCGGGTCGCACTGTATTTGCTTTGATCATGAATTCTCTTAACCGATCCAATTCGCCCCACTCCCACAAGTAGTAGGGGATCGTGTATAAGTTCCGATGTATGGTACTAAATTCCGGATCAATAGCATCTAACCATTCGAGCGTCCACTCTTTTGTCATGTACTCGGGAACCATTGGGTGTCCGTGGAATCCGAAACTTGGATGATGCCCAAATGGTTCTGTAACCGAGAATTGCCTAGCTAGTTCGACAGGAGCATACTTTACTCCTTGGCTTTCTAGATATGCCCGACTGCTTAATGAAATAACCTGATCCTCGAGCATGCCCACGTCACCGTCATCTATTTGTGGACAAGTTACAGTTAGTTCTAATAGCCGTTTCGAACGTAAACTAAATCCACCATTGCCCACAGTCCACACATCATTCTTAAGCCACGGTGCTCCGATGTAATCATATTGTAAAAATTCATCTGTCCAGAATTCTGGTTGAGTTGGAAACCCATCATATTGGATAAACAATGCCCAACTAGTTTCTAGGTGTTTGCCTACTTCTTGTAAACAGATACGACTATGTTCTATACCATTGAATTTAGGAACTTGGACAAATGTGTCACATGGATAAAATTCTTTATCGCTAAAAATTAAAACCTTAGCTTCTGGAAAGACAAGTTTAGTCTGCTCCAATGCCATGACGGTGGCGTCATAATTTAAACTGTCAATAACAACGATTGTTAAATCTTTAAGCATCGGATATCTTTAATTTTGGTGCCCCCGGGGTGAATCGAACACCCTTTTCTTTCGAGCCTGATTACAAATCAGGTGCAATCCCACTATGCGACAGGGGCAAATCTGGTACGGCTGGGAGGGCTTGAACCTCCAAATGCTTTGACTAAGTCGTTGCACCGTCCTTGACCCGGATAGGGTAAGAGCTCTGCCAATTCGCTCACAGCCGTAAGTATAATTATACGAGTTTTCTAAAACTTTTGCAAGTCTAGAAAGGAATATTAAATACTAACTTAATAAGGAACCATATGAAAACACTCAACGAAATCAACGAAGAACTAAAAGCACTATATGGTGAAACCAGTCTAGATTTTACTGATAAAGGTGCGGCAACTGGGCATAGCTATATAGATTTTTATGCTAGCCATTTTGATCCGATCCGCGAACAATCTTTAAGAATGTTAGAAATTGGTATTAGTTCCGGAGGTAGTGCGTTGCTTTGGAGTGAATACTTTCCAGAAGTAGATTACTATGCTATCGACTATCTTCCTGATTTTACTTCAGAAAGACCCTTCCATGGAAAAATAAAAGCTGACGATCGATTGAGTTTATACTTTGGACAAAACAGTTTTGATAAAGAGCTTGCTGAACAGTTTGGCACAGAGACTATTGATATTATCATAGACGACGGTGATCATCGTAGCCAAGCCCAATGGGAAACATTCCAAAACTATTGGCCAGCTGTTACTGTTGGTGGAACTTATTTTATAGAAGACGTTAGCGATAAAGCCACAGCAGAAGCACTAGTACCGCACCTGCAGACATTTATAGAATTGCGTGGTGAAACTTGTGAGATCGGAACTTATACCGGTTGGCGTATCGCCGAAGGTAGATTTGATGACATCATCATCTACATCAAAAAATTATCTGTTAGTCAATAATCAATTCGGTTAGGTTGTGTTCTAGACCTAACCCACCTTTTGGTACGCTGTTAAATGCCAAACTCCAACGTGGTGCAGTATCCTGATGTGCAGGAACCGAATGAGTTAGGTATGAAGGAAACAGTAGTATGTCTCCGGGGTTTACTGTTATGTCGACCCAATCGTAAGTAAACAGATTTTGCTTAGTCGTATCAATGGCAGGATCCATATAATAAGTCCTACCATTTCCACTGCTTTGATTTTTATGGAATCTGATAACTCCCTCTCCGCCCGGGATATCCATATAGAACACTCCTGACACTATTGAATTTCCATGCGTGTGCTGATGTGTAGGCTCGCCTTTATTATTCCTATTCACCCAGCTTTGTGTTACCTTTGCCGGCAAAGAAAAAGACATCACTTCTCGCATATATTCCGAAGCAACTGCTTCTATATAAGCAGTTAGCCTACTGACAGTATCTAATTGTAAACAATAGCTGTTAGTAGAAACATCGTGACTCTGCGGACTGTTGTCGTCAGTGCGTCGCATGTCTAGGGTTTTTAATGTTTGTATTTCTTTAGAAAAATCTCCAGACAACGGAACTATAGCGACAGGTATAGGAAATAAGGATACAACATCCTTAGGAGTTATATATCTCACGGTTATCGTCCGCGCCCCGCCGAACGTGTAGCTGGCTTATTAACATTTACTTGATTCTTAAACTTTGCCTGCTGTACCTGTGTTGTTTTAGCACCTGGTACTTTGGGATTGGCAGCCGCTTGTTTGGCAGCATTAATAAAAGGGTTTTTGCTTTTCTTTTCTTCTGTCATATGATTAAATCGTAGTTAATGATACATCTTACATCTTTAGTTGGTGTAGAGCTCGAATGATATTGGGCTCCGTCGAATATCACACATCTACCTTTCTTTGGACTGACCCTCTGCTTAATAGTCCATTCGACTTGGCTAAGATCAGTAGTCCTTGGAGGGTAGTCATAGTGTGTTTTATCAAAAATAAATGTGTCGCCGTCTGTGTCGTTTACATAATACAAACACACTAGATGCTTTACAAATGCATCAGTATGTGCATTATCAAATTCTTTCCTAATCGAATCAGCTAATGGAAAATGCATAAAACTGCGCCCCATTAGGATTCCTTTGATTTCAATATTAAGTCGTGCAGTGGCTTCGCAGGCGATCGGGTATGCCATGTAATGGAATGGGCTCTTGATTCCGCCATAATCTTTATCAAAGAAGTAGTGTGATAGTCCTGGAGTTTTATGTTCTGCTAGTAGATTTTTTTGTAGTTTGCCGTCAGCTGGATATGCGATATCTCGTTGATAAAACCACTGTCCGTTATTCGCTAGTAATTCGCGTTCGATAAAATCCTGATATCCTGGAGATATCACATCATCTATAACATAAATTTTATCTATCATAGTATTTCCTTATTTGTCTCGAACGCTGTATTAAATGCGATGGAGATTCTATCCTTGTCGCTAGTGCCTGTATTTACGTAGTGGTAGAGCCATGCCGGAAATATTATTAACTTACCTGGCTTAGGCGATGACTTAAATGTGTTAGCAGTAAACTTATTAAATTCGGCAATGTGTTCTGCGAAGAATGTGCGCATCAAACTAGTATTAGGATTTATAAATTCTAAATCACCTGAATCAGGTTCTCCCGTGACATAGTACACACAGGCCAGCGTACCTTCTGGATGCTGATGAGGAGTACGGATCGACCAGTTGGTATCCAGATTGGCCCAGCAATTGACTACACGTTGCTTGTAAGAATCAGATAGGCCTATCTGCCGATGGAACTCGTTGGCTTTATCTTGTACTGATTTGATTAACTGTTGTAAGACAGGGTGATCGTATGTTAATAGATCATCTGTTTGTATCAGATTGTGTTTCTTGTATTTTACAGAATCAAAAAATCTTTCTCTACAAAATGTTTCAAGGGCAGTATTATCTAATTCTAAAAAATCAGTCGCGATAGGCGACGAGAACATTTCACGTACCTGCATCATTATAGGTAGTAATTTCCTTTTAAATATTCGCAGTAGTCTTCGATACCTTCTTGTACGGTCCTGAGAGTATCTACCGGAAATCCCGCATCAGCTAACGCAGTCACATCTGCTTTAGTATCTGTTTGATATTGATTCTTTAAATCCTCTGGCATAGGGATATAGTTAAAATATGTATCAGGTTTAACTTCGTCGGCTAGTTTACGTGCGACAGTTTCAAAGTCTACGCTTACACCTGTACCAACATCGTAAATGCCTGGTTTGAAGTTTTCGACAAAATGCCAACATATACGACACACATCCTCTACGTAAATAAAATCCCGGAAATATGTATCGCTATCCTCGAATATTTTAATACTACCCGTTTCTTGTATTTGGTTATACCAATGTAGGATAGTTGATGCCATACGACCTTTGTGATATTCGTTAGGACCATATACATTAAAAAATCTTAGACATGCCGCACGATTCGATACTTCTAGTTCGCTCATCTGCTTGCTAAAAGCATATTGATTCAACGGGCCGTTACCATTGCCGTAGACTGCCGCCGAACTAGCAAACACCATAGGGATCCGCCAGCTGTTACAGATGCTGGCCCAGTGTCTAGTTGACAGCACATTCTTTTTATACAGTTCAGGCCAATCTTTAGCTAGAGTATCACTGATAGCACCCATGTGGATTACTGCCTGGATATCGCCAGGAGAAAATGCTGTGATAGATTCTATTTCGTTTGGACTCATTATACTAAAAGTCTTGCCGACTAGATTCTTAAACTGATCTGGATTCGGTAAGTCGTCGATCGCTATGATGTCTTTGCGACCGATACTGTTTAGATAACTAACCATCGCAGATCCGATAAAACCACCTGCACCTGTGACTATAATCATGTTGCTTCCTTTGTCATTATTGTTTATAATTATAACACTATATTTTAAATAAGTCTACAATGAATATTAAAAAAGAAGAAGTAAACGTAGATCCACTATTTGCTTGGCCTCTAATGCGCCACCAAACCAATGTTTCGGATTTGGTTAACCAGGCGATTGAGCAGATCGGACTAACAGACCCCTATCGAACCAATGCTGGTAATCTAGTATGTACCGATATGAAGATGCTGGATCGTCCAGAATTGGCTGAACTAAAAACAGCCATAATCGAAGCGGCACGATTTTATGCCTACGATGTTTTGGCTTATACTAATGTTGAAATAGAACTGCTACAAAGCTGGATCAACGTTACTGAACCAGGGCAGTATCACCATTTACATAACCATACTAACTGTATGATCAGCGGCACCTATTATCCATTTGGTGCACAAGAATGTCCGATAATATTCCATAACCCAACAGAATTCCAATTCACACCTAGCACAGATGATGCTATCCAGCATCCTATGAGCATGATCAGTAGGAACGTGGTTAGGGTCGCTCCAAAGCCCGGGGAAGTAGTTCTTTGGCTAAGTCAATTAAAGCATCGAGTAGATGCTAATCCTTTACCAACAAACAGATATAGTTTGAGTTTTAATGTGATGTTAAGAGGATACCACGGACATCTCGGCAGTGCTAGCGGAGTCCAACTCTAATACTTTGTATTCGTAGTTTACAGTATCTTCATTTTCACGGAATGTTACAGCACCGTTTTTATGATGGAAACGTTTGGCCATTTCAGTCTTTGGACTCAAGGTCACAAAGCGAGTGATATTTGGAAAACGTTGTTTGATTTCCTCTACAGTATCTACTAGTAGTTCTTTGCCAGCACCTGGTGCATAACTCCAAATCGTGTAGAAAATAGCTGTATTAGGACTGATGGCATCTTGTGCCAATTCAGCTACACTGCTAGGAACAAAATCACATAGACTAACACACACCATGGCCTTAGGATTGTCTTCTTCAACAATGCTTGATATAAAACGATTGGCGCTAACTCTAAATTCAGCCGGAATCTCAGGACGGACCGGGTCATCCTTGATGAATTTAAGTAGTGGACTGGTTAAATCTGTGATAAAAGTTAGCATATAATTATTTATCAACTTATTATAAAATTGGTTGCGGGAGAGGGAATCGCACCCCCAACTAGAGCTTATGAGACTCTCGAGATTCTATTTCTCCATCCCGCGTCGGTTATAAATCTTTTAAAAAATTTAAACTATTATAGCATCTAAAGTCTTGACTTACAAGACCATGATAGAATTTAAATTGAACTTTTTCTGGCTTGAGCCAAGCATACTTGCTTTTGATAAAAATCTTATCTTCGTCTAACAGCTTGGGTGTTAGCACGTGTAGAAAACTAGCACAGCCCATATAATAAGTTGCTCGTTGAGCTAGCCCAAACACTTCCGGAAGTGCTAGTTGATTTGACAGATCCGTAAGCATAGGGTGTACCGGAGGCAACTCTGTGCTTTTGTTTACTACGATACCCTGTATGTTGTGCTTTTCTAAAAAGCTGAGTACACCTGCCCAATCATCGGCGTCAAAATCTCTATTCTTATCTCTGAGTGTTTCACTCCACGGATGTACTAGCACAAACTTTTCCGGAATGGAGATATTAGGTAACGGATACTCTAACTGAGCGATCCTGGATTTAACATAGGAACGAGTGCCCTTATATATTTCGTTATAGAAATTAGGAGGACCGCTATCTAGCAGTTCATTCTCCAACCACTGCTTGTCTAGGCCTAGATTTAGCAGGCTATTGAGTTCGACTTTATAGAATATCCTAAACCATTTACGTTTATATATTTGATCCTCAGGAGTCCCCCAATCGCTATATAAGACTTTGTTTTCTTTTAGATTAGGGAATATTTTATTAAACTGTACAGCTTCTTGGATAAACTTTTGATTAGCAGTGGCCCAGTATATGGTTTCAACCGCAAGACATTCTTCATCTGTCATGTAACTTTCAGATGCTATAAAGTCTCCTAAGCCTGCACATATAAGAATATCTTTCATAATTTTGGAGCGGGATATCGGAATCGAACCGATGACGAAAGATTGGAAATCTTTAGTTTTGCCCCTAAACTAATCCC
>Ga0007806_1000245_pt1 | contig 18419 bp, 18 predicted proteins | sample CryBogCBE18Aug09_FD_71192 | JGI IMG/M metagenome (GOLD analysis project Ga0007806, IMG submission 71192) | Freshwater microbial communities from Crystal Bog, Wisconsin, USA - CBE18Aug09 | ecosystem: Environmental > Aquatic > Freshwater > Lake | place: Crystal Bog, Wisconsin, USA | collected...
CTTAATTGAATATCTCCAAAGTGAACATTATCTAAAATTTGTTGAACTATTTGTGGAGTGACATTAGAATGTAACCCATATAATAGAGTTACATGTGGTTCGGTTTCTTTACCATACTTACCACTACCATCATCGTAGATATCCTTATCATCTATTAACGAAGACATTTGAGTTTCATCAAAGTCAAAATATAACATTACACATCCATACTCATATGGACCACTTTCAATTTCTTTTAATAGTTTCTTTAGTTTTATCATATTATTTTTTGAAACATATCAATTATGATTTGTTTATTTTTTAATGTATTTTCAATATCAAATATTAATGCAATTCTATGTTTTTTGGATAAATTGTGAACTTTATGTTTTAATTGAATATCAAAATGGTATATGTTTCCAGGAAACATTACAAATTCATACACATTATCATCAATATCAATATAAGATAATACATTTTCAAAACTAATTATTGGCATTATAAATCGTAATTTATCACTATCAAAATTATCAATATGCCAATCTATATTTTTACCCGAAGATTGAAAATGTATTTTATAATTTTTTAAAGTAAAAATTGAGTTGAAATAATCAAAACATATTTTTTGCTGAGGGTGTTGTTCAAAAAAATTAAAATCATTAATATAATCATTTACACTATCATGTTTAATAGGTTTTATTATATTACTATTATAACATTCTAATTGAATATCTGAAAAATTAAATGGATATGATAATTTATATAACATTAACTTACTTTAAAATCTTCTTTTAATTTTTGTAGGAATAAGTCAATACCTTTTTTATGATTCTCTGCCCAATCTATCGGATCACCACTATCACTTATATATTTGTATGAAGTAAAATCAAATCCGTAAATCTTACATACCTTTGCAATTGAATATGCTTCCATATCACATATTTCAGATGGTTTCTTTTCAAACTTATCCTGTGTGTAACAAACTGTACCTGTTCCAAATAAAATAGCATCATCATTACTTAATTTTGGATAAATAACATCATCGAAAGGTGTGATTGTTTTTTTGGCAAATGGTCTTGCATCAATATCATTTTGAACAAATGTTTTACACTTAAATAATTGTCCAAACATAGCTTCATGTGCTCCTGCTGAACCATAGTTAATAACTATTGTTTCTGATGGTGATATGTTTTCAAGTGTTTGAGTAGCTTTGATGGCTGCGTTAATTTTACCAACTCCTGTATAAATAACATCAACTCCCATAGGCGCCTTTTCTACTGGAAACTCACTTGGTAAAGCAACAAATAATTTAATTCTCATACTCATAAATATATACTATTTTTGGAACATATCCCATTTAAGAATAACTTCTTCTGTAAATTTTTTATAGTTGCAAGAACTAACATGTCCTGTGTGTCCTATTTTTTTATCTATTAGGGCTTTTTCCAATTCTTTTTTAGAAGCAAATCCATCATACTCCATAAAAAGTGGATTATATTGTGTTTCTGTACTTTCTAATTGGTTTCGTATTGCCCACTCAAATACTCCACCTTTTTTATGTAAACCATATTCTTCAAAAAACCAACAATACTTATCCCAATCAATTGAATTATAAAGATATTGAGTGTAAGGATATTTATCAATTCTAAATTCAGTTTCATTCCAAGTATTAAAAATATTTTTATCTTCAAATAATCCTTTAATCGTAGAATATCCATTGTTATATCCACCTGGCATTAAACCATAATCATATTTAAGTGAAAATGAATTATGCATAAAAAATGTTTTTAATTTAATTCCATAATTATCACAAAATTGAATTAAATAATCAAAATATTCTAACCATTCAAAATATCTACTTTCGTCATTGTATATTGTTTGAAAATAAGATTGATTGTATTTGTATGCATTACTATTACTTTTTTCTAAAGAAGAATGTTTCATATTTGGAATTGCAAAATTTATCCAATAACCATTTTGGCCAGAATATTCTTTTTCTTTAATGAAATCATTTACATAATCTTTATGTTTTTGAATTTCAATATATGGTGTAAGTTCGTTTGAAATAAAATGTGACCTTCTAAAATAAGAAGACCATTGAATAATCATAGATATTTTTGAAGGATTAACTCCTGAAGCAATGAGTTCCTTTGCTTTATATAATGCACTTCTAGCAATTAATGAATTATTATTGCCTGGGTTTCCCATATTAAAAATCTTAATATTGGGATTAAAATGTTGTAACCAATGTGGATAATACCAAAATTGTTTACTATCTTGCATAAATTCATCATCTTTTCTTTCATGATTAACTCTATATGCAGATGTAAAGGAACAACCTGATGTAATTAAATACTCCATATTTTTTTGTTGCTGTAGCGGTAGGAGTCGAACCATACAAAGGGAGATTCGGAAAGTAACATAATCGCTTGCAAGCTGGTGGTCAACCCCATATTACTTTTCTATTTCTTTATCCCCGCCTTCGAGACGAGAAGGTGTGTTTGCCTGGTTATAACAGAGATAACCATTTTCACCACGCTACAATGTTCGGCCCAAACTAATATTAGATTGTAACCTTATATCTTTATTACTTAATACCCATATTTCACCATTATCTAAACCACACACAAAGTGCACATAGTGTTCCTGTGAGTAATCTATAATAGCAAATGCATATCCTTTCATTCCATCACTTACCCTAACCATTGGAATAGTAGGGTTAAGTTGTAGCATTGATTGTGTCATGCATATAAATATCAAATTGTGCGGAGAGAGTAGGATTCGAACCCACGGTACCTTTCGGTACACCTGATTTCAAGTCAGGCGCGATCGACCAGCTCTGCCATCTCTCCGTTATATTCTAATAGATATTATCGTGATTATCTATTTTAAAATCTATTGTTTCATCTTTTTTTTGCTGATGTAAATGTTTATATGATACGATTGCAAAGTCAACAGGTCCTAAAACCCAACCAATGCATAATACCATTAACAATTCCATTGCATTTGAACCAGTATCATCTTGTTCTGCCCATTTCTTATATAAACGAGCGATACAATAAAATACACATGCAAAATAATACAAAGTAAGTAACATAATTTTTAATTTTAGTGTTTATAGATTAAATATACGATTTTATTTTTATTAAACCAAATATTTTGTGGGAAAGAATGGATTTGAACCAGTGACCTTCGCATTATGAGTGCGCTGCTCTAACCATCTGAGCTACATTCCCCGGTGCCGGTGGTGAGGTTGGTTACTCACATGAAGTCCCTTTCGGATTAATCTCCCTTACTAGTTCGGATGCGTCTAATTTTCGCCACACCGGCATTTTGTGGAGGATAACGGATTCAAACCGTTGACCCCTTGCGTGCAAAGCAAGTGCTCTATCAGCTGAGCTAATCCCCCTATTTTTTATTCATCAAGTATCTTTCCTTTCTTGCTGAATTTTTGTTTTTAGATTTATATGTGTCTAATTGAGAGTCACAATTAGGACAAACTAATCTTAAGTTTTCTCTTTTGTTATTTGATGCATCACCATCAATGTGGTCTAAAACAAATACAATCGGTTTTCCATTCCACTCATTTTCAATCGAACATATACTACAACAATTGTTTTGTTCTTGTAATATATGTGGTTTAAGAAATTTAATACCACTCTGTACACTACAATATTCACTTTGATTGTTCAAATAATGTTCTAATTTTTTAGATTTAATGTACTCACCATTACATTTATTTGAACAAAATTTTGCACCAGTATACGCTAGAACAAATGTGTTATCACAATTAAGACAAATTGATGATTTAACTTTGCCTTTATTATGTGGAACCCATCCATCTGGAAATTTAGACCTTTTTTGTAAAGAAATACCAAGTTTACCACATATTTTTTTAATATAAGTGTCCGATACTCCATACATTCTGCCTATCTCTCTATAAGATAGATTTTTATTGAAAATTAAATCTTCAAGTTCAAATTTTTCGTATTTTCCAAATAATTTCATATTATTTATTTAATATAAATATCATAAAATAAAAAAATCGAACCAAAAATTAAATATTTTTTGTACAACTAATAGGGTTCGAACCTATACAAAAACTTTAGAAGAGTCTTATGCTATCCAGTTACATCATAGTTGCATATACTTTGTCTAATATATTTTGGCGGTCTATAAGGGTTACGCTCCCTTTACTTCTGCGTGACAGGCAGATATGATAACTACTTCACTAATAGACCTTTTTGAGCCTCCGCCCGGAATCGAACCGAGTTATCTAGATTACAAGTCTAGCGCATCGCCTGCAATGCTTAAGAGGCTTTTTTAGAAGGTCACCGATACCACCTTCAACGGAGAGTTATTTAATGTCATTTTGTCTAATTTTACCGCTACGATAACATAGTCCGATAACATAGTCGCAGGTACTCTCTTTAATGACAAACCCGACCCGGTTTTAAGTTTGTACTCGGTACGGGAATCGAACCCGTATTACCAGGATGAAAACCTGGCGTCCTAACCGTTAGACGAACCGAGCGTTAAAGGAAAGTAGAAGATGGGTGCGTGGACGACTACTTTTATGATTGGCGTTACTATCCGATGTTTATGTTTTTTCCCAATCAACCTTATATGTTAAATATACAAAAATTTTCCTTATATACCAAAAATTATCCTCAAAAAAATTTTTGGACTTTTGGTAAAATCGAAAAAAAGTACATTTGTACCCGTAATAGGACTCGAACCTATAATTGTGTGGATTCTAAGACCACTGCGTATGCCTAATTCCGCCATACGGGCATTTTTTGCGGAAAGAGTGAGATTCGAACTCACGGACCTTTAACAGTCGGCAGTTTAGTAAACTGCTGGTTTAAACCCCTCACCCATCTTTCCTTTATGGTGTGACCGAAGAGAATCGAACTCTTACATAAAGTGCCACAAACTTTCGCCCTACCATTAGGCTACGGCCACCATGTGTTGCGATAGGTAGATTTGAACTACCGACCTAGAGGATATGAATCTCTCACTCTAACCAACTGAGCTATATCGCAATATTGAGGCGAGTATTGGAATCGAACCAATGTAAAAGGTTTTGCAGACCTCCACCTAACCACTCGGACAACTTGCCTTATTTTGTAGCCCCTAAAGGATTTGAACCCTTACTAAAACATCCGTAGTGTTTCGTGCTATCCATTACACCAAAGAGCCATCATTTGCACCGGTTTACAGACTCGAACTGTAATCAAAGGTTTTGGAGACCTACATGCTACCATTGCACCAAACCGGATATGTGTTGGGAATGCAGGATTCGAACCTACGGCCTCTAGCTCCCAAAGCTAGCGCGATACCTGACTACGCTAATTCCCATTTTTGTTATCGGACCTGGACTCGAACCAAAACTAAAAGAACCAAAAACTTTTGTGCTACCATTACACTATCCGACAATTTCCAATTTTGTTATCACCATTTCCCGGTGTGCTAATACACTAAACTTCCAGGCGTGTTCCGGATTGGTAACCGTTTGAGCAGATGAGAGGAATCGAACCTCCGTCTCCTACTTGGAAGGAAGGAGTAATGAGCCATTATACGACATCTGCTTTTTGTTTGCGCTTTCCGAGAATTACGATATCTCGACCCCATCGTTAACAGCGATGTGCTCTGCCCCTGAGCTAGGAAAGCTTTTGGTGAGAGTAGATGGACTCGAACCACCGAACTCGAAAGAGAGCTGATTTACAGTCAGCCGCAATTGCCACTATGCGATACCTCCATTTCCAATTTTGTTATCACCATTTCCTCCCGTTTCGGAGAGGTGTGTTCCGGATTGGTAACCGTTTGTAGAAGATATAGGATTCGAACCTATGACCCTTTGGATGTAAACCAAATGCTCTAACACCATCTGAGCTAATCTTCTATGTTGCGCTTTCGGATGGATTCGAACCAACGACCAATTGATTAACAGTCAATTGCGCTACCACTGCGCTACGAAAGCCTAAAATAAAAAAACCCCTAACTGATTAAGTTAGAGGTTTTTCGTATATATCTACCAATTTTTGCCTAATTGTTATCCTACATCCGTATCCTCTAACTTATTTGTATAACGCACATCTTGTGAATTAAACATACAATTGCCCGCCCAACTATTGCTAAGTTGCGGTAATGTACAAATCGTATGTAAGTTAAAGTTTTTCATCTGAATATAAATATAATAAAATTAAAAAAGTAATTCATCTTCAAAATACGCCACGTCAAGTCATGCTCCGGTTTATATCAGCCTCGATAAATTACTTCTCGCTATCATTATTGGAATCGAACCAACATTAACCATTATGATAATAAAAATAAGGATGAGAATACTCCATATTGTGAACCAGCTTTAGAAAGATTATTTGTTTCCTTCCGTTTCCACACCCTTTTGAGATGTACCAATTCAATGTGGGTTAATTGAGTCAACCAATCTTTGAGTTATAAACTACTCTCTTTTTACTACGCTTCTTCAAATCTGCCGACCTGATTAAACCTTGCGGGTCTAGAAGTTTTTCGAAAGAATCACAGACTTCTTGCGGAAGTATCGTGGCTGAGAACGGCTCTCAACTATGTACACACCTTTCGTTTATAACTGGCAAACACTTAAGCTTTAAATTTAATTTATGGTTTGCACCGAAAGCAAATTATAAGTTTAGTTTGTAGAATTATTCAAGTAGTGGTTTGCCACCAGCTCCGTTATCTTTTGAACAACAGAATACTATACTACTCGATGCAATATCCCTATTGCGTTATTTTGAGTCATCTTCGAATATAGGTTTTGGTAAACTCTATATAAGGATAGTAACAGCACCACCTGTACACAGTCTTATCTTACGTCCTTTCGGATAGCTTGATGTTAAGACCACTCTTATAATGAATACCGCAATAATGTAAAGGGATTAAGTTTACACTTCTTACTGATATTCTATGGGTTATTCTTATTGGTGTTCCCACCTCAACCAAAGTATCTACAATACCCCAGTTACTCAAACTCTTCGATGATAGTGTTACCCCCATCTACAAAGCCCAAATAATATCCCACTTGCCTACTCAAGCTAATCTCTCCTTACGGGGAGAGTAGCCGCAAATGCACCACTTAAGTACACTCACTTTATCCTACTTTCGTAGTTTATTTAACCACCATAGGCGGCGGTTATCTATTATGTAACACAAGGTTACTAGATAGAATATTTTTAATAATGTTAAAGAACTACTTCGTTGTTATATATATGTAAATATAAATTAAAAAATCAAATTTACCAAATATTTTTACAACTTTTTTTAAGATTAGATACCGAGTATCTTTCATTGCCTATAAGTTCCAATCTTATATATCAAAGATACGATAAGTTTTTTAAATTACCAAATATCTTTGAGTATTTTTTTAGAGTATCCGGCTTTGTTCCTTACGGGTCACACAATCGGTTTTATTAGTTGTTGGCTTCAACCCTAATATTTGTTGCGGAAGAAGGATTCGAACCTCCGACCTACGGGTTATGAGCCCGCCGAGCTACCTCTGCTCTATTCCGCGATATTGTGGAGATGACGAGACTCGAACTCGTGTCTTACAAAGAACTAATAATACCAGCATATCACACGTTTAGGTTAAAGTTTAATCTTATAAACTTTCCAAAATAATTGAGGTCGTATGGTTAGTACAACTTTCCACCAATATATTGTTTAGGTACAACATATAAAACCTTTGTAGGCACTTCTGTTACTAGGCGTATGTGCACCGGCCCTATTGTTGCTAACTAAGCTATCGCTAAATCAGCACCTACGAAGTCCATAAGGTCTGCGAAGGTCATTGTTGACATTTCGTCGTTTATTGTTTTGTGCAGATTTAAGGAGAACTAGCACTTCTCTCCACGTGTGGTACTACTATTTACATTGCAATCAATTCCATAGCATCCCCATTATTTCAATGAACTCTTTCTCTTACAAAGATACAACAATTATTTCAATCTACCAAATATTTTAGGAAGTTTTTTATAACTTGTTGATTATCAATGTATTATAAATATTAATATCTTTTAAAACCAATAGTAGGTCTATCTTCTTCTGATTTGTCTTGCTGATTATCTATGTTATAAATCTCAGCTAATGTTAATCCTTCCGTTGCTTCTGTCTTTCTGTCCAACTTATTCAATAAAGTTTTGGTATCTTCTAATGATAGCTTACCAAACTTATGTTCTGCAATCAATCTTCCCTTTCTTAATAATGCACTATCAATCTTTTCTTTATCCATATTGAAAGTAGCAATTACATGTATGTTTAAGATATCACCTAATATACCATCACTTAAATTCAATAGATTAGAAACACCAACTGAACTACCACTATTATTTCTGTCTCCAATTACTTTCTCCGCATCCTCAATAATCAAAACACAATCTTTGTTCTCCATTAAGAAAGGAATGAAATCTGGATTAACAATACTCTCTGCCATAATTGGTGGTAAGAATAAAACTTTCTTTCCCAATTCATGTGCTAAGTATTTTAAATAAGTTGTCTTTCCTGTTCCTGGTAATCCGTGCAATAGAACTAACTTTGCATTATTATCATTGTTACCTCTAATAGTATCAACAATATTCTTATGTAACTTACTAAAACCAGTTCCATAGTTTAATTCCAAATCAATCGTTGGTCTTGTTAAATCAAATGCTTCAGTTTCAAATCCATATGATGTTGCTTTCAATAGATGGATTTGTCCTTTTAAATCCTTTTGTGTAAATGAAGGTAGTTCTGGTAATGCTTTAAATATATCTTCAATAGATGATGTAGTTTGAATCCAACCTTTTAATGGAGCTACTTTCATCTTTGCTATTTGTTCTTCATTTGGTTCTTCGCCTGGATAATTAGCTTCATCTGCTCTATTGGAAAATCCTATTACTGCTCTATCCTCACCCATCTCTAATTCATAAATTTCAGTAAGTGAGAATGATTCAGGTTCATAGTAATGTCTTTTTTCCCAAATACATTTTAATCCTTTTCCTTTTAAGTAATCAATAATCTTTGTATCAAATACTACCCCACTACCATAATAAATTGCATTAACAGTCTTACCTGTTTTCTCCGAAAGATATTTCTCAATTGGAAATTCTCCACCATGTCCTGGACTATATGCGTTGTACTTTGCTTCTTGTAACATATTTAGATTTTATTGTTTAATAATTTTGCTATTTCTTTGTGACCTTTAGGTGATGGATGTCCTCTTTCTTCAAACATACTATCATCTTTAAATCCTTTTAAATATTTTGTTAAGTTTATATCTTTAAAACTCTGTGGAATTTGTTTCCATAAATCTACCAAACCAAAATAATCTTCGGTATCATCAAATTGTTTTGCTACCTTTTCAGTATTGATATCTTTATTTAGTGTAAAAATTTCATCTTCATCATAATCGAAGAATGCATTTATACAAAGATAAGGTATTTTATTTACTTCACAAAATGTTTTAAGGGAAATTATTTGTTGAAAAACCCTTAATAATGAAGGAGTTAGGTTAGTTTGATGAATAACATACTTACTATCTGTTAAATGATGTTCATCAATTTTACCCCATTTATCCTTATGTGTCCATAATCTTTCGTTTACAAACACATCACCATCAAAATAATCAAAACGGGTAGGTGCTGTAAATGAAAGTAATACAAATATTTCATCTACTTTAACATATCCCAATTCTTCGTTATATATTGGTTCTCCATTTACAAATTTACATAAATCTCTTAAAGTATTTCTATAAATTCTATCATTGGATATACCGCTACTGGCTACATTGAAATCTACCAAACCTTTTTCTTTGGCTAACAATGTAGAGAAACGCTTAGTTCTGTCCTTTAATTCAGAACCCCAACTAACCGAATCTCCATTTGTGTATAATACTTTTAATTTTTTCTCCATACCCACATCGGTTCACAAAATGTTTTATCTGCTGCTTCTCTAGCTTTTTCTAATGCTTCTTCTGTATATCTACCTTCATCTCCTTCTATAATTGCTCCTGCACCTGCAGAACCAGGTCTTTTTGCCATTTCCATACCAATACATCCTAAATATTCTGCACCCCCTTGTTGCTCCAAGAATTCGTTCATAGGAGTAGTGATTGCTCTATAACCCTTATCTGTTCCTTTTGATGCTGCGTATACATCTGCAATGTTTACTATTAGTGTTCCACCTTTTTTAAGTGTTTTCCAAATTTTTCCTAATGCTTTGTGTAAAAATAACTCATTCCATTCATCAATCGTTTTATATCTAACCCAACTTTGTGTATCATCATACGAATACCTTTCAACACTAAAATAAGGAGGACTAGTAAAAGCGATATCGAAATAGTTATCATATCCAGCATAGTCAAAATCCTCAGCTGGACTTTCCACAAACGTCGCTTTCTTTTCAATTTCAAAAAATCCATTATTTTTTTCATAAAAATCTGCCTGTTGTCTATAAATAGGATGATTTTCTTTACGAGGGTCTATACCAACATAATGTTTACCATATTCACTTGCATAAAAACCACATAAACGGTCACCCCAACCCGCTGCAAAATCCAATACAGTCTCTGCTTTAAAGTAATCATATAGTGCTTTTGCTACATTTGGTTTAAATTGAGAACACACATATTTTCTCAATGATAATGCTACTCTCAATGAACCTCTATCTATTTCATCAAACTTTAGAGTATACATTGCACCCATTAGTGTATACATAAATTCATAAGTTCTCCAAGTTCTATCTGGTCCAGGTGATACTGTGCCATCTACACCCCATCTATTAGCTTGTTGGAAATAGTTTGAAGCTTGATTTCCGGTATTAATTCTTCTGAAGTATAATTGTTTTCCTTCGAAACCTAAACCAAAACGGCTATCACTTGCTTTACGAATGAACCACTCATCATCTCTTAATAATTCATTCCAACGGGTTTTCTTTAAAGCTAAATATTCTTTACGGGCATCATCTTCACTAATTTCTTGATAAGGTAATGGATATTCCATTGCAATTTTTGCTAAAGATTCACATACATCTGCTTTCTCAAATGTTGTTTGAATATGTTTCCATTGTTCTGCGTTTATATACAGATATGGTTTCATATTTTTAAATTGATCGAAATAATCTAAATACATATTGTTTCTATATTTTTGTCTGCTATTAATTTTAATTTATATACTGATCCTGATATATACCCTTCTTTTTTGCCATGCCACATTTTAGGATTACAATCAACTAATTCAAAACCATTTTTTTCATAGAATTTTTTAGCATTAATATTTTCAGTTCTTACTGATAAAATTATGTTTTCACAATATTGTTCCTTACAATACTTTATAAATTCTTGAAATACTCTTTGAGTTGCACCTTTAATTTTTCTATCCGAAGCAATTTGATGTAATATCATATCACCTTTCTTTTTTCTCGCAATAGTTTTTCTAGCTACTTTAGTGTTGTTTTTACTTTTTTCAAATGTAATTACTACACCATCTTGTATTACAACTCCACCATGTGGCTTATTGAAATATTTTTTTAGCTTAAATCCTTGTCCGGCTAAGTGTGGAAAAAATTCAGGATATAAATCTATAACTTTCATAGCTTCCACAATTGCTGCTTCCATCTCTGGTCCATCTTCTTTTATTCTAATCACATTAAGCATATTCAAAAAACTTATTTAAGTTCAAAGTATCCTTATACAAATATAATTTTTTTAATTTAGATTTCAAAATATCCTTACGATTTTCTATCAATTCACCTGTCCTTGCTCCTTTAGCAAAAAATACTTTAGGTCTCCATAATAGTTCGTCACTAATTTCTCCACTAAAAGCTTCTCTTAATAGAGGTTTCATATGTCCTTTTTCTTTTTGATATAAAGGTGGTATGTTTAAACTATATTCTACAAACGGTCTCCAACTATATGGTGTACGAACTTCAACCGTCCCACCCCACATTATAGATTGGTTTGTTGTTAGAAAGTTTGTTTTATGAACATCCTCTACTAATTTTCTTCTAGCTTTATCATAATCTTCTGGCTTATAATGAAACGCTTGAATATGACCATAACTACCCCAAATTTCATCTGATAAATCTCCACTAAATACTACTTTAAATCCTAATTCATTAATTTTTTTACCCAATGCTATTTGTGCAATTGCACTACCTAAATTTTGCCAACGGGATTGTTCAATAACATAGAGTGTTTCATCTATTGCATTTATAACATCATCTTCGGTTAATATGATTTCATGCAATTTTACTCCAAATTCTTTCGCAGCAATTCTTGCATATTTAATATCATCATCTTTTGTATTTCCATCACCCATTGATACAACAAATGCTTCAATATCAGGTTTAATTTTAGAAAGTAAATACGTTGTAATAACACTATCAATACCACCACTAAGAATTGTACAAATAGGAACATCAGAAACCATTTTTACTTTAACTGCCTGTTCTAATTGTTCTCTAATATTTTTAATAATAGTTTCTCTATTATCATTAATAATTTCAGTTGGTAATGTATAGTATGTTTTAATACTATTTTCTAATGTTTTATAATTGTATTGTATGTATGTTCCAGGATATACAGCTTTTACTTGCTTTTCATATAAATCAGCAGTCGGTAATGCTTTTTTTTCTGATGCAAATACTAATTTACCATCATTATCAATTGCGTACCATAAAGGTAATTCTCCAACATAATCTCTAACTACAAACGCAGTATTAATTCTACTATCAACTATACAAAATGAAAACATACCATCCAGTTTAATGAATGATTCAACACCATATTCTAAATATGCGTTTAAAATTATTTCTGTATCTGATTTTGTTTTAAATGGAATTGAAATACTATCTTTTATGGTTTGGGTATATGTACTATCCCATAACTCTCCATTGTAAACAATACAAACGGTCTTATCTTCATTCCACATTGGTTGATTTGCGGATGAAGATAAGTCCTGTATTGATAATCTATTGTGTCCGATATAAAAATCTTCAACATTATCCACCTGAGATGCATCTCTGCCTCTATGGATTATTTTATTTAATTGGGTAAAAGTTTGATCCTTAGATGTAAACCAATTACCACCTATTATTCCACACATATAACAAATTTACGAAACTTATTTAATAAAACCTATTATTTTACTGCTTCATTTATAGCATTTACATATGCTATTTTAGAACTTAATCCAGTAAAGCGTTCTATCACTTCACCATCTTTCTCAATAATCACGGTAGGAACTGATGTTACTCCGTATTTTTGTGTTTCTTCTGTAAATTCATCTACATCATATTCTTCAAATACTACATTAGAATTACTGCTGAAACTTTCTTTAATTTGCACCAACACTGGAGCTAATGCTCTACACGGTCCACACCATGTTGCACCAAATTTTTTAACTGTTACCATTTGTTTTGTTTTTAAATTCTTCATAGTGCTCCAATAATGCATCGACTACTGGATGTCTATGATTTGTTAATAATGTTTGTGAGTCCATATCTTTAACTTTTTTTGCTACTCTTAATAAGAAATTGAACCCACTCTCTCCTTTATATTTTAAGTCAACTTGTGCGGAGTCTCCACAAATTACCATCTTACTTCTAATACCTAAACGGGAAGTTATCATTTCCATTTGATCGTTAGTACAGTTTTGTGCCTCATCTACTATAATAAATGCATCTAAAAATGTTCTACCTCTCATAAATGCTAAAGGTACAATTTCAACTTGTCCACTTTCTAAAATTTCATCAATTTTTTCTTTATTATATAATTGATAAAAATTTGAATAAATTGGTTGCATCCAAGGTTCCATCTTCTCTCTTAAGTCACCAGGTAAAAAACCAATTTCTTCTTTACTTACGGTCGGTCTAGTAATGATTATTTTACTTACCGTCTTTTTAAATAACATATCTAATGCAGTTTGGCAAGCTAATAGTGTTTTACCACTACCAGCCTTACCACTCAATATTGTAATTGCATTGTTTAGGATTTTATCCTTTGCTATTTTTTGTTCTTCGTTTAATACGATTTGAAACTTTATAGGCCCCTTTGGTTTCTGTTTGTCTTCTCTAATTTTCTCTGTCAATTCTTTGTGTTTTGTTGATTGATTTTCTGCCATAAAGATTCTAATTTAGTATTACCTTTTACATATTTTGGTTCAAAAGGACAATGGCGGCACTTACTACCACAGCAACTACCTCTTGCCATATGATACTCTGGAGTAAATACCACCTTTCCATCTTCCAAATAGTATAATTTTTTCTCATCCATATTATTTTACTTCACATGCACCACCAGCACATGCTAATTCACCACTTAAATCTGTGTTATCTTCTAATTCAACTACTTGTGATAAATCTACATCATGTAGAACTTTCATTAATTCTTCATATTTTTCTTTAGTACAATCTTCAAATGGAGCTTGAATATAAGTTCCACCATCATAAGGTAATACTGAAAGACCGTTATAATGCTCTTTGTTTTCCCACATCCATTGTCCAACTGCACCCCACTCATGCTCTCTAATAGATATAGTAGCACTTACATTATGAGAATTGTTTCCGTTTCTATGACCAGGCTTAATCCATTCTTGGTGAACTCTCTTAACTCTTTCTAATAATTGAATTGGAGATTCAGTTCTAAAAATTGCATCTGCTGGTGCCTTTTGTGGAATACCAATTACTGCTGTATCATGTGGTCTAAAGTATTCATCTTCGATAAGTTCAGGATGATTCAATACTAAATAATTGTAGATTGATTCATTCTTACCAACTCTTACTCTACGAATGTAATAATCATTATGCCAAGCGTGAATACCAGACGATGTTCCTAAAGTTAATGATGTTGTTCCTGCAGGTTTTACAGTCGTTGTTCTTGCTGAGTGATTGATACCTAAAATATCTGCTACTCTTGCATTTTCTGCTTTAACAACTTTTGCTGCTTCTTTCATATCCATTTTCAAAACTGCACCACTACCGATACCAGTCATAGATACACCGATTAAGGCATCCTTTTCAGTTGTTCTTTGCCAAATAGGTCTTAAGTAATGGAAATCAGTATAACCTGCTTGCAATGTTCCGATGAATGATGCTGCTTTAACTCTTTCATTCAAATCGTTTTGGTCTACAACATCACTTACATTTACTTCACATAAGTTACAGAATTGGAAAGGTCTTAATGCAATCTCACAACAAGGATTAGTTCCCCAATCTTTATCGTTTGATAAGTAGATACCAGGTTCACCTGCTCCACTTGCTTCAATTCTTTTCCACAAGTCCATAAAGTAATCTTTAGTGATTTTGTGTCTCATTAATACCGCAGAGTTATTTGCTCTACCTCTTTGTGGATTTGTTTCCCACCAAGCACCACTCTTACAGCTAATCATTTGTTCATCAGTTGCAGAGAATAATGAAATCAATGCTGCTCTTCTAATACCACCTGCTAATACTGCATCTGCAATATGGCACACAATATCATGAACTTCAATTGGTTTTAATTTATCACCATCTTTTTTAGAATCTAAGATACCTTCGATTTTAATTAAACACTCTTTTAGGGGTTGAGGTCCTGGTGCTTTACCACCACTTGTAATTAAACGAGCACCCTTAGCTCTAATATCTCTAAAATCAAATACTGGCTTTGAACCACCAAAGAAATAAGATTTAACTAATACTGAAATTGAATCAGCCCATCCTTCGATAGAATCACCAATTAAAAATCTTCTTGTCTTATCTGCATTTGGTTTTCTGATTTCAGGTAATGCATCAACATGATGTTGTTGTACTGAATATCCTACTCCTGTTCCACCCAATAATAGGAACATAATTTCTGAAAATACTCTCCAGTCATCTATCGGTGCGAATGCACAATTGTAGATTCTGTTTGGACTCATTTCGATTGGTTTACCTGCGAATTGCATCGAACGCATTGAAGGTAAAACTTTTTTGTCATAAACGAACTTATAGTTCTCTTTGATTGCTTCTTCTAATTGTGGATACGTTTTAATATGCATATTCATATTTCTCGTAACCAATTCTTCCCATGTCTCTCTCCTTTGTAATTCAGGTTGAAATTTTGCGTATTTCATGTAAACCGTAATGTCCGAAAGGATTCTTTGTGAAATGTCCATTTTTTGTTTGTAATTTTGTAAGGTTAATAAATAAAACTTTTTTCGAAAAAAGTGTGAAATGTAAGTATAACTATTAGTATATTCATATATAGATACCCATTTTGAATAAAAATAATCGACTTTTTTTCATATTTTTTTCCACATTGTTTTATACTTATTAACCCATATTTTCTATGTATTTTTTATGCAAAAGTTTCTTTTCTAAATTACTTCCATTGTTAGATTCCTTTTGTGCCATCACCCCATCCGAAGATTGTGGTTCAAATACATCTATCAATCCAACCATAGTATCCATTTTAGCTGGGAATGTTAAACCATCCGCACCAAAACGATTTTTCATAACGTGAAACCTTGCTGTGTTACTTAATTTATCTTTTGCTTTTCTACTTACACTCATAATGAAATCTGCTGTCATTACTTTTGCATAAGAATCCGCAATTGAATCGGCCTGAATAACTTCGAAATCAATAGCTGAACGATTCGTTTGTGATGCTGTCCAAATTGGCACACCTAACTCACCACTCAATCCTCTAATTTCTTCGTATACTCCACCTAATTCTGCATATGTACTATCTCTTTTGTTTACGGGTTTTAACAAATCTGCATAATCGATAATAATTAAATCCGGTTTGAATCCGAATCCTTTGTACTTATCTAAATGTGCTTTGATTGTTTTCGTACTTGCTCCTCTTGGTGGATAGTATTTCACCATTAGGTTTGCTTTGTGGTTCTTAAGTTTTGCTACAACCTCATCCTTTCTATCTCTTAATTCGTTAGAAGGAATACCAGTCATAATAGTATCGTATCTTGTTCCCGCATAGATTTCTGATAACTCTAAAGTATAGTGCATTACATTGTAACCTGCTCTTACAGCATCGGCTGCAATTTTGCACAATACCCAAGTCTTACCCACACCACTCGGTGCTACGATAACTCCTAATTCACCAGGTCCTAAACCACCATCCATTAGTTCGTTGATAGGTTTCCATCCAGTTGGTACTGAACTTCTCTTTGTAACTTCCATACGAGCTGCAATATCTTTATAGTAATCATGTCCTAAATTGTTTTCCATTCCCGCTTTTAATGCGTTCTGAACTACAACTCCTATCTCATCCCAACTCTTTTCGGATTTGATTAGGTCTACTGATTGAAATATTGCGGCTTTTAATTTCTGAAACTTTGAGAACTTAATGAACTCCTGTTTTACAAACTCCATATCCTCTGCACCAAATACATCATAGATTTGTTTTATTCTATCTACAATTTGTTTCTTTTGTGAATCGGAACTTAAGGATGATAACTTTACTTTGAATACATCAAGAGTAGGTGCGGCGAATTGTTTACTTTGGTAATCCAAAATAGTTTCGATAATCCACTTATCCTGTTCACTCTCAAAATAATCTTTGCTGGTAATTTCTGAAACTTGGTTAAGAAATGGTAGGTCGGATAATAATGCAGCGATGACTTTAGATTGGTACGATTGTCCAAATTTTTCTAATGTGTCTACTGCTTGCATTATTTAGCCTCTTTTACTTCATTCTTAACTGGTCTTACTGCGGCTTTCCATTCACTCTTTGGAATGAATTTCCACTCACTTGTTGCGTTGTAAGCTTCTTTATCACTTACTCTAATAATCTTACCGGTCTTTGTACTTTTTAAACATTTCATAGGTTGTTTCCTCCGTGTTTTTATTTTATTTATGTAATTTGGCGAATGTACTTTGAATCCAACTATTAACATCACCGAATGAATTAATAGTTCTCATACCCATTGCCTTTTTGATGAATCCTAATTTATCCAATTTTGCTGAATTATCCAAATATTTATCGTTAATTGTTAATTTCTTATTAGTAGGTATATCTGGATCGGATAATTGCATCAGCTTATAGTTTCTTTCAACTACTTTTTTACCATCTAATATTTTACCATAGAATTTGTTTTCACTTTTGCGTTCTTCACATAGTTCAAACATTCTATCTATCGTAATTTCCTTTTCTTCAACCACCTCCGGAAATCTCTTAATAATAGTTTTAAGCCCACACCCAGGAATACCATCAATGTTATCGGACTTATCACCATCAAGAGTACGATAAACCATAAAATTTGAGGGATGAACACCATACTCATCCACAACCATTTTTGTATCGTAAACTTTCTTTTTTGTTGGTGAATAGACTGTGACTCTTTCATTTACTAATTGTAGGAAGTCTTTATCGGCACTCATAATAACTGCCAATTCATCCTCTTTTAAAAGTTGAGATGCAATATAGCCCATAACATCATCTGCTTCAATGTTAT
>Ga0007806_1000251_pt1 | contig 18173 bp, 21 predicted proteins | sample CryBogCBE18Aug09_FD_71192 | JGI IMG/M metagenome (GOLD analysis project Ga0007806, IMG submission 71192) | Freshwater microbial communities from Crystal Bog, Wisconsin, USA - CBE18Aug09 | ecosystem: Environmental > Aquatic > Freshwater > Lake | place: Crystal Bog, Wisconsin, USA | collected...
ATTACCAACTCCTATATTTTCTTCTGTTTTCTTTTGCCCACTGATCCTGTTTTGCAAATCTTTCTTGATCGGCAGCATATCTAGCTTTCATCTGGGCTAGAGTTTTTATGTCATCTGGGGTGGCGGGCTCTGCCAATCGATCATACTTACCACTGGATGTTTGTATAACAGGTCTTACACCCAGCTTGGGCTTATTAACCACTGCGGTCGCAGGTGCCGGTTCTGGTGGACGTGGCGCAGGCACTCGAGTTGGATCCACGAACGGTTCCAACTGATCGGCTCTGACAGGGTGGCGCATTTTGCGCAGTGCTTTGGCCTCAATCTGTCGTATACGCTCGCGACTGAGACCCATAAATTTGGCAACCTGCTCCAGGTTCATGTCATTGAAAAATCTCTGTGTCAGCACGCTGCGCTCAACTGGTTTCAATGAGCTCATAGTAGATTTAAGGGCGGCTCTGAGTCGATCAAGATCGATCTTATCTTCCAGTTTTTCCAACTCATCATCTGCCGGTATGTCCATTGGTTCTGGGTCAGCCATAGGAACCGGCGCAGACAGAGAGTTTTTGCCACCATAGTAGCGACGCTCGGGATCCTGGCGGGCCGACATGGTGCGCTGGGCTTTTTGTTTCCAGTCTTGACCCATCTGCTTGACGTCATAAGGACTGACAGTGGACGGCGGCGTAGAAGGATTCCAATAGCGGTATTGGCTAACTTCTGTGATGAATTCTGTAGCTCTCATTCTTTGTGTTTCCTTTTTTTGCCTCTACGCATATTTAACTGCCAACGAGCCAATTGTCCTTTTCTACCTTTGGCATGTGCAGCTTTTTCCAACTGGGCCATGGTGGCACCCTTGGGTATTCCGTGGCGCTGACTGTCGCCTGCTCGTCCTGGACCTTTACCATCTGCAAAGTTTTCTGCCAGTGTGCCTTCGGCCCAACCATGGCCATCATAAGCATCTCTTATAGGCAATGCTACAGTTTGGCCCTGACGATTGCTCAGAATAATATTGTTGATTTCGTCATCAAAATCTATACTCCAACCTTTGGTCTGTAGTCGGGCCTGAATATATTTGAGATCGTTGTCAATTCCGTTGCCCAAGCCATTGGGGTCCATAACAGCTTGTAATCCGTTGCTATCTTCGTTGGCCCAAAACCAGTCATTTGCCAAGCCCAAAATATCAGGGGTAATCTTTTGCCATGCAACCTGTGTTGGTGAGCGACGGAACGGAATTACTTGGCCTTCTGCAACATCTTCCTTGGGAAATACTTTGCGTTGGCGTGCAATATAGTCTTGTAGTTTTTTACGCTGGGCCTCATAGCCGGCTATGGCCGCATCCATGTCCTTTTCGGTGGCAGGATTGGGGTATATGTCTTCGATATCAGCGGCCAGGCCTGGAGTGATTCCGTAGCGGGTGCGACCAGCACGGGCTGTAAGTGTTTCTATCTCCTGTTTGAGATCCAGGATGCGTTGTATCTTTTCACGCTGGCGCTGTAGATCTGTTAGAGCGGCATGTAGTCTGGGTTGGGCTGGTTTGGTAAGGGCTGGTTCGGTCGCTGGCTCAGGCTCTGCTGTGGTCATGGCCGGATTGGCCAACTGCTGTTTGATCTTGTATAGCTGGTTGAGATTTTTGGCCGGTAAAGTTTCGTTAATCTTCTTGTTTTGTTGTTTGGTCTCAGACAAGCCACGCACTGATATGTTGTGTCCAGTGCTACGCTCTAGTTCGTTGGCGCGAGCATCGGCCTGAGACCATGCTACATTGTCCATTCTGCTGATTTCACGCCCTAGGGTAACATCGTATATGCTCCAGCTACCTACTCTATTGGTAGCATCTTGTCGTATAGCATTGATACGATCACTGTTTCTTTCGTAGGCCGCAAAGGGATCTTCTGAGTTATCAAAGTTTTGTGCCACATCGGGTTCTACATCTTGAACACTCAGGGTATTTCTTAATCTAGCAGCATCTTGAGCATTGTCTACGCCTTGTGAATCGTCCTTGGCTGTGGTGCTACCTGATATCTTGGCCCGGACAGCAAACAAGTTGGGCTGTTCAGCACCAACGCTGTCTAGCCAGTTGGCTCCATCCTGTTTAGCATCAGCGGCTGTGTCGCTCAAGAAAGTATGGACCACATGGCCTGTTTCTTTTTCATACACTTCCCAGTAAGGAACTCCACGCTCGTTAGTGGCCTGTTCGGGTTTTTTCTGCTTAGGAGTAGCGATACGTTTGGCCAACTTGGCACGTGGTGTAAGTGTAGCCGGATCTTCGTATGGACGAACCTGGAAGCCAATACCTTGATCCACATACTTGTCATACACCGCATCGGCCACTTCGCCCTTGCTCTTGCCCTTGACTATTTCCAAGGTCTTGCCTGTGTTGACATCATACACTTCCCAGTCCTGCTCACCCATGTTGACCAATTGGTATTCACCCGAGTCTAGTGCTTCTCGACCATACTTGGCCCATACTCGATTCTTAACTTCGCTTTCTGGGTAACCGTTCCATTCAGCACCCGGCACTGGTTCCCAGCGTCCGTCTACATTTTGATACAGTCTAAAACGTTGATTCATTTTCCGTTCTGTGCCGATGGTTTTTTCGGCCCACTGTTTCTTTAGTTGTTCTTTGTCGATATCGCCTGCGGAGTATTTGGCAAACAGAGCCAGGCTAGGATCATCACCTTCGGGAGCAACTAGCTTGTACAGCTTTTTGGCATACTCCTGGCGTTCGGCACTAGGGTCAGAGGCAATCTGCATGGCACGAGCAAAACGCAACATGGTATTCTGTAATATGTTGGCGCTGTTGGCATCTTCTGACAGGGCTCTGGCTTCGGATAACCAATCACCACCGGGTGATCTGAATTCTATATAACCATCCTGTATGTGCGCACTTGTATACTTGCCGGTGCCTACACCTTTTTGTATGTCCTTGTGTGCCAGTTCTAGCAAGCCCGATTGCATGTATTTGATCACGCCCATGGGATCCGCACGGCCACCCTTGATATTCTCCCGGAACTTGGCCAGGGCACTCTTGCAGTACACACTGCTTTCACGACCAAACCGTTGCAACACATGTTCGTCACCCATGAACAGGATCAGTTTCACATAGTCTACATCACCGCCCTTGTGAGGCACGCTGACGCCCATGTGTAGGCCAGTTGAATTATTGGTATAGGCATCTCCTGGACCGTTGGCCCAGTCGGTTACTTGTTGTAGTTTTTCTAGTGTAGTCAACAAGGGCAGGGGTGGACTTACTATTTCGAGTCCATAGTCTTCACGATCGTCGGGCTGTAGACTAGAATCGGGCTCTACAATCCATTGTCCTTCACGACGACGGGTACTGTGGTAATTGCTGCTTAATTTAACTGGCATGTCTACAACACCGTGTAGACTGTCGGCGATCTCTTCAGGAGATCTACTTCCGCCGTTGCCGCCACCGGTCATGTAGGGCCAACCCAAGTCATACTCGTTGGACACATCGCTCATCCAGCGCAGGCCCGCATCATCAAAGAAGCCAGAATCATCATCAATTTGATAATTGTCACGGAAGTCATCAAGCGCGGCATCCCAATTGGCACCTTGTTTGCGCACTTCGTCAGACACTAGATCATCCAGCAGGCCTTCGGCTTCGTTCTGAGCATCTAGATACTTGTCGTATAATGGATGTTGTTCTGCGTATAAGATCTGTTCTTTGCTAGACGTAAACTTAGGAGCACTTTCGCCGGCCTTGATAATCTCATTCATTTCGTCGGCAGTTAGGTCCAACAAGGCCAACTGTTTTTGTATTTCGTTGTCAAGATCCCAATCACCCTCATCTACCAAAACCTTGCGTATCAAGTCTTCGGCTTCATTGCTGAAATCCTTATACATCTGTTCGTCGTACCACTCGTAGTATTGTTCGTCTAGGCCCTCACGCAGGCGTTCAGCCTGGCGATCGCCGATGCCATAACCGTAGTCGTCGTTTTGAAAAAACTCCACCACTTGATCTATGCTACGACAACGCTCATCCATGTCATAGTCGGGTTCTTGGTCGTAGTCTGAATCTTCACTGGCAGTGTCGCGGAAGATCAGTTCTGCTTCAAAGCCGGCACGTATGCCTTGAGCCGCATCACTGCCAGCCCACTTCATCAAACTAGTAGGGCTCATTTTTACTTCGTCTAATTCTACTGTTTCACTCAGGCCATTCTTTTTTTTGAACTGTGCTAATTCTAGCGACAGTTTTTCAAACAGGCCATTGGGACGGGCGATCTGTGGATGACCTTGGCTGTCGGTCTTGAGCTTGAGCTTGTTTGCTTCCTTGCCCAGTTGTCCTGGACGTATGTCCACAGTCAAAGCCATTTTAAAACGGGGATCATTGGCCTGCTTTTTGGTAGGTATGTAACCTGAGGCTGACTCATTGGTTGGGTTGGCCTGTTGTGTGTAGCCCGGCAAGGGTTTAGAATCTTGCTGTTGCTGTTGCAGTTCACGCTGTAGCTGATACAGGTGACTGAGATTTTGTCCTTCGGGATCGCCGCCCTGTGCTCGAACAAAATTGGTGATTTCTTGCTGTGCTTCGGCATTGATGCCAGCACGAGTGATGTTACGAGCCTGCATAGCCACACTGCCCACACCATGTATCAGGTTGATTAGACTGCCTAGCCCTTCGGCAGCAGCTGGATCGCCGGCCAAGGCCGCTACCAAGGCCGCCGCGGCTGCTTTCTTAGTGACACCTTCTTCTAGGTCGTCCTCGACCAGATCAGCGGCCTGTCCTACGGCAAAGTATTCTGGATGTAAGCGTGCATAGTCACGCATGATGATGCCAGCGCGGGCATTGGCTTCATTTTCCCACGGTGATCCTGTTTCACCAGCAGTGTTGTCCATCTTGTTGCCATCACGTTCATGCTGGTGCTTGTGTGTGAGTTCGTGTGCCACGGTTCTCAATACATCCATGATGTGACGTCCACCCCAGGCCACTTCTAGTAGGTGTTTGTCATTGATGTAGCGACCAAAAGTGGTATGTACCACTGGCCATTGCGGATCCTTGCGCAACTTTATGGTAGGCATGTGTTCGATCTTCAATTCTTTCACGCAGTACTGTATAAAATCCTTGAGTATTTCTTCATCGGTGGGCTGAGTATCGTCCACGATCATGCAGGTGTGTGGACTGGTACCGTCAGGAGTCATGCCCACTTCGTCGACCTGCTGGCGGAATCCATAAATGAATGGTGCTGGTTTTTCGTTCTTTTCTTGGAGACTCAGTTCACGGTCCTTGGCTGCGTTGCGTGCATCATACAACTGTTTTATAAGTCCCTGCTTGCGTAGTATTTTGAATGCCAAATTTTCAGGACCAAACTCTCCATGTGCTTCTAGACCTGTCTGGCGCATGCGTTTGATCTTTTCGGCCAGGCGTGTCATGCGTTTAAGGTTACCCGAAGCTATGGCACGTTCGATTTCGTGTCCGACCTTTTCAAACTTGTGTCTGGTAGATGTATCATCTACCACACTCTTGACTCGGCGTGGCACTTGTATCCAATCATTTTTCATGAGAGAATAAATGCCCTGACTGATGTGCGGCTGATCTGCATCTTGCACGTACAGTTCTACATCGTAACCTCCGATCTGTATGTCATGCTGTTCATTGTATTGGAATTTTTTGGCATCAAACAGTTCCCTATACACAGGATCAGCGGGCATGCGCACCACCAGGTGTAGATCTATGTCGGAGTTGGGTGTATAGGTGTAGGCCGCATTGCTGCCACTGATGGTGATGTCTTCGACATCCAGATCTGGTACCCCTAGGAATTCACGGAAATCATCGGCTATGCGTAGCAGTTGTTCACGTACTTCTGGACGCAGATGCTCGTTAGAGTTCCACAAGCGTGGATTCAATGTGTCATTGAATTTGACAGCATCATCAAGGTTGTAGGAATCTAGCTCAAGGATATTCATGATAGTATTTACCGGTCAAACAAAAGCCGCTGTCAAAGCGGCTCTTGATGTTAGGGCTGGAAAATCTTACTTCTTTTTGCTCTTTTTGCCGGCCAACTGTGTGGCAGGTGCCACAGGTGGAGCTTCTACTGCCTGATCTACCGGAGCTGCAACACCGTTTTGTACGGCCAAGGCATGTAAATCCTTGTACAGTTGATCCTGTGTTTGGAAGTCGAACACATAGGTACCGGTATGGCGCAGGAGCACACGCTTGTCGACCCAAACTTTACCACCGATATCACGCCAGTTTTCACAGAAGGTCCAGTCTTCACTGTAGTAACGATTCTCGCGAACTGCTGTGTCAAAGTAGGTCTTCATAAATGGATTTAATTCTACCGGCAGGCCAATGTCGTTCATGAATGGCTTGGTAGCTGGGTGTGCATCTAACTTTTCAAACACATGACGCTTGATCAACAAGAAACCGGTGCCGGTCTTTGAAACTTCTTGGAGTCCATCTGGGCCTTCTTCGGCACCATCAAAACCGTTGACACACCATTTGACTGGCAATGATTTCATTGGATATAATCCGCCGATCACGTCCACGTCACGATTCAACATGACTAATAAATGCCATGGCTCCCAGCCAATGTCAGCATCAATAAACATCAGGTGTGTGGATTCTTTGTTGTGTAGGAACTTGGCCGTGAGTGTGTTACGAGCACGACTGATAAGACTTTCATTGGTCATGGTTTCCATGGTCCAATCAATGCCCAATTGACGGCAGGTATTGGCCCATTTGATATAGCTCATAAAGCATGATTCTGTCAACATGCCACCGTAGCAGGGCATACAAATATGCACACGAGTAGTTTTTAAATAGTCAATGTTGACTTGGATTTGTTGTTGACCAGGCTGTAGTGCTTGTGCTGGTTGCTCAGTTGCTTGACCAGTTACTACTGGTGGTTGTGTTGTGGGTTGGTTATCAGCCATGGGTTCCTCTATCTAAGTGTTGAATATTTAATAGAGTATAACACCCGGGGTTAGATTTTGTCAACGACGTTTTTCGTCTATATAGTCTTGGCTTTCGCGCAGAGTTTGCAGTTGCCCCTGCAAGCGTTGGATATTCTGTTTCAATTGGATCAGGCGACTTTCGCGCATGACTTGACCAGGTGTATCGCCGGCATAGATGCCTTCTTGTCCATAGCTGACTACCGGTTCTGGATCGTTTTGCCCTATTTTTTTATCAAATAGATCTATTAGATGTGGATCTGCCTTGCCATAAAGATCAGTTATGATGGTATCGCGATCTGCCTGATTGCCATTCTTGTACAGTTCACGTATTTTGGTAGCCGAATCAGCATCCACGCCTTTGACTCGGAAATTTACAGTGGGTGCAATTTCTACATAAGCGTGTTGCGTCATGGGTTTGAGACTCTTGAGATCTGTGGGTAAAGGCTGTAGGTAGCTTTCAGGCTTGTAGGTAAAACGTTTGCCATCCTTGGCACTGATAGCAAATATCAAAGCTGTAGTGGCTTTTTCCTCGTCGCCAAGTGACTTGACGATTTCATCAGCACGGTAGGGATTTTTGACTTTCTGCACATGCCCGGCCGGGATGCCTAAGGCTCGGGTCATCTGTGTTTTGTCGTCGTAGCTGAATGGACTATCTTCGTCGTTGGTCTTGTCACTGGTGGCTATGTAAACCGCACTGTCACCGTACCGGTCGACCAGATAATCGTAGGTGGCCTTGTGCCCCAAATGGAATGGTTGGAAACGCCCTGGATATATTACAAGATAATTCATTGTAACATATTTATGGTCACATGTTTTCTAAGAGCCACAGGTAAATCGGCGTGGTAAATTTTAGGCTTACAGTACCATTACAACCCATTTCGCCATAAAAAGATTCAGTTGTACTAGTACCAGTACCATTAAAGTCGTGAGTGTATGTGGCTTTTTCAACTAGAATTTGCCCCAGTGGGATTTGATCAAATGCCAGATTGCGTATGATTATCCTACTGTCACCAACTATGTTGCCGGCTTCGTCAATGGTAGTGTGGTCTGGCCGTTTGTTTGACATGACAAAGCGCAGTTCGTGATCGCGTTCATCTTCGATCATGTCATGGGTGAGATTGATAACACCGTCCACATGTGAGTGATCAAATATGGGTTGGTCGTCTATAAACACAGCAATGTCCAAAGGACGACTGGCGTCTGTGATATCAATTTCACAGGCTATATTGAATTGAGTCATTTTAGTAAGAAGCTGTTACGATGTTGATGTTGCCGGCTGTAAAGTCAGTGACAACAGCCCTAAGCCAACTGAAGTTGCCTACCACAGTGTTGCCACGGACCTCGGACTGATTGTTGGCTGACAGGTTTGCTATTTCAAACCAAGGTGCCGAATCTGGAAGATCTGTCAAGGTGGCCTGTATGCTAATATTTCCAACCAGGGCATCCACATCGAATGTGATGGTTTGTAGGCTACCTTGTCCACCATAGTAGTTGGCCGCAGGCACAGCATTGCCCACATAGGTGTTGCCACCTTGATAGCTGCTGTTGCCAAGATCACCCCATTGTATAAAGGGCACCAGAGTTACGGTAGTGTAGTTGGTCATGCCTGTTGGATTTCCACGATTACACCGGAACCGGCCAATTCGGCGATCACAGCTTCTAGACTTTCCACTGCATCGGCACTTAAAATTGCAGATTCTGGATCAGAATCCTTGATCAAGTTGCTGACAGTAATTACCAAGTTTTGTTGATTGATTTTTGCCATAGTGAATTATTTATATGGGATTATCTCTAGCGTTTTTCTTACAAGACCTGGGTGTACCAGGCTCAGCATGGTCAACCAGGTGGCTGAACTGTAGTCTACAAAAAAATAGTCCTGTGTACGATTGAACGGAGTAACTAACCAGCCACTCAGAGCAGGGCTAATGCGTATCCAATCATTCTGCGTGGTTAAAAATGCCATCAACTGATTTTTTTGTTGGTCAGTCAATTTAACTGCACGTAGATAACTACGGAACTGATGTTGCGGATTTTTGAGACGTATGGTATCTTTTGGACGGGTGATCACTGCTCGAGTATAGGATCTATGGGTTACGTAATCTAAATCTCCCAAGGTCTTGACAAGAGCTCGATCATTGGTGTAGACCCAGGCCTGATTGGCGCTGACTACCAGTTTGAAATCGGCATCGGTGGTCAATAGGAGATCAGCCAGACCATGTAGATTTTCCACAGTTTCATTGGTAATGGCCTTGGTACGACGTGTCATGATCACGTTGCTGAATGTGTTGTTGCTCTTGGCAAAACGCTGTTGAGCAACTTCTTTCCAGGCCCGTCTGCGTTCAATCATGGTATCAATATAGCCATGATCCAGTTCACGCAGGCAACTGACTTCGTCTAGATGAAATCCAATGGAGTATTCAAATCGATCGTAAAACAATCGATCTTTGGTGACCAGTTTATACTGTGGGTTCAGAGCCATTGAGCACTATGTAGCCTTGATTATCAACCATGGGCAAGGTGGATCCATCATCCATGCCAAAACGCACTAGGTCATCTTCCATGTAGGCAATCAAGCTACAATTTTCCAAGCGGTCAAACAGAATCTTTTTACTGAGTGGTACACGTATCAGTTCATCAATCTTGCGAGCCAAGGGTCTGGCACCCATCTTGCTGTCGTAGCCCTTGTCAACCAGCATGTCGATCACGCTTTCGGACAAGGTCAGACGTATGTTACGATTGCCAAGGCTGGCCTGTAGTTCTTCTACAAACTTGACCACTACTTTCTTGATGGCCAAGGTATCCAGCTTGTTGAATCGGCAGATCTGATCAATACGATTGCGTAGCTCGGGTTTGAAGAAGTCCTTCATGGCTCGATCTTCCGAGCCAGTTTTTTCTAACGTCTGTCCGAAGCCAATGTTGTTGTTTTCGTTATCTCTAGCACCTAGATTACTTGTCATGATGATGATGGCATTTTTGAGATCCACTGACTTGCCATTGGCAGAAGTTATTCTAGCTTCATCCAGCATCTGCAACATGAGATTGATCACATCAGGGTGTGCCTTTTCAATTTCGTCAAACAGCAGTATACAGAAAGGATTCTTGCTGACATCTGAAATCAATTTACCGCCACCCACATTGCCATCTTCAAAGCCTACATAGCCAGGAGGAGCACCAATCAGGCTGCTCACAGTGTGCTTTTCCTGATACTCACTCATGTCATATTTCAACAGTTTCATATCCAGATTCTCGGCCAACAACTTGGCCAATTCAGTTTTACCTGTGCCGGTAGGGCCCAGGAACAGGAACGAAGCAATGGGACGTTTCTCGTTGCCAATGCCCGAGAAGTTGATGTAGACTCGTTCCAGCACCGAATCAACCGCGGCATCCTGTCCGTACAGGCGTTGCTTGATGTTGCTTTCCAGCTCAACGATCTTGGTGCTGCGTTCATTTTGCAAGCGATCCAGAGGTACATCGGTCACACGGCTGACCTGTGCCATGATCATGTCACGGGTAACAGTTACCGTGCCGGCATCTCGCACACGTTCTTTGGCGCAGGCACCGTCAATCAGATCAATTGATTTGTCAGGATTCTTGCGATCGTGTATATAACGTCGGCTCAGTTCTACAGCCGCTGTCATGGCTTCGGTATCAATCAACACATTGTGGAATGATTCTAATCTTGGACTGAGTCCGATCAAGATCTGTTCTGTGACTTCATCTGATGGTTCATCTATGCTGACTCTATGGAAGCGACGCATGAGTGCGCGATCTTTCTCAAAAGACTCGTAGTATTCTTCCCAAGTTGTATTGGCTATGACCTTGAGATTGCCTTTGGTAATCACTGGTTTCAGCATGTTGGCAAAGTCCAAGGTGCTGTTGCTGGAACTGCCGGCACCTTTCATGGTGTGTGCTTCATCAATAAACAGTATACAGTTTTTCTTGGTGTCTAGGGCTGTGATAATATTTTTGAATTTTTCTTCGAACTCACCGCGGTATTTTGATCCAGCCAGGAGATTGCCAATTTCAAGTCCCCATACTTCTGAGCCCTTGAGGAACTCGGGCACACGTCCGCCTACGATTTCCTGTGCCAGGCCTTCTACGATAGCAGTCTTGCCCACGCCAGGATCACCAACCATGAGCACGTTGGCCTTGAACTTGCGAGCCAGCACAACAATCATTTCGTCCAGTTCTGCGCTACGACCAATCATGGGTTCAAGACGATCGGTTCGCGCCAGTTCAGTTAGATTGGTACAGTGTTCATTCAAGATTTCGTCGGCCTGTTGGGCACTCAACGATACTTCCGAGTGATTGTAATGTTGTTGCCAGAATTCAACAAACTCCTGTTTCTTGATGCCGTACTTGAGCAAGAAATACTGAGCATGGCTGTTGTTTTCAGCCAGCATGGCCAGATACAGATCCAAGGTCGCCACGGTTCTGCGGCCAGTAAACAGGACCTGAGTCAATGCTCGATTGAAACAGCGTTCTAGTCCATTGGTCTTTCTGGGCTGTATATCTTTGTCAGTGACAAGATTGGTCAGGCTATCAAGATAAGCATCCAACTCCTGATCCATCATGGCCGTGTTGACCCCAAACTTTTCTAATACCTTGTTGAAGGGATTGTAACGTACCAAGGCCAACAGTACATGCTCGGTCAGGACATATTCGTGCCTTTTGTCTTTGGCCAGTTTGACCGCGGCATCAACTATCTGTTCGATTTCGGGATTGTTCTGCATGAATTCCTTGATTAATATTGTTGTTCTTACTATTTTACACTAGATTGCAGATATTTGCAATGACTTTGGTATTTATTTGGCACGAGTGCGTTCAATCAGGTTCAAAAGTTCCGGATCGATTGAATCGGGCATGCGTCCCTGGACTCGCAACAGAAGATCCCCGGGTACCTGTTGGCGGCTGTTCAGCCCGCGTCCCTTGAGACGGATCATGCTGCCAGGTTGTGTGCGAGGTGGTATAGTCACCTGTAATTGATTGTTCAATATGTCCTTGATGGTGATGTCACAGCCCAAGATAAGATCCCACAGGTTGATGGTTTCTTCGCAGATCAAGTGTTGCCCTTGGCGTTGCCAACGCGGATGATTGTGTATGCGGAAGGTAATGATCAGATCCATACCGCCCGGACCTATGCGGGCATACTGCACACGATCACCATCATTGATGCCCGGCGGAATGTCGATCTCTACTGCCATGGTGCCACGGTCAGTGCCTACTGTGATGGTCCTTGGACCGCCCTGAGCCACGTCGGTCAAGGTTACCCACAAGGTCATCTGGGCCTGTTGCTGTCGTTGCATGTGTGGATGGAACTGTGCACCAAACATGTTGAATATCGAGTCAAAGTTAAAGGTAGCACTCTGGAATCCTGGATTGTTATCAAATGGACCAAATCCTGGATTGTCATACTGCGCCCGCTTGTTAGGGTCGCTGAGAGTACGATAGGCCTCCTCCACTTCTTGGAATTTCAGCTTGTCACCGCCCTTGTCGGGATGATGCTGACTGGCCAACTTTCTATAAGCTCGTTTGATTTCATCGGCATTGGCCGAGCGTTCTACGCCTAGAGTATGATAGTGATTTTTCATGCGTGTATGTTTATGTATCGTGCGTAATAACCAATCCAGGCTTCACGCACATGGTCAAAGTCGTCAAAGCCCAGATAATCGTAAAGTCGTCTGAGTTCAGCTTCAAAGGTTGTGGGATGCCAAATGCTACCGTCTATGTCAAATTCAAAACAAGGTCCACGAGTACGTCCTCTAGTGTCCCAGTCAGCATCATACTCTTGATCAGGTAATTTTAAAGATAGACTGCGATCAGTGAACCTACGGTTGTTGACCAGATCTACCTGTTGACAAATTGGCCAATAGTGGGTATAGTGTTCAGAAGCTCCAGAATTGTGTACTGTGACGGTGGCCCACAAGCCTTGTTGAGCCGCACGATAATAATCTTGATTGGTCACAGGAGTTTTTTGTATTTGGAATCCTGTAAATTCAAATCCGTGTGGCTGATTATAATCTATTTCGTAGGTTAACCACTCGCGCATGTTGGCTTGTGTAGGCGGCACTGTGGCCATGACCCAGGATTGTTTTTTATAATAGTAGTCCTGATCGAACTTGCCGGTATAGTTGACTTGCCAGTGCAAGGCTTCTGCATGGTTCAACACGCAGTAACGGCTGAGTCCCACACAGTTCTGCAACATTTTCCCACCGGCTCCGGCTGGAAAATTAAAGATGATGGCACGTCCGTTGGGTATCAAAGTAGTCATGGCAGTACTTAATTATACTGTCTTATTGACCAGCAGTCAATTACTTTTTCTTGGATTTTTTGGCAGGTGCATCTGGAACCGGAGTTCCTTCAACTTTTTTATGAGTTTTGATTGTTTTGCAAATTTCTTTGCCTTTTTGTTCATGACAAACCTTTTGCATGACTGCTTCTGCATGTGCTGTGCCAACAAAGGCCACTAATGCTAATGCGATTATGTATTTCATGTTATATCCCCTTACATTGGAGGAAATGACTGTGCTGGACCTGCTGGTTTGCCTGAAGCGGTAGTAGCAGGTGTTGTGCTGAAGGTTGGTGCTGGTGTAGATCCAAAACCACCACTTGTGGTACTGCCAAATGCCGGAGCCGGTGTAGATCCAAATCCACCCGAGCTCATACCGCCACCAAATCCACCACCGCCATTAAAGTTGTTGGTTGATCCAGAACCAAAGCCACCTGACTGATTACCAGTCATGTTGACGTTTTGTGTCTGCACAGTGGCTTCAGGATTGACAGCGGTACCAGCCAACTTCTCTTGTGTACGACCAAACGCACTGATACCCAACACAGCACCCATGGCAATATGGAATAAGCCAGCACCTTGAAGTGTCAAGGGATTCCATTGTGTGATCTGTACATGGTTGACCCCTTGCCACAAGGCCCATAACACTGGAAACACAGCCATGTCCAATAAACATATCAACATGTACATCCAGCCCATCATTGGACGCCATAGGGTCTGCATCCAGTTATCATTTTTCTTTTTTGACACGTCGGCTCCTGATTTTTATTATTATTGTTACTGCGTTTTACTGCTTATATTATATTTATTTGGTCAAGCGTAAGTGGCCAAGGTTGCGGCATCAAATCCGGCTTTGTTCTCGGTATGTACCAAAAAGCCATTTTGGTCATACACTTTGGCTAAATGATGTAGACCGTGTCTAGCATGATGTATGGCCTCGGCAAAGGTGTTGAATGACATCAACACTGATTGCAATTCGCCATCGATCCAGTTGTGTATTTTTACTTGAAATTGTCTTGCCATGATAGTTATCCTTTGAAGTATTTATGCCAAATTTGGCGAGTTTCCGTTGTGTACGCCGTTAATGCGGCCTGATTCTGTGCCACATTGATGTCAGCAAATTGCCAACTGAGCTGTAGTTTTTGTACCATGTCGGCACTGTTGGTAGGATCTGCACAGAACATAGGCACTGCCCAAGGTATTTCTCCTGCTGTACCGATCAACGGCACGCCCTGACTGATCAGATCCGCACCCACGATATTGAAGGTTTCACTGAGGCTGACCTGCATGCCCAGATCCATACGACCACAAAGTTCTAAAAACTCTTCACGAGGAGTCCAGGTATGATTGATCAGCCTGTGTCCGCGATCCCACAAGTGCTGGAAATAGCCTTTGAGATTGTTTATAACCGGCCCGCCCTGCATCTCGATACGACCAGCATTGACATGGAAGTGCAATTTCTTGCCTATGCTTTCGGCAAATTCAGTGGCTGCTATGGCCTGCAACAGGTGATTTTTCAAAGGGCGCACAGCACCAAAACAACTGATGTCTATAGTATCCTTGTTGTTGCCTATGCGTTGTGTGCGATACTGTTGTGGATAGTAGTTGGGCAGATAAATGACCTGTTGCTCGGTCTGCTCTTGTGTCCATTGATTCAGGTGTCCCAAATAAAAACGTGTTTCACGCAACATGCGTGGAGCATTGCAGGCTATGATCATGCGAGGAATCTGGCTGTATTCACCAATCCAATCCATGGCCATGCCTTCGCCGGCCATAAACGGCATTTCGCTGTGCAAGCGCACAATCCAGGTCACGTTGGGGTGCAATCGGCACAGCACTGCAAATTTTTCTGGCACCACCCATAAGGCTTCCAAGATTACATAACGAGGACGATGCCGAGTGATCAAGCGATCAATGCAGTTGTTGTCAATGGCCACTTCCAGCGCACTGGCAATGCCCATGTCGTTCAACATGTTGTTCATGAAACTGGCGCTGTTGTAAAGACCTGTAGACAGGCCCACGTGAGCATGTACCTCAGCGTTGAAGTCAGGACGACGTTTGAGTATGAATAGTGTTTGGGTCATAGGTGTGAAACAGTTTCACACCTATTTACCTATTATGTGTGTATATAATTATTACTGATCTGTTACAGGCGTGTCAACAGGTGCAGGCGGAGTTGTGATCTGTGCAGCCTGTGTGTTCATGTCAGCGGTATGCGCTGCCACTGCGGCCTTGTAACGAGCCACATCTGCTTCAGCAGCGGCTTGCGCATCAGCAGCGGCCTGCACAGCAACCTGATGTAGGTCACGTGCTCGAGCCAAAGCGTCTTGTAGATCAGCCTTGAGTTGATTGACTTCGGCATTGGCATCCAAAGCAGCCTGTCTTGCACCATCAAATGCGCCTTTGATATCATCGACTACCACTTGCTCCACACGAGTAAATGCGTTGGTGATTGCATTGGCAATTCTTTTTTCTGTTGTTGTAAATAATCCCATTTGATTCTCCTTATACAGCACCAGCGATTATTAACAAACCGTTGATGCAGGTGTTTAATGTTTCTTTAAACTGCAACTGACTCATGTCTTGTATAATGTCCATTTGACGTTGCAGATCTTTCAGCGTTTCCGCCAATTCCTGTGGACTCAATTGTCCGCTTTGTGCTGCCTGTGTTGCTTGTGCTACATAGTTTGCGGCATTGGCAAAGGTTGGATCACCCGAGTTCGCTAATGCTGCCAATTGGTTGTTGATATCATCTAATGTCATCTTGGTCTATTTCCCAGTACGTGTTGTATTGTATCGGCGCTGTGCTCGATTCCTTCAAACTTCAATTTACAAAACAGCGGACTAACTTTACCGTTAGTGTTATATTGTGTTACCAGGCCCTGTGCTATCTCATTCAGGGCAGTGGCGGCTCGGATGCCGTCACCATTACTGGGTAAATTTTCACTGTAGGCCTGGAACAGTTCAGTCTTGCGGGCCATGGCCACAGCATTGGGTTGGCTCATTATGGGATTGTTACAACCTTCGGCATAGTGGCGGGCATCCACACGAATTTCTGAAATCAACAGGTATTCGTTGGGATCATACTTGGTCATTGTGACAGCATCGTAAACAGCACAGCCGTTCAGCAACAGCACCAGAGCAAGAGCTAGAAGTCGCATGTTAGAACCATAGGAGCACGCCTTGGCTGCTCAACAAGATGCCAATGCCTGCTACCAAAAAACTGCTCCAAAACAAACCCATGCTCACAGCCAAGATACTGGCCGACAACAGCACAATGGCCATCTGATACGCGGTTGATGCATAGCCAATCCAGGGACTGCGTTGTTTGGCCAAATCACGATCAGCTTCCAACCGGCGTGCCCGGGCCAACAAGGCAACCTTGCCTTCTGTGGGATCATTCTCATACTTGGCAATCTTGGCTTTCATTTCTTCGGCCCTAGCCCAGTCGCGGTTGTGTTCGGCATCATACAGGCTCTGCTCGGCTAGACTCTGTTTAATGCTTTTGGCCTGGTAGAAACTGTAGACATCATTGGCCTTGATGGTGTTGTTTAATACAGTTGAACTGAGGCTACCGGCATACCAAGCGTTTACTGCCAGCAACAAGGCAAACACGTTGATGACCATACCGGCCTTGTCTTTGATACGAGCTTCACGCTCGCTACGACTGCCCGCAGGTGGTTTGACCGCATTGGGATCCTTAGGTTGTCGAGTTACTATACTTAATACTGAATCTAATAGTGCCATAATTGCTCCTTACTGTAGGCCTTGCCAGATCTTTTGCTGGCTTTGATACCAGTTTTGCCATCCTTCGTAACGTTCTTTAAGGATGTAATACTGTGTATAATTTTCGTTGGAATTGCTAATCAGGTCCGAAAGATTTCGTTGCTCGGGACGTAGTGGCGTCAAGTCAACAGCCGGTTGTTGTAGATCAGCCGGTGCCTCGGGCCATTTGGGAATGACCTGTGTGGCAGTGTTGGCACAGGCCGTCAATAGGAACACTGACATGATGATTAGTCGTTTCATTTTTTAGGACCTGAAATTTTACTGCCGGAATTGGCCACTGCACGATTGTAGTCTTCCCAGGCATCATTGTTGAGTCTAGCACAGTCACGGTCAATCTTGGCCTTGTCCTTGCTGATGATTTGACCTACTCCATAGCCGCGACCTTTGACTAAATGTTCTTGACTGGCCAAGTTGTCGGCCAACTGTTTGGTCGCATCTGCAGTTGCTTGTTCAGCCAGTTCAGTTCGGTGTTGGGCTTCTAACAAGGCCTGTTGTTGTATGGCAACCACACCGGCACCGCCATACAGGAACACACCCAACACAAACACAATAAAGCTGACGGGTCTAGCTATTAGTGCATAGATACGCACCGGCTCAATGTGTTCAGCAATGCCGGCAATGATAAAAATGCCGAATCCTATGCCAGCCATAAAGGGAAACACCCAGACAGGTATATTGCCCAAAAAATGGTTGACTATGAGTTCAAACATTATGCGCTTAGGATCTGATAAGCACGAGTGCAGTGCTGTTCACGCTCGTCAAGACCCAAGGTACCACCGTTGATCTTGATGCTGAGTTCTTTGATGTTGCCAGCGTCAGCATACTGATTAAGATTGTTATTTTCCCAGAACCAGCAGGCACTTTGCACAGCACCTTCAAATGTGGTCAGGAATTCGGGCACATCATCTATGTTCATTTGTAAGCTGTCAGCAAAGGCCTGATAATTGTTGCGTCCTGTGACCTGAATCAGGCCACGACCGCAAAACTTCCAACCATCGCCTGACGCTTCGTCGCCGTTGCCCATGCGTCCTGCATAGGCACGATTGGCAATCCGTTCAGGATTGTGGGCATACTGATCAGCGATATCAGCTGAAAAATGGCTGGGCCACACACGGCACAGACTCTGTGCTGTGTAGTTTAAGTTTTCGTGCAGGGCTGTGTAGCCAGCTGACTCCACATAGGTTTCACC
>Ga0007806_1000256_pt1 | contig 17898 bp, 4 predicted proteins | sample CryBogCBE18Aug09_FD_71192 | JGI IMG/M metagenome (GOLD analysis project Ga0007806, IMG submission 71192) | Freshwater microbial communities from Crystal Bog, Wisconsin, USA - CBE18Aug09 | ecosystem: Environmental > Aquatic > Freshwater > Lake | place: Crystal Bog, Wisconsin, USA | collected...
TTAGGCACAAATACATTGCTAAAAAGTGATTTGGCCAATAACAGCACAAGTGAACAATCTTTGATTGATTATCAAAACTTATATTTGTCTCCATGGCAAGTTTTTTCACAGTATCCTGCGCAAGCGGGCCTTTTGAATGCACTTAATTTTACTTCTGATAATGCCTCTGGATTTTATATAGCAGATACGGGCAACGATAGATTGTTGCACATAGATTACAATGGCAAGTTTATAAAGTCAGTGCAAGGCACGGTGAAGCTTTCAAGAACTCAAAGAGATTTTGTTTTATTGAATTGTATCTATAATCCAGTAAGCAAATATTTATTCATTGTTTTTAGCCAATATTTTGCGCCCACCACTAACTATGCAAACAATTTATCTCTTTTAATAAATGGAATTAATTATGCATTCACTAATCCAAGTTATTTCAATTCCACTTATTCAGGAAAATTTAATGTAAACTCAAATAATCAATCTTGTGTTTATTATATTTTGGCTACAGACCAAATGAATAGCTTAATAACAAGCTATTCATACTCTGTGAGTATGATTGTTATTTCTCCTAATTCTACATTTACCGTAGACCCTAATGGCTCTTATGATAAAACTACAATTCCACAAGGCCCTGAAAATTATTCGATAGTAACAAATAACAATGTGTATCCTGAGTTTATGCCAAATTCAGCTTATGGTATTGGCACAGTAATAGTAGGTACATCGACAAGTGTTCAAAATTATAACGATCCAATATATTTTCATACTAATACTTCTGGAAATGTCAATACTACTCTTATTGCGTACAACTCATCGAGCACCACTTCGTTTAATATTCCAGTGCAAGTGCTTACTGTTTATTTCCAAAATATATTTAAGCCACTTTATGTTGACAGCAGCAATTTAAACACAATACTTTTGAGCTGTGTTGGCAATTATCCGATTAGATGCTTTGACACAAATTTTAATCTTTTGTATACAGTAAAATATCCATTTAACTTTAACGAAATATTAGGTGGAGGCGCGGCGGTATTAGACAGGGCCAGCGCCACTCCAGATGTTTTGTTAGTTTCTCAAGTTGGTTCAGCCAGCACAATAATTGGAAATTTGAGTGTTTACAAAGTGTCTACAAACACAGTGTTGAATAATTATGTTTACTCAGGGTTTGATGTTGTCCAAGGAATACCTGACAGTAATAATTATTCATTGATTTTATACGATAGACAAGGTAATGGATTAAGATCGAAATTTTTACAAATCAGCCAAGATGGATCACCCATTAATTCTGTAAACAATACATTCAATAAGCCAGTAAGTGTGGCAATAAAAGAGAATGGGCTTTATTATATTACAGATTCACAAGGGCCACTTGGAGTGATTTTTGATCGAACTTTTATAGGTGATATTTAAAATGAGTGATAGCTTATGGGTGAAATCAGATTCAAACTTTAATGTTTTGTCGAGCACTCAGAGTCTCATCCCCATAAATCAATTTTATAATTACTCTATTACCTGTTACAGAGATGCAGGTTTTCAAAACAGAATAGATGATTTATATAACCAACAAATCTTATCAGTGCCAAATAATTTTTTCTCCCAAAATAACCAAGTAAATATTTTTGCTCAAATTATTGTTGCTGGAATTTCTTCCGACGTGGTAGGTTACAACTCTAAATTATTTTATTTAATAACAAGTTATGTTGGCCAACCCACTGCACCAAATAAAAGTTCAATATACTGCCTAAAAAAAGACAATAATTACACATATTATAGTGCTCAATTGGTTATCAGTAATTCAGATTTTATTAATCAAACTGATGGCAAGCTTTATTTTTCTTTGGGCTCAAATGTAAAATTGAACAAGTTTGTTCCTGTTTTTATTGGTACATTCAATACTAATTACATTCCTATACCCACTTTATCTTCTGCGAGCAGTAGTTTGTTGGCCGCAAGTCCGATACAGGGCATGTTTTTCAAAGCACAATCTTATAACAAAAATTATACTAAAGATATTTTTGGACAAAAAATAAACTTAGATGATATAAATAAAGGCTTGATTTTATTTAATTCAGACTATGAGATAAATAAAATGTCTGATATAATTTATTACGATCAAGGTAATATTTTGATCACCGAAGATGATAGATCTCTTATTTGCCCTTCATACACTCTTGTAAAATGCAATGGCGTATTTTTGCCCGCGATAAAATCGCATTATTTCAAAGAATTTGTTCCAGAAAAGTCATCTCTCATAAAAGCGCTACCTTATTGTGCTTATTTTATGAATGAATTTGAGATAATTAACCCCATTTCAAAAGATTATTTTACAAACAATGAAAATGATTCACAAATTACATACATTTATGATTGTTTGCAGGTAAATGAAATTACTTATGCTTCAAAATCTATAGGGCATTACTCACATTTACAGATTAATTTAAAATCAGAACCTTATAAACGACATATCATAAACATAAACCGAATGATATCTAGATGTTTGTTTATAATTATTTCAAGCGATAATATTTTTGTTTCTTGCAAGCATGAATATAAGAATGTAAATGGAAAACAAATTTTTATTTTCGATACTACTGAAAATAAAACAATATTTTTCAACTCAAATCAAGAATTTCATATTTTAGATTTTGTGGGGTGCAATGTTTAAATTTGAGCAACAAGGCAAAGATGTTTACGCTTATTTTGAAAACTATTTTGCATTTTCTATTTCTGAGTCAGAAATTTTGAGCGAAAACAATATAATTTGTGATAATTTGAAAATTTTTATAGATGGTGGAACGATTAAGGTTTCATCAAAATCTTTCGAGATACTGTCGATTATTTTTGAAAATATTTCTAAAAAAGATTCATTTTATGAATGTAGATTTGGTGATGTAAATTTAAAGATTTATGCGGAAAACTCCACAATTTTAAATGATAAAATTCTTATTATGGGCATTTCTGGGGAAAGCGAAATTCGTTTTGAAAAAATAAGCCAAAATAAGCCATTTAAAAATTTGAATTTCCCCGCAATATCTGCACCTTTATTAACAAATAAGCCCCCATCTTTTTCTGCTACGCTTTACTTGGACTCAGCCTATTCGATTCCGGTTTTCACATATAAAGACAAACAGGTGTTGAATATAGGATTACAAACTTCAATTTTTTATGCACAAGTGATATGCAATATTCCATTGTCACAAACGTCAATTTATCAATCTACTGTTTTGCTCACTACAATCTTTGCATCAGGGTTTCAAACTTCTACAGCACTTACAATTGATAATTCCAACATAAATTATACTGGGTTTAGGGCAAAAGGTGTAATTGATTACACCGGATTCAATAATCAAAACCAGAATGATGGTACTGCGAAATTATTGATATCAATAAACCCACTAGTGTATCAAAACAGAGTTAAGACTAGATCTTTAGTAATTGGAGGTGTGGCTTATAATTCTTTGCCAAGCGTTTACTCGCAAGGGCTTTCTACAACCAAGTATTATACGCCTACGAGCGCATTTTTTTCCACGGCAGGAATTTCCAATCAAGGTATTGTCACAGTGGGGTATTCTGCAATTTCGTCAAATCCAGTTTTTTATCCCACTACATCTTTTCTACCAAATGAACAATCAATTCCAGGTTTAATCAGCAATCAATATATTTCAATATTATCACAAAGTACATCACAGTCATATAATGGTTTTATTGGTGTAAATTGTAGTTTTGGCTTAGGTATTAATTCTGGCGCATATCCATATATTGAAGCACTATTTATTTTGCGAGAAGATTTAAATAATACAATAAATTTGTCTTCATACAATGTAAATTATAGTTTAATTTATTCAGATGGTTCTATTAAGGTTATAAATCAATCATCAAATAATTTACAGATCTTAAATGATGGTGTTCAAAACTACATTTTTTCAAGATTAAATTGGACAAAATATGCAAACCCATCGCTTGGATTATCATCTTTGCAATTCCAAGTGTCAAAACAAATTTCAGTTTATCCGAGCGAATTGAGACTTTATGAATGCGGCCTTTATAGCATATCACCCTCTAATGTTTTTAATATAATGAGTGTTAAAGAATATTTCAAAGCGCCAGAGGAAGTGAATCAGAAAAATTTAGATTTTGTTAACGTGGGAGAAATAATATATGGCTATGATATTGTAACTAGATCTTTAGTAGAAACTAAAGTATTAAAAATAAAAAACGGAAAAGAAGAGCCTGTATATAAGATTTATTTTCGAAACCATTTCGTAGAATTACCTGAGTCTACTTTCCTTTTAACAAAAAGTGGTTTTCATGAAATATGGAATATTAAAATTGGTGATGAAATTTTTGTTTATCCTGATTTTATTGTAGTAGAAAAAGTGGAAATTTCTAATTATAAACCTCATATTTTTATTGAAACAGATTGTGGAAATTATTTTGCAGACAATGTGTTGGTTAAGTTTTAATTTCGACAAAAAATAGGTGTTTTCACTTGAAATCATTAAAAAAATAACAAATGGCTTGGAATTTAAAAATAACACCACAAGGTATTTTATATAATCAATATTATAAAAATTTCTCAATATATAATCCAAATTCCACAAAATTTGTGGAGTCAAGCCATTTCTTGTCAGACTATTTTTCTTCTAACTTTCAAACTAATACAGTAGATCTCAGGCTGAATCTTTCTTTATATGATAGTAACCCTCTAAACGTGGTGCCTCCTCCCAATATTATTGGTATTTCTGAAATATCTATTTCAAATGATCCAAATTTTCAGCAAGTGGCAGTAATAGTCCCAGACATTTTTTCAAACTACTACAATTCAAATACAGATTATGTTTACGATTTGAACACAAAAAATGTAAGCAATTTGAATTTGCCCACGATCCTTAATATAAAATTCAGCGAAAATTCTGGCGGCGGTACAGTAGTATTGAAAAACTGGCCATTATCTGATGGGGCTGGTTCAAAAAAAGTTTTTTACAAAATTTTAGTGGAGCTTTCTGATGGAAGTATAGTAGGCTATCCATCAGGATATGGTGCATATGACGAAGTGTTGGTTTTTACTAACGAAGTAGTATCGCCTGAAAAACCAGTGGTACAATCAAAAGTATCAGTGGGTTCCACTAGCTACACTTTGCTTCCTGCTTTATTTTCTGCATATGGAGCGTCTAATTCATTCACGCAATATGAAGATTCGGGCGTGGCATCTTATTTTTGGGACTGTTTAGTTCTTAAAAACACATCAGATATTTATCGAAATAATAACTCGAATGTTTTTTCATTTTTTCAAAATGTTGGTTTAGCTAACACACAAATCAATACTGATTTGTACTCTTTTGTTTTTACCCCTATTAACTATACCTACACATTTGCTAAAACCCTCCCCGCTTTGAAACAATCAGAAAATATATCATTTCTGGAATGCAAGTTTTCAAACAATAATTTATCATATAACTCTTATAATGTCAACGGATTTTCATATATTTTTTCAGCCTCTTCAAACCTTACGGCAACGATAGCCATATCCAGTGGTCTTGAACAAGCGGCTGTTACTTTGACGATTGATGGTGTACTTAGCAAAGTTTTTAGTTATAGCAATTATAAAGTAATTGGCAAAATGATTCAAGGTGGCACATTTTTAGTCATTTTTGAATGTTTTGATTTTGTTAATAATTTAATTCAGTTTAAGATTCTTTATTCTTCATTGAATTCAAATCAAAAACATGTAATATGTGATTGTATTTTTTCTTCATCAAGTCTTATAAACAGCTCATTTAACTATGCTGTGTCTGCAAGCTGGAACGGAGTAAGCAGCCAGTTGGTTTTAGAGGCGTCTCAATATGGAAATTGCTATGGTGCTCTTTCGGCTTCAATTTTGCCCACAGACAAAATAAACACATCGGGAACAGTATCCAATACACAGTTTGACAACTTTTCAAACTCATGGTACGTGCTTAGCAACTCACCATATGCTGCAGTGGTGGGTTTAACGAGTAATTCTAAAAATATCAAATTTGTAAACAACAATTATGCAACAAATTCAAATCAACTTGTAGTATCAGAAGTTCAATCAAATATCCCTACGTTTTATGAAAATTCTTCAATTACTATAAATTTGAATTCTAATCCGGGATCTCAATCCGGATACAGAGTGGGTTATTCTTTTGATGATAATTTAAACTTTAATAGTTTCAACTTTTCAAATGATTTATTCTCCCCTAATGGAATATTGCTACCAATAAACGCATACTCTTATAGTATTTTGAGTAACTTAAATTGGACAGACAATACGAAAAATTTTGTATTGAATTTGAGTGATTCAAACACTTCAGAAGTATGTAGTATCAATAATTATGTCACTTCTAATTTGATTGTTAGTGCCGGACTTGATGGCAGCACAAACCAAACCATAAAAACAAAATCTAGTTTAAGCACTTCTGATACATTTTCTGCTTGGATAAATACATCTGGTTTAAACACTTCTTCAGTTGTTAATCAATCTATTGTTTTCACAAATACCGGAAATACAAATATTACTATTAGTACATCGTCTATATCCACGATAAGTCCAAACCAAAGTTTTGTGTTTAGCTCACTTGCCACACAGCAAGTGCTAGCGTCTCCAATTTATGTAATCGGTCAAACAAACGCAATATCTAAATCTGTAAACTTTATATTTGACTGCGGAAGTGTTTGCTCATCAATTACTGCATCTTTCAACATTTTATTGGCCAATCCGCCAAACACAATTACTTCTTTACCTTCTTTTCAATATTCTTTAGAAACAAGCAATGATTTTATCACTTTCAATTACATAAGCGATGTAACACCACAAACATCATACAATCCTTCAACGGGTAAAATTAACCTTAAGTTTATTTTATCATCTTATTCAGCTAGATATGTGAGAATCCGATTGTATTACAACGCGAATGCTACATTTGATCCAAGAAATAATTATTCTTATTCAGGATTTTCGCTTTCTTACACATCATCTAACATTGCTCAAAGTGGAAAAATTATTTTTGGATTTACTGATACGAGTGCTAAGAGCGCGTCATTGAATTCACTTTATAATCAGCCTACATATTTAAGAACATTACAAAATTCTTCTGTTAATAATTCAAAAATTATATCGATAGGATTAGATTATTCAGATTATAGTGCTACAAATTTTGGCCCGGTTTATCTTTCTTTAATTACAGAAAAAAATGAGAGCAGAATTAAGGTATTTGAATCTGGATTTCCTACAAACCCAAGTGTAACTTTGAATGTATTCAGGCAGCCAATATCCACTGGATATAAAATTTCTGCAGGAATAGGCATTAACTCTACATATTATTCCATAGATCATTTATTTTATGAAGAACAAAACACAAATATTGTGGATTTTGGATATTACCCATTCGTGTCTCTGCTTGGTAATGGAAATTTTTCCATAAGTTCAGCAGTGGGATTAGCGCAATCGAATCCATATTTAACCACAAATCAGAGCTTTTTCTCTCTCTTTACGGCGAATGATCCGAATGACACTCCAAACTTTGGCAAAAATTTAATTTACCAAAATGTTTATAATCCATCGAATGTAAATTTTCCTGCTTTGAATGGATATTTCAGCTATAATCCAAATATTTATTTTGATTACACCGCATCCACTTTTACTGTTAAAGCTGTGAGTACAATATCATTAGTTTTATATGGGGCTACAATTTTGGATGCCGCATATGTTGCAAATGGAGATTTTGTACTTGTAACTGGACAATCAGATAAAACCCAAAATGGAATATACGAAGTGTCTGATTATCAGTGGAATTTAGTTTATCCCGGAACTACATCAAATATTTTAGTGTCCGACGGCATAATTTATAATCAAACACTTTGGACACTAGACGCGATTTTAAATGAATGGATTTGTAACGTAATAAGAACTCAATTTGTTTTGAATGACAACTCTTTACTAGCCAACGCTAAGAGTTTTATTTTGCCAAATTATTTCAAAATTGCTATTGGATTGAATTCTTCTATTAATATAGACCAAAACATTTCTAGCATAAATCAATTTAAAGTAAAACTTGTCAATTCTCCAAGCGGAAATATTACAGGATCTGATTTGTCTACTCAATGGCAAAGTTTGTTTTCACCAAGTAAATTTAACAATCTTCAAATTACTGGGTCGTCAAATCACAATCAATTTGTGGGAGTGCTTTTTAATACTTCTCAAATTAATACAATAAAGAATAATATTTTTCCAACAGTTCTGAACGTACTAGTAGCTTATTCGGGCGCATACGTGCCTGTTTATTCTGCAAACACACAAATATTGATGCCCAATTATGGATCTCCATATCGAATGTTTGTGCTCCCGCAAATGTGCTTGCAAGCTTTCAGCACACTATCTAATTTGTCATACGCACAATACAATAATAACTTGCCAGTGACAAATATTCCAGTGCAAACTGCTGTTTATGCTCAAAATGTAGCAAATAACATTTCGCCTCAAACTGAATACAGCGACGCAGCATTAATCTCAAATAGTTCACCTGTGTTGGGCGCACTAACCGTTGTAAAAGACAATGTTAAAAGTGTAAGCTTGGGGCTTTCTACATACCCGTCGTCAAGTTTGGGAGTTATGTGTGCGCGGACCATTCAAGTAAACCCGATAGGAGAAAAAATTTATGGCTCGTGGTTTGGATATCAAGGCATAGGCTCTGTAAGCTTGTCTTTGGTTGGATTTACATCGATTACCGCTTATCCAAGCGCAGTAGTGGGAATACAAACCAATTCAGTAGAACCACTTTCAGGTTATTATAGATACAAGCTTCAAGTGATGGATCTGCTTGGAAACTGGGCTGAGACGAATGAGGTTACAAATTTTTATTATGAAAATGCTATCGTTGACACACAACCGCCGATAGCAAGTGTTTCATTTGTCCAATCTGACTACACTACGCCTCTTCAGGTTGTTTCATCAAGTAGTGCTAATGCTCAGCTAAACGCATATGATTACACTACAGGAGTGAAAGCCTATCAATATTTGATAGGATATTCTACGTCTTGGAGCAACTGGATTGATTACAAAAACTATGTGAATATTCTTTTTGATGATACATTGTCAGATGGAAATCTTACTGTACAGTTTAGATTCAAAGATTTTGCGGACAATGTTATGTCACAAAGCCCTACAGCTTTTACTTATGCGGTAGTTTCTAGGCTATTACAAAATGTAGTGTTCACTGTAATGGCCACTTTAGGCAATAGCCTGTTTATCGGCGGCTCGAAAAATGGAATTGCAGTGCTTTATCTTTGGATAAATAACACATTCACTACTATTTCCAATTCTAATCTTTCATCAAGTAAAAGCATAAGCGCAATTAAAACATTAAGTAATGGTTCTATAATTATTGGAACAGATAAAGGTTATGTGTTTTTGTATGAAAATAATATTCTTGCGGGCCCAATTACCCAATTTGCTTGGGGTGGTCAAGCTCTTCCGATAACAAAATTCCACGAGCACTTATTCGCAAATGATTCCGCAACAACAATTCTTGCTGGAACAATGAATATTCCAAGAATTTTTTATGTTTCTTTAACTCAGATTCAAAGCAGCACCTGGAATGTTTTACAGCCCGCCAATCCATACATAACATCTGTGAATTTAAGCAATACAGGCTTGTGGTCTGGAAACAGAATTTATTACACTCTTAGCACCTCTTATGTAAATGCAGATATATCTATTACTAAAAATTATGGAATATCTAGCGGCATATTAGTGAGTGGTGGTTCTGGATATAACTTCTCGAACAATTCTACTACAGTAAAGGCGAATGGTCCGATTTCTAATTTTTATGCATCGGTTATTGGTCAAGGTGGATTAATAATTACTCCTTTGTCTGGATATAATGGATCTGGATATGATAACAGCACAACTATTACAATAGACCCACCTCCTCCAGGGATAGGCACTGTTCAAGCAGTTTTCACACCAGTGTTAGGGGCGAATGGATCGATTGTAAGCTATAACCCAGTGGCTCAAGGTTCAGGATATACTCAAGTGCCCAAAGTTACTATAATAGGCGTGGGTACAGGCGCTGTGCCTAATGTTCAAGTGAATTATAATTCTGTTTGGGGTATTAATGTGGTTTCTCCAGGGTTGGCGACAACAACAAACATATCATTGAGTATTATTGGATCTGGCTCCGGCGCAAATATTTACCCCGACTTCATTTATAGAGTAAATGGTGTGGCAATATCTAATCCTGGTTTTGGCTACACATCCAATCCAATAATTTATGTGAATGGAATATCTACAGTGATTACAGCATCTGTGAGTGCTGGATCAGTGCAAAGTTTGGGGTTTAATTCTTCTTATTATTTCTCCAACTCAGTGCCATTGGCATATTCTATTGTTGGCGGTCTTTCCTCAAATTATTCTATTTCATTTACTACATCTTCTGCCCAGTATTACAACAATGGAGTATTAAGCACAGGCACAATCATAAGTAATCTTTCTTTATTATACCCTGGAAATAATCTAACTAATACTCCATCAATATCATTCGCTTCTAGCCTTTATAATCCAGAAATTGTATTTGGGCTAAGTGATGGCACATTATTTAATAGCCAAAGCGGAACAATTTATGATATTAAATCTTTTGGAAGTAGCATTTTTGTTTCCAGCTCACAAGGTGGCTTAATTTATATAAATAAACAAAATGGAGCATTCAAAGTAAGTAAATATTCTTTAAATCAGTATCGAGAAGATACTTCAAAAATACCATTTTCTTTAGCGAATTACAATAACACAGTTTACTTCTCTATATATAATTCTGATCTTATAGGTTATGTTTTTACTGACACATCAAATCAAATTTTTAATGATAGAAATTGGAATGTTTTAAGCTATAAGCCTTACAACTTTGACATTTTGTCTGATTGGCAGCTTGTTAAAAACCCTAGCGGTTTTTCCACTGGCACAGCAATAGGCACTTCTTCTGCCTCTATTGGTCTAGGAACATATGCGGGGTTTTTGCAAATTGACTCCTTCAACTCTCAGATTTATTATGATTCAACAAAAACAACTAATTGGCTAGATAGATTAAACTCGTTTAATGAACTTACTTCTGGAACCAGTGTCAACTATGCAGTTCAACTTAGTGTTGCCCCTTTGAAAGGAACACAGGCAATTGAAATTACTACATATTTAAGTATTTTAAGAATTAATTTTGTAATTTCAGACGATCAAAATAACCTGACGATTAATTTGGATTCAGGTAATTCAAATATACAAACTCTTAATATCCAAAATGATATTTCTGGCAACTTGGTTATTGAGTTTGTGAAGTCCGGCGCGGATTTGTTTGTTTACTCGAACTCGGGCAACTTAAATACACTAGTGGCGAGCTTAAAATCTTTCTATATAAATTCCAAGAATCCAAACACACCAGTGTTTAGATTTGGTGAAATATTTAAAGTAATTACACGCAACAATAACTCTGTAATAACAAAATATTTTGGTGTGCCGGTTAATGCCACAACAATAAATAGCCCAATATTTAATTCAACATTCATTTGGAAACAAATAAAATTTGCTTTTCAAAATTCTGAAATATTGTTTGAGCCATCCACTAACATTAATTTATATGTTCCGTACAATCTTAATAGATCACAGCCTGTTCAGTTTCTTACTAATTTGAATAATACTCTTTACAGTGTTGTAAAAGGAAGTTCATATTTCAACGCAAACACAATTCCTGCGGACAATTCTGTTAAGATATTTAGTTTCAGTACATCTTCAAACATTTTTACAGATGTTACTGGAAATTTTGAAATTTACAACACTGGATTAAATTCTTCTTATATTTTGTCTAGTGCTTTTGACATGGCATCCATTGGCACATCTTACTTCATCACAGGTGTAACACAAAATGTGAATTTGAATCCAAACTCTTCACCTTACATTTTGCTTGGATTGTCTTCAAATTATGTTTACGAAGAAGAGGATACATATTTAACAATTTTGTATCCAAATCAAATAAACAGAAATGGAACCACATTGAATTTGTCTAGTAATAATAGCCTAGTAAATGTGCCAAGCACTGTATTTTTTGGCCCGACAAATCTCACTCAAGTGTTGTCACTAGGCATAGGATCTACATCCGCTCAAACATCTGCAACAATAAGTGTTACCGACGGAACTAATATTGGATTAGCGACAGTAAATATCACCCCTTTATCTGCTTATTCGTTTACAATATCAACATCTTCTTGTGTAACATATTCTAATTCACAAATTCTATTGAACATTGCACTGCAAAAGAGAACAGTAAGCCCAAGAACAATAAATGTTACTTCAACAATGCCATCTGTATTATATGTGCCAGGCGGTTTAGCTACTGTTTACCCATATACTAGCAATACACAAGTGCTACTTCAAATGGGAGTGGCCACCGCAACACAAGGAATAGCTACATTTTCTATCAATTATCGAAACTCACTATCGACAAGCATTATAGTAAATCCTCTGATTCTAAATGCTTCATTGAGCACTAATATTTTTGTTGCTGGTGCCACAGATAATCCTGCTTATCTTACAGGATCTGTTCAATCACCAGTATGGACAAGTTTAAATATTTCAGCGATTCCTACTATTTCTGGAATATTTACCACTCCAAATTATAACATAGTAATCGGCGCAGGAAATACAAGTGTTACATCTTTGCTCACACCAGTGGGGTTTGCAACAACAAGTAAAATTGGAGTTTTAAATGTTTCTGTTCCAGGCTCAAATATAGGATTGGGCTTCACAGCTCTACCATTTACATTTAACACAGCGGTGGATAATTTAAGCCCAGTATTTCCATATCAATCCCCCAATGTAACCTATACATTGAATAATATTCCATATTCATATTTAAATATTTATAATCACGTACAACAACCAGTGGGAGTGGCGGCAACATATCCAGCTTATGTAACTTTTGCTACGGGTGAAACGTTGCAAACATTTTCTATTTCTACCACCACTTCTACTGTGTATTCTGGGGGCATAGCAATTACAGCATATGGTACGCTATATTAAAGTGTACAATTTTAAAAACATGAATCTTTTTGTTGAAAATTCACAATATTGGAGGAATAAATGGCATCAACTATAGTGGCTGATTATTGGCGGCTTAACAATCTAATTGTTTCGCCAAATTCGATAGTAGGTGGTGGCAATAATTCAGATGGTACACCTCAAAAATTCACTGTCACTCCAGTGTTAAATGTTGGTTTGGCCACCAAAGTAAATATATCATATACACCTTCTTCATATATTTTGGGCACCTCATATCTATCTTTTTCTACATCTTTAGATTTGAACCAAGGCGCATCACAATCTGGATTTTACACTGGATTTTCAACAACAATTCCTACACGGGTGTCATTTACCGCCAATGGGCCAAATAACTCATCTATAACAACTAATAATCTTTATTTGAATCCATTTTTGTTCTCAAGCAATAATGCATATCCACTATGGCCCCAAAGCATTTCCACCACCACTACCACTTTTCAATATGCGGGGATTGGGGCCACTTACATTGATGTTCTCACGTTGAATGCTTATGTTCCCGCCGCATCATTGCAAACAGCAATTGTTACTACTTCAGATGTAAATCTAATTATTGTTAGACAAGATGGGTCATTAGTGGCTGCGAACAATGGAATAGTAACATTCAATGGGTCACAGAATGTGGGTATAATAAGCTTCACATATCCAAACTACACTCTTGGAACTATAAATGCAAGCTTTACAACATCGGTAACTTATACTTTACTCAATACGCCAGGAATTACTACTTCGTACCTTACTTGGAGCACGATTAATGATTATTCAATGGTACTTGAGCCTATTTTTCCAGGTAGACCTGGAAATGCATATTACAGTGGTAACACCTATTATCCAGTGCCTTTGAATTTTGGTTTTACAATATATAATTATTTGTTTACCTCTTCAGTTGGCAGTGTATCTTTTGCTTTGCCACTGGGAGTGGCAACGAACTACACATTTTCTGGCGTGTTATCTGCTTCTCTTCCTCAAGATCAAAAATTAAATTTTAGAGATAATCTTTTGTATGTTTTGGGAAAGAAATTTTATGTTGATTATTATGCTAAAAAAGGCTGGCCGAAGGCTATGGGCTTCGACTCTTATGGCGAGTTGTCAAAAAATTTCACAAGTTATGTTCAGCCTCCAGGTAATGCTCAAGGCCAAGGAGTAGGAACATATTCAAAAATTTACATGGGCATTTCAGATGTAGTTAAAACTGCTTCTGGTTCGAATCATAATTTGGCGCTATCAAGTAGCGGGCTTGTGTATGCCGTGGGTAACAATACTTACGGTCAATTGAATTTAAATACAGCAGGATATTCAACAAATTTATTTACCAGAATAGGTTTGTCTTCTTACACAGATCTTTTATTTAACACAATTTTTTCAGATATATACGCCCAAAACAATTCATCTTACATTATATCATCAAATAGAAACTTATATTCATTCGGTCAAAACAATTATAATCAACTTGGGTTTGCTTCCAACGGAGTGGGATATACAAGTGTACCCACTTTGGTTTCATCAAATGTTAATTTAGTTTCAATTTTTAACAATCGCGGCGTAATTCAAACTTATAACAATGGAACATATATCGTTTATGAATTTGGGGCCAGCGCATCTTCAACTGGGCTTAACGATAATGGTGCTTTGAATGGCCTTACACAAAAAACAGATTTGGGTGCAATTTATTACAAAGGGAATCCTTACACTTTGTCTGGATATAATTTAAAATATATAGATGTAGGAGTAAATCATACTCTTGCAGCTTTAACATGGTCTAATCCATCTATTTCTGGTGTAACATCTGGGGTTATAGCTTGGGGCTATAATAATAATTACCAACTTGGCACTTCTTCTTCCACTGGTTATATAAGCGCGCCACAATTGTTGACAAAATTTGATAATTCAGGAAATGTAGTGCCTCTTGATTTTACGCCATACATTGTCGCTGGAAATCAATGGTCTCTTGGTGTGGTTTCTCAAAATGGAATAAACTCTACATATTTTTATGGACCTGGAAGTAGTATTTACAATGGAGGATGGATCTCTTACACGGGCGTAACTACATCAATTGGATTGGGTCAATCGTTTTTTAATGATACAATTTACAAAATTTCTAAAAGCAGAGACCATATATTGTGGCTCACAGGCCTTGGAAGTGTTTACGTGTCTGGAGGTGCCGCGAGATACTATTTAAAGAATATTACAAATACTTCTGTCACTTATCAATCTTCTTTAATTTATATCGACGGCGCTCCAAATAACATTGCAGAAACTCAGGCAAATGCTTATTATACTCAAGTGGGCAATTATACTTTAAATTATTATAATTCTACAGCCTCAGGAGTGCAAACATCTAATTCCGGTTTCAAAAAAATAACAAGTTCAATTTCATCAACAAAAAGCTCGCAAGGGATAGATATTGTTATGATTTTATTTAATAACAATGAAATTCACACTTGGGCGTATTATTACAATGGCGGAAGTGGAACTTTATCTCAACTATCCATCAACGCTAATATCCCATCAAAAAACACGATTACCGACATAGGCGTGGGTAAGTCATACATTAGTTTTGATGGTTCTAGTTTCATCATTCCTTCGTTTGTTTCTTCATATTGTAATAATGGTATTGGTTTTTCAAACACTATTAATACTTTCTTGAATATTTTCAACTTGAACAATATTTATAGCACTTCAAATCTTCTTCCATCTTTAAATACTTTAAACGAAGCTCCTATTACAAATTTGGCGGCGGGCTTGTCTGAGGCAAGATTGGAGAAATTAACATTAGGAAATACTGTATACGACTGGGTTTCATCGAATTATAACATAGTGGCGGGGTACTCAGACGGATTGATTTCTGTTTTTTCAGATGCGAATCTTGGTTACGGGTCTTTGATTACATTAAATGATCAAACGCAAAGATTGGTGGCGCAATTTACGCCGTTATCAAACTCACCAATTACTGCTTTGAAAGTGGTATACAGCACCACTAAATCAAGCAATTTATTGTTTGTTGCTCTCGGATCTTCGCTGTATGTTTACATACCCAAAATTTCAACAGAATATAATCAGGCCAATTGGCATTTAGCGGCTCAAACCACTTATTCATCAAATTTTGGAAGTATTTTGTCCGTACTGAACTCAAATTATAATTCTGATTTTGAATTAGTGCCGGTGATATTTTCTAATTCATATTTGTATTTGGTGCCACTTTTCGTTGGAACATCAACTTTACAAAGCAACTATTACACACCAATTTATTTAAGTGTACCTTTTTCAGCGTTTGTTACAAATAATCCGTCTTCTGGCAAAAATGACAACAACTTTGTGAATTTTATATCCACAAATCAAAATGTCCAAGAGTGGTATTTTCCTTTTGACAATTTTGAAGTGGGCTTGAATTATTGGAATAGAACTAAAACAAGTCCTTTTAGCTTTAATAATAATTCAACATATCCTACACAAATATTAACAGTTGACGGTTCAAGAAATGGCACTCCAATATCGGGCATAAATCATGTTTCTACTTCTGATTGGTTTACATTGTTAATTGACACAATAAATTCAAACAATATTTAACAGAGGCTAAACAGAAAATTTTCTGGAAAATTATATTGAATGTTGACCGCATCTGTTACAAATAGAAATTTGATTGTTTACTCAGATCAATTACTTACTGGATTGAATTCTAGTTTAATTTATGTGTTAAACAACAATTCTTTTGTTGGATATAGTTTTATTTCCACAAGCAGTAGCGCATTGAATTTGAATTTAAATTTCTCAGCTACTCCTGCGGATAATTTTGTATTAAGAGTATACCCTGGAGGCTGGACAGGGCCCACTTATAATCCAGGATTAACATCTAATATTTCTGTATCGAATCTTACCCAATATTTAGATCCAAATTCTCCATCATTGTTTGAAGCAATAAATAATCAAAATTATAATTTTACTAGCTTTTTATATTCTAACTACTTTACATCCGGTAATGTTTATGGTTATCCATCAGCTTCAGTTTTCTTGAAAAGAACCCCTCCGCAAGGCGATATTACAATCAACGAAGGTTTTCAAGGGCCTATGCAATTATATCGATTTGCGGCAATGTCGAGTACTTTCTTTGATTTTTCGCCTAGCAGTATAGCTACTACATATAGCTCATTTGCATTTAATTACAGTTCTTATGGTGGTCATACGATCAATTCTTGTGTATTGCCGATGACTTGGAGTTCTACTTTTAGTACAGGTGCCACAGTAACATTGTCGATAGTCAAAGATTATCTGTCGCAGCCAGGGTCGATTGTTTTAGGAGTGTCTTCTGCAGTTGACTTATCTACAGTTTCAAAAACTGCCGGTGTTCAATTTAGCTTTCAAAATCCAGCATATTTGCCTCAAGGTTCATATTGGTTTGTCCTATCTCCAACGACATCATCTGCTTTGGCACTTGGCGTAGCCAATCAATTTACAGTGCTGGCTAGTTTTTCTACATCATATTATTCAAGTAAACTTTATTATTCTACAAATGGTGTAGTTTATCAAGATACTGGGATTGCTGGAATAGCTGCCACCATAATTACTGCCGGTGGCCTGGTCCTTCCTTCACAGGACATAATATTTGATCAACTCAATGTTGCGCAAAATTTACCAGTGGTTTATGGAGATTTTGATGTCAATACATATACTTTACTTGCCATCTACCCTACATCTCATTACATAAACAAAACAATCCTTGATCAAAATTCAGCCACATATGCGATTGAAGTGCTGTCTACAGGTGGTCAAAATGGTTATCAAGTAGGGGA
>Ga0007806_1000258_pt1 | contig 17854 bp, 21 predicted proteins | sample CryBogCBE18Aug09_FD_71192 | JGI IMG/M metagenome (GOLD analysis project Ga0007806, IMG submission 71192) | Freshwater microbial communities from Crystal Bog, Wisconsin, USA - CBE18Aug09 | ecosystem: Environmental > Aquatic > Freshwater > Lake | place: Crystal Bog, Wisconsin, USA | collected...
ATCAAAAAAAACTAAAAAAATTCGTATATATAATTAAGCGTGGTTGAGAAGAATCACGTAGGAGAAAAATATGAATAGACACACAATACATAAAATTAATTCGATGTTAGACCCTCGTCTGGATTTGTTTCAAGGTAATCAATTTTTTGACGATCCTTTTGTTTCATTTTTTGGCGGAAATAGATTTTTGAAATCAGACTATTTCTTAGAAAATGGTGAAATTACAATCAACGTAGATGTTCCTGGTAGCAGCAGCGATGATGTAGTGGTGGATTTCAACAAAGAAAACTATGTTCTCACTGTAAAAGTGGCAAAGCAATACGAAAAGAAAGATACAAAGCCTTCTTTTTACCAGCGAGAGCGTGTTATTTCTGAGCAATCTAGAAGTTTTCATCTGTCAAATGACATAGACGAAAATACAATTTCTGCTCAAGTGGTAAATGGTCTTCTCACTGTAAAAGCAAAAATCAAAACCAAGGAATCAAAAGATTCCACTGTCACTATTAAAGTGAACTAATTTCAAGGGGGCTTAGGCCCCCTTGATTTTCATAATTTTGGCCCGTTTTTTCTTAGATATTTATTAAAATTGAAAGATTGAATTGTTTTTTGATTTTCATCTTCCCATGAATCTTGCATTGATTTTAATAATTCTTCTTTATTTTTTTCATTTTGATTCGTATCCACTTCTTTTTTCCAATCTGATGTTACACTTGGATTATTTTGCGCGATTAATTCATATATATACGTGGCGCTATTTGAATTAGCGCACAAATTATTTTTAACCCGCGCCCATGCATTTTCTAAAGAAGCCCCATGATCAATTAAATAGCTTATACTTGCAGATAAGTTAATATCATATGTAAGTAATCTATTCATTAATTTATCTGCGTAGCCCATTTCCAATAATTTTTTGAGAATCTTATCAGAAAAAGGTACATAGGGTGCCACTTCTGCCATTCGCCTTGCACAATAGTTGACAAAAAGTGACGGTTCCTTTAATTTGTCAAGTAAATAAATAACAAAATCCTCCGCGCCTAATCCATGGCCTTCATCGTTGTCTCTTAGAACATTTTTTATATATTCAATCATTTCTGGATAATTATTAATTGCTGCATCAACGATTTCTGGATTTCTAGTGGACAGAATTTGATCAAAAAGTTGATAATTGCCTGGAATTTGTTTAGAATTAATAATTTTTATAATTTGATCTTTTCCAAGTTTAGTTTGATAATAATAGCTTGAAATTTGTGACAATAGGTCAGATTTATTTATGCTTGGATCATCTGCCATTTTGTCAATGAAATACATATCAATTAATTGTTTTTTTGGTATCCTGTTGAAAAAATCTTCTACATTCAAGCCATCTTGGTATGTGTTTTGTTTTTTATAATGTTCATATGCTATATCTCTCGCTCGATAATATGTTTTATGTTGACCAGCATTAAGCAGATTTAAATCTTTGTAAGAAACAGGATTTCCTGTTCCAATATATTGATTTATCAAAGCTTGTGCATTATTTTTAATAAGCCACTGAAATTGCTCTGGCTGCAATATATGTCCAAAACCAATATATTTAGAATATGGATCTTTAATGTTAAGTTTGGATGATTCATGATATAAATCTTCAAATTCTTGTAAGCCATATCTTGTGTCGGATAAAAGTTCATATTCTTCTTTTTCTTTGTCTGAGTATGGATCGTTTTGGAATTGACTCAAATCCACTCCGTTGTTTTCTAGATATTCGAAATAAGCCTCATAATCACTACCAAATTCAGCTATATGGCCAGTAGCGTTATTTAAATCCGTAAGAAGCACTCCCTTATTGTTTACGTCCACGACCACTCGTCTTAATGGGTCTCCCTCTGGCACTGTAGTATCAAAAACAAAATAAAATGTAGAGGCTTGCAATTGTCTATAAGATTGGTACATAGTATTTTTAGGTTGAGATATGCACCAGCTAGTGCCATTGCCTAATTGAATAGCATCTGCTACATTATTTGCTTTTATTACTGTAATTTGGCCTTCTGGGATATTGAGTTTTTTTTCTGAAAATTTATGTTCTTCAGTGGAAGATGGGAATAAAAGTGCATTAATGAAATCAATTTTTTCTGCAAATTTTAAAAACCCTTCTTCAGATGGTTCAAATTCATGTTGTGCTTCTTTTGTTTTTAGAATTATTTTATTATTTTGGTATGATAATGCTATTTTTTTTCTATCTACCAATTTAGATGCGGAATCAAATGTAGAAATTATTTGATCCACTGGTATAGCTTTAAGATTTTTTTTAAGCATTACATGAACAAAACGAGCCGCAATATCTCTTACATTAGACTTAATATTTTTGACAATTTCATAAGTGTTCGCGCCATATTGTTCTTTTACTCCTGAAGTTACATATTTATACCACATGATTAAAGCTTTTCCTCATTATCTTCTTTTTTCTCTTTTTCTTTTTCTACCTTGTGATTATATTTTGCATTAAATTCATTAAGTAGATTGTCAATCCAATCTTTAATTGTAAACTGTTTACCTTTATAATCAAGGGTCATGGATGGATATGTTGTTATAGCGGCGTTTAGAGCGCGATGATCTTTTGTTTCAATTGCTCTTTCAAGAATAAATTTTAAAAGATCTGAATTAGAGTACAATTCTTTTTTGTGAAAAAATAAATTTTCCAATGACAATTTGGTGTTTTGTATGATTTCTTTTATCAAGGGATCATCAATAGGAAGAATTTTTAATAATTTTGCCCCCACGCTATTTTTATCATCTTTTGAGTTGTGCCAAATTTTTTTCAATAAATCAACATTATTTGCTTCTATATATGGTAGGGCATCCAATGTTTCTGAGTTTCCTGCTCCATGATCTATTAAATACTTCAATAATTCAACATTTTCAGTGAGTGGGTCCATTTTTCTTTCATTACGATACATTGTTCCATAATCATCGCCAGATTCATATGTGCTTGTGTAGAACCGAACCACTTCCAATGGGTTTAGGCCTTTTTCCACAAGTTTTTTCACACAATCTTCTCCGCCTAGAGATTCAATATCCATGCCTTCATCTTCAATTTGTTTCAACAAAGTATCAGCCTTGATGTTTATCATTCTATCAAATGTATTTTTCAATTGGAGATTTTTCTCAAAATATTTTTTCTGAAGTTCAACATGGTCGCCAGCGGTGTTGATATATTGGTTAACTAAATGATTAAGTTTATTAGAGATGAGCCATTTTAATTGCTCGCCACTTAATGGCCAGCCTCTTCCAATATATTTAGAATAGATATTTGAAATGTTGGGGTAGTCTTTGGGGAGTTGTATGAATTGTTTTAGACTATTTATACTCCGTCCAAGAATCTTACCTTCTTCGATCTCTTCAGGAGTGCGAGGATTATTTATGAATTGTGCTGTGTCCACTCCTTTGCTTTGTAAATATTTAAGATATTTATTTATATCCTTTCCATACTCTGATATAACGCCTGTTGTATTTTTGATGTCTGTAAGTAAAATTCCGTTTTTTGTCACATCTAAAGCCACTCTTCTAAGGGGATCGCCTTCAGGTCGAGTTCCATCAAAAATGAAATAAAAACTAGAATCTTTCGTATCTCTGTATGACTGCCACATAGTGTTTCCAGGCTGAGAAATGCACCAACTCATTCCAGCGCCATATTTTATCGCATCATTCACGTTATTTATTTTAATTACATTAATCTCACCATCTTTAATTGGCAATATTTCTTCGGATTGTTTTTGAATTGCTTTTTCTTTTTCTTTCTGCTCTTTTGTTTTACGCGATTCGGATATTGCGGATATTAAGGCATCTATTTTTTCAGTAAGTGAAAGCCATTTATCAGCGGGATATAATTCTTTATTAAGTAAAATTCCTTTTTTGGTGTATTGTATATCAACAGGTCGATATTTTTCTATGAGATGCAGTTTTTCAAAATAATCTTTTATTTGTTTTATGTTAATACCATTTATCAAAAAATAAGCTGCTCCCATTTGGAATTTGGGTGCTATATTCTCAATTTGTTGTAGCTTTTCAAGATCATTGCCTAAAATGCTCATCACTTCTTTTTTGCCCGCTATAATTATATTTTTTGAAAATTTATACCACATCAGATTTCTTGCATTATCTCCTCTTTAGTTTTGCCTTGCTTTTGTTTTTCCCAAGCTTCGTTAAGCTTTTCTTGAATGTCTTTGCCTGTGTATCCTTTGGCCATCACATCATCTCCTTTAACAAAAGAAGACAAAATCCTCACTTTTTTGTCCAGCCATTGATCAATATCTTCTTGTGTTGTTAGATTATTATCTTTTAAAACATAATCTCTATGCTGCTTTAAAATATCACCCAAAATCGGGCCTGGCTTAATCCATGGATATCTGGACAAAATATCTCTTCCTTGCAAGAACCCTGGATGTCTCTTATCATAAACACCATGTTGTTGGGCCATATTTGCCATTTCCTGGGCCTCTATTGATGGTTGCTTATTTTGTCCCATATTAATTTCTTCCTGGGTTCTACGGCCTTTGTGGTCCGAATTAATAAGCCTATGTAAATCTTTGATTGTTGCTGGGTGTAATCTTTCGGCAAGATTTTTAATAAATGATTGTTGTTTGGTGGAATTTTTAAAATGAATATGATTTAGATGATTTTCCACCATGTTCACCACTTTGTCGATGATTCCTTTTGGAGCGCCGATTGATTCAAGAAAATGTCTTGCCATAGGTCCACCTGCTTCTTCGTGGCCGGGGGATGTAATTCTCGGTATTCCTTTTTTCACTAATACTTTAGTGGTGGCTGGTTTTGCAAAATCATGACACAATGCGGCATACACTAATATTTCTCTTTCTTCTGGTGTTAGATTTTGTTCTGTGGCAATTTTTGCGGCTTCATTCATCACTTGTTTTGTGTGTTCATCTAGCCAAATTTCTGGATGAAATTCTTCCTCTTGTTTGACATTTTGGAGATTATGTATATGAGGGAAATTTTCCGACCATCCTGTTTTATAGAGATAATCTAATGCCCTTCCTGGTTCAATGCCTTTTTGTGTGAGTTTTTTAAATTCTTCATACACGCGCTCTTTAGGAAGATGTTTATATTCATCTCTTATTGATTGGGCAAGCTGTGCCGTTTCTGGGGCGATTTCAAATCCGAATCTAGAGGCGAATTGCATACCTCTTAGCACACGTAAACAATCTTCTGAAAATGCATCTGATGTATGTCTGATTATTTTATTCTTAATATCTTCGCGCCCATTATATGGATCAATAATTTCTCCTGTAATTGGGTCATATGAAATTGAATTAAAAGTGAAGTCTCTTCTTGCTGCTGCTTCTTTTGGAGAAAGATCGCTGGATACTTCTACATTGAAATCTTTATGTCCCACTCCGGATTTAGAATCTTTTCTAGGTAAAGAAAAATCAAAATCACTTCCATCTTTTCCAGTGAATTTAATTACACCAAAAGCTTTACCTACTAAATCGGCGCGGCCATATTTTTTTAAAATATCATTTAGTTGATCATAAGATAGATGATACACTTCAAAATCAATATCTTTTGGCTTATTATTGGGATTCATCAAACAATCCCTTACCGCTCCACCTACAATAAGTGCTCGTCCTCCTGCAGATTTTATGTCTGCCAAAATTCCATTAACATAATCAGGCAGAATTATAGGCAGTTTCTGAATTTCTTTTGCTAATTTATACCACATAGTTTAATTTTACGAGCAAAATCACTCAATTCCTGATCTTAGAAGTGTTTTTTGTTTTACATACCGTAATTATTATTATGCGTAAATATAAAAATTTATTATTGTGTTGTGTTTGCGCAAGCATAATTACAATTTCATTGTTATTTTTCACAAAAATTTTATTTTTTGTGAATGGCATTTCAATGCAACCCACTCTTCATACGGGAGATATTCTTTACATTGATCATTTAAATCATGATTACAAAATCGGAGACATAATTGTTTTTAAAAAAAATAATGAAATCTTGGTGAAAAGAATAGTTCATATTTCTGGATATTACATCACTCAAGCTGCCGATGACATGCCTGATACTCACACAATATACACATATGTTTCGGATAAAAATTACCAATCTGTTTTAAAACATCCAAGAAGCTTTATCACTGATGAAATATTTTATAAATTTCAAGATCAGGTATGGGTGCAAGGTGATAATCAAATTGAATCACAAAATTCCGAATTTTATGGCGCGATTAAAAAATCTGATATAATCGGTAAAGTGGATTACATTTTTTATTTTTAAAAGCAGCAGACAATTTATTTTCGTATATTACACCGTCAATTACCCCGCCCACAAGAGGCGGGGCTTGTAACAGAAATTTCTCTCGTTACAATAGGCTGATTGACATCAGCCCTAAATTTAATGTTTAATGATGCATTAAAGTCAGCATTTGTGGCGAAGCCACAAGATTGGCACACGAAGTGTGATTGATCTTTTCTATTTGCATCATCAATACATCCACATTTAGAACACATCTTTGAAGTGTTCCTTGGATCAACTAAAACTACTGGAATTCCAACTAATTTAGCTTTATAATCAATATATGACCTTAGTTGATAAAATGACCAACTTGATCTTTGATTTCTGTAGGATTTCCGAACTGTTTCCTTCTTAAAGAACTGAACTAATGCTTCCATAGCTATTCCTCTTGAAGTGTCTTTGGCTTTCTCTACAATTTGTTTGCTAATCTTGTGATTTATGTCTTTTCTAAATCTTGCTTCTTTGTTTCCAGTTTTCTTTAACCTTCTTCGACTAGAAGCTGTTTTCTTTTCTTTTAATGATTGTCTGTGTGTTGTGTATTTAATTCTTTTCTTTTCGATTTCTTCTCCACTATAATAATTTGCATCTGAATCAGATGCAATTCGTACTATTCCTAAATCTACTCCAAGATAATCGACAATCTCTTTCTTTTCTTCTTGTTTAATATCAATTGTCTGAGCTAGATAAAACTTTCCTTGATTATAAATTAGTTTAGCTTCTCCTTTTCTTGAATCAAATCGTTCTTGATTATGAATCATCAATCCTAATTTTAATCTTTTGTCTAATGACCTTAAAGTAACTTCTTTTTTGGCCGGAAAATATGATAAAAGTCTTGTGTCTAAAGCAATTGAAGAATGTTTCTTCCATTTACACTGACTAAGTTCTCTTTTTTCTTTTATAGCTTTCGTTAATTCAGTTTTGTAAGCATCAGATACAGTTGAAATAACAGAAATAGCATATTGGGAAGGAAGGTTAAAATCTTCTCTTATTTTTTTATAAGTTAAATGATGCAATGGGTACGATCTAAATTCTTGTTCTTTGAAAGCTATTTCACTAACATAATTGCAAGCAGAATTATAAAGTCTCATTAACTTTAGTAATTCATCCTTCTGATCCACTTTGTGGATCAGTTTTAGCTTTAGTGTTAGCTTCATATATGATTATATTATACAAAAGAATTGTTTTTCCTTCTTTTGCTGTATGCTTTTTTATTTATTTGTTGAATGCAAAAAAAATTTAAATTGGACCACATACAATACACAAGCAGAAGAAATGGCTTTAAAGATTGTGTTTAATCTTTCTTAATATTATTCACCACTTGATTCCAATCCATAATACTTAAAATTCCATCTATATATTTTTCTTTATCTGTGCCAAAATCTGCAAAATAAGCATGTTCATACATGTCTATCGCGCCGATTAAATCACACCCCCAAATAGGAAATGTATTTTGCGCGTCACCAATCACATTGATTATTTGTTCATGAGTATAGCAATAAGCTATATATGCCCAACCACGAGCAGACATGGCTGTAGCCTTCAAATCATTAATAAAATTCTTAAAATTATCATATGGATCTTTTATTAATTCTATGAATTCTTTTGTCGGCTTACCATCACCATTCAAATGATTAAAAAACACTTGATGATTAATAAAACCACCATAAGCAAATGTTTGGCCCATCTTTTGGTTTCTCACTTCTGAGTAGGTGGAATTCACTTTCTTTAGATCTTTTATCTTATTAAGATCATCTACGATAGTGTTATTTTTTTCTGCATACCCCTGCCAGAGTTTCAAATGCCCTTGATTTGTTTCTTTGCTAATACCAATTGATTCAAGCTTATTGTCGGGCAATTTTTTTGGCACTTCTAATTTAATCACAATTAAGTTTTATAGGTAAGATTTTTGTTTTCCTCTAATTACTATTGTGTGGATGTTTATCAATTAATTCTAGATCGAGGCACAATCGGCGCACTTTTATATGCCAATGAAATCGAAAACAAAAATATTCGATTAGCTAGTAAAATTGATAAAGCGGTAAATTATATAAATAGAATTTCACAAGTGCCCACATTTTCGCCAGTGGAGGTGCCATCCATGCCTGCGCAAATTCCTTCACAAATACCCCAAGAACACACTATGGGCCCAGGCACTAAGCAAATTCTCGACAGTCGCGCATACCCTCAGGGTAACAAAAACTTAGATTATGTTGGCAGGCTAACACAAGAAGGCTCTGATATATACGCGGGCTCAAAATTTTTGAAATACCTCAAGCTTATAAGTTCTCAAAAAGTGGATGAATTGTTGCTTAAAGCAAATACCGATAAATTGGCCGCGCAAAAACTTGCAGATCTTATTCAAAGAGCGCCTAGTGAATCTCGGTTGGGTGATCTATTTGGTAATGCAAATAATTTACTGAAAGATAGTAACTTAATGACTAAAGAGAAATTAATCGAGAAAGTACAAAATGTTTTAGGTAAAAGCAATCCATCTTTAGAACAAGAAATTCTTGCCTACGCAGCCCATGGCCAAGGGTCTTTTTTTAACAAAGCCACATCAGTGCTAAAAAATAAATATTTAGGAGCGCCAGCAGAAAGCTCACTTATTAAATCTCTGAATTTATCAGACAAAGCTAAAAATTTAATTAAAGGTGCAAATCCACAAGATTGGGAAAATATACTCAACACTAATGGCCTTTCGGCTGAAGCCTATGAGGTGGCGAACACTCTTCAGGACACTAATAAGCTTGCTGATGTCATTAAATCAGGCGAATCTACAGGCCCAGTGGTATCAGTATTACAAGGTGTAGTAGATGCAGGCGGTCCTTTTGCTGGTATTTTTGAAAAAATTTTAGGATTTGCTAAAAATCCTTTGTTTGGTAAATTTTTAATGGGTGTGGGCACCGCCTTTCAAGCATATGATGTTTGGAAAGACATACAACAATATGGATATGACGCGCAAACAATATGTAAAATTGCTGGAGCAATTTCCGGAGTATGCAGCTTTATCCCTCCACTTGCTCCTTTTGCTATTCCAATCAATATTGCTTTAGGATTTGGTTGTAGTTTTGTGCCCCGTGATTCATCAAAAGCATCGGATCAAATTTCATCTAAAGACATTACAGATAGGGCACAAAATATCAATGCATCCAACTTAGATTCAAATGATTTAAGTAAATTACAAACCATAGCAAATGAAGCATCTGATGATGTTGATTTTCAAAATTCCATATCACAAGCTCTTAAAAACAAATCTTTCAAAAATCTTCTTGATGTGGCAGCTCTTGCTTACAAATATTTACACGAAGATAAATCGGCAATTCCTGGTGTTAACAAACAAACTCCACAATCAAATACAGATTCTAAACCTGCCACTGTGTCTTTTAATTACAGTAAGTATCGTTTAGCTTTTGGTTAATTGAAAACTTACACCTGAAAAAAAATTGGTGAAAATTTTAAATTAACCTAAGCTTAGTAAATATAATAATTGATTCAAAGAACCAAGCATTTCATCTCGAATATTTAACAGATCTGTGTCTGATTCTTTAAGAGCCTTCGGTAAATCTACCGCAAGAATCTTAACATAAGCATCAATCGAATCTTTAAAACCTTCTGAATAATTTTCAAGCGATATCTCAAACTTATTCTTCGCCATAGGTCTCCCATATTTACCCATATAAGTTTCAAGAAATTCATCCACTAAATCCACAAACTTTTTATAAGCCTTATCAAGAGCCTTGTGCTCAGCATATACCTCAGTTTGCCAATGATAAATTTTTAATTGGTTTTGAATAGTGAGCAAAAATTCTACGAGATTCATATTTTTTTATTCTACAACGTGGGTTGTGTGTCCTGGGATGTTTTAGATTTTTCGTATTATATACTATGGAAAAAACCACTGAACAATTTATTGCTGAAGCCAAAGCTTGTCATGGTGATAAATATGATTATTCACGAACAAAATACGTTAATTCAAAAGAAAAAGTTGAAATTATTTGCCCAATTCATGGATTATTTTCACAGATAGCAAATGATCATATTAGAAAAAATGGTTGCCTGAAGTGCAAAGTTAAGAGCTTAGATGCTTTTTTAGAAGAAGTGAAACAAAAGCACGGCAATTTATATGATTATTCTATGGTCGATTACAAAAATCAATACACAAAAATAAAAATTATATGTCCATCGCACGGTGAATTTTCTCAAGCTCCATACGCACATGCAAGAGGCCAAGGTTGCCCTAATTGTAAATTTGATTTGAAAAAATTAGGAAAAGCAGCATTTATTGAGCGATCAAAATTAGTACATGGAGACAAATATGATTACTCTTATGTTGAGTACCAAAATAATGAAACTAAGGTTTGCTTATTGTGCCAAAAACACGGTAAATTTTTCCAAATTCCAAAAGACCACATGAGAGGAATCGGTTGCTCAAAATGCAAGTCATCTAAAGGAGAAAAAGCAATTAGAGATTTTCTTAATTTAAAAAAAATAAATTTCACCGAGCAAAAAGAATTTGATGATTGCAAAAACTTTAGAAATTTGCCTTTTGATTTTTTCATTGAAGATAAAAAAATGTTAATTGAATTTCAAGGTGAACATCATTTTCCGCCAAAAAGCAAAGGCCGAATGTACGGGGCCAAAAATCCTTTGGATGAGTTTGAATTGATTTTAAAACGAGATTCAATTAAGAAAGAATGGTGTGAAAAAAATGGCTACAATCTGGTTTGTATTTCTTACAAAGATATTAAAAAAATAGGCCTAATCCTTAAAAAAGAATTAGGCCTTGATTAGATTGTGTTATCTTACTTTTTGTCGTGCATTTCTGGATTGTATGAAAGGCAAACCATTTTTTCGTGGCCCACATGGACATTTGGATCGATGTAGCACTTGATTCCCTTTTCTCTCATTTCTAAGAAGAATGTAGCATCTTCTGAACTGAAGTCATAAATTTCTTGGGGGGTGCCTTTTTTAAGTGTGTGGAATTGTGGCTTAAAAAATGGGTATTGCATCTGTTCAAAAATTCCATACCTAATCATCAGCCATCCAAACCCAGCATAAACACACTCAAAAACACCATTGTTCTTTTTAACTTCTGGGTCATTAAGTTTATCTTTCACCTCTGGCATAGTTAGGAACTTGAAGCTTCCATTCTCTGAGAAGAATTCTTCGTCCCATTTGTCCACCACTGTGGTGTGGTATCCATCGGCCATAAGATAAGTGCCACCTAGAATGTCCATATCTTTATTTTGTTCCATTCTTTGCAGCAGAGCAAAAAAGTGTTCAGGCTCCCACACAATATCTGAGTCAATCCACATCAAATAATCATATGTAAGTTCTCCTTGGAATGGTTTTTGATCTCTTCCTGCGAGTACGTGTGCTCTCAGACAAGCAGATCGTGCATAATAAACCACTGGGCTATAGCACTGTGAAAGCACGAATGAAATTTGGTTCATATACAATGCATTACACAATTTGGTCCAGCTTTGTAGGAAGTTGCCTGTGAATTCTCTCCCTGGGATACAAAACACTACTTTAACGTGTGGTTTTTGTTTTTGGGTATTATTTACAGGGGCGGTGAAATTAGAAATAGCTTTATTTTTTTGTTCAGCGGATGCTGAATCTAGTTTAAATTTCATAGATTTATTTTACAGTTTTTTCTTTCTTGTTTAAGTTCGAGAGCTTTTCGTCGTTTTTTAATTGATGGTTTTTCGTAATATGATCTTTCTTTAAGATCTTTTAGTACTCCATCGGCATGTACTGCATTGTTGAATCTTTTAAGTAAAGATTCGAAGGGTTCATTGTTTTTCAGTGTTACTTTTACCATTGATGTCTCCGAATAGGTTGAATTGAGTGTTTAGAATAACAAAGCCTTCTTCATTATGATTTGTTGCATCTATGATTGTTGTTGCATTAAGATGTTTTTCGAGAAGGGTTTTTATTCCATGGCAGTTGTCGAAAATGAATTGATCAAATATATGATTATTCCCATCTGAGAAAAAGAATCCATGAAATTCAAAATCTTTAATCACAAGATTTGTTAATATTTTAAGATCATCGTAATTTATATTAAAATATTTGATTATTTCAAGAATTTCTTCATTAAAGAAATCTTCTTTTGATTCTTCGAGGCAAATTTTGTAATTGATGTCAGATTTTTTAGAGAAATTATTATATATCCACACGCCATCTCCTAGATAGAATATTGGTGTATATTTATTATCTATTCTAAGTCGAATAATTCTTTTCGGGAACAATTCTTCAAACCTTTTTGCCATATTTAGTGGGTCATTAAAATTATCCACATCTACGCAAAGGAATGGTTCTTCATTATGTTCATTCATTGTTTTATATTACGTTTTTTATTGGTGCTTTTATTTTATATTTATTAATTTGATAGAAATTATAGATCATTTCATTTTTGCTAAGTAGATATATCCATATTTTTTCTTTAAAATCGTTATGGAAAAAATGTCCACACAATTCATTATTTTCGTTTATGCATTCTATAATTTGGTATTGTGTTTTCAGGATCATTTGGCATTTTAATATATCTATATTGTTTATTGGATTTCCAATATAAATGAATTCGTTTTGTGATGATATTGATTGTATTAGTTGTTCATTTATGGTACCATTGCATATTTTCGATATATTTTTTGTTTCATATATTTCTGTTTTAAGGAATTCGTCCAGAGGCGGGGAAAAGGCGGGCAAAAATTGGTGTTTATCTAGTTCATTTAAAAAATTAGGTTTCAAATTATGTAAAATCATGATGAAGTTTTTGTCATTAAAAAAAACTTCTTGACTAAAACTTCTCGTTGATTTGAAAATTTTTGTCAGATGTTGGATGTCATCATTATAGATTATAATCCATTCTGAATTTTCGTTAATATTTTGTAAAGTTTCGTGAAAATTTTGATTATGTATCACCATCAATTGCGGATTATCATTTCTCTGAATTTCATTGGTGGATATTAAATTATTCAGGATAGTGGGAGTGAAATATTCACCTACAATTTTAAATGATTTAATTTTTTTTTGAAGAAACAGAATAAACAATATATAATCGATCATATATCTTTTTTACAGTGTGGAGCGGGAAAGCCCCATCCGCTCGTCGGTGGGGATGAGAGCGACACTTCCAATAATAATTTGAAAAAAAGTTTAGACGAGACGAAGGTGTGTCTAAACATTATACCGAATAGATCAATATGTTCAAGGCATACCGATATAGAATTAAGCCTGATCCAGAACAAATACAGTTACTGGAAAGTTCTTTCGGTTGTGCTAGGTTCATCTATAATCACTTCCTTGAACTGAAGATCAGTATGTATGCCAGCGGAAAGCAGAAGCTGTCCAAGCACGATATGGATGCCAAACTTAAATCACTGAAAGAAGAACATCCGTGGCTGAAAGAGGTCAACTCACAATCACTACAAGCGGTGACTATGAATCTCGACTCTGCATTCGGCAGATTCTTCAAGGAGAAAAAAGGCTTTCCTAAGTTTAAGAGTAAGAAATTCAGCAAGCCTTCGTTCATGAATCCACAGTTCTGTATCGTTGACTTTGAATCAAATACGATCTCCATTCCTAAAGCCAAGCAGATCAAGGCTGTGCTCCATCGCAAGTTTGAAGGGAAGGTCAAGTCGATCACGATCAGCAGGCCTGCTACTGGTAAATACTATGCTTCTGTCTTAGTTGAAACCGAAAATCAGATTCCAGAAAAGCCAGAACTGAACAAAGACAGAGCCATCGGAATTGATCTTGGCCTGACTCACTTTGCCATCACTTCTGAAGGTAAGAAGACCAACAATCCACGCTTCCTGAGACAGTCAGAAAAAAGACTAAAGCGAAAACAACGTCGCTTCTCAAGGATGACCAAGGGGAGCAACAACCAAAGCAAACAGCGAGTTTCACTCGCCAAATTGCATGAAAAAGTTTCCAATCAGAGGAAGGATTTCCTTCATCAAATCTCACACAAACTCGTTAACGAGAACCAAGTTGATGTGTTGTGTATAGAGGACTTGAATACAAGTGGGATGATCCGTAATCGCAAATTGGCAAAATCCATCTTCGATGTAGGATGGGGAATGTTCCGTTCATTCTTGACATACAAGTGTGACTGGAATGGGAAATGGCTACTAGACATTGGGCGATTCGAGCCAAGCTCGAAGACTTGTTCTGTCTGTGGTCATATCAATCAAGAGTTGGCATTGAAGGATCGAGTGTGGGCTTGCCCCTGCGGGGCTGTGCATGATCGTGATGTCAATGCGGCTGTCAACATCAAGGAAATGGCGTTCAACCGTCAGAACCTGATTAGATTTATAGGCTTGGGACAAGCCGAATCAACGCCTGTGGAGATGTTAGGATGCTAACGCCAATGAAGCAGGAAGCCCCGCCCCTTGTGGGCGGGGTAGTTCACGTGATAGGGTGTGCTTTGTTTTACTATTAAAATAATGTTATGCCTAGAAAAAATGTTCCTCACCGTGTTGATGAAATTGCAGATTCTATTATGGAATCCATGAAAGAAAAAAAATCAAAATTACCAAAAGAAAAACAATATGATATTGCATATGGCACGGCTTGGAAGCAATATTACAAAGAAAATCCAAAATCTAAGAAGAAAAAGAAGTCATCTGAGATTTTGGAAAGCCTGAGATTGGCCCAGAATCTAGATGACTTTGGTTTTCATTTAATCGCAGACCAATTTGATTTAGTCTAGATTAGATGTTTGTGAATGGTGGTAGAATAGTTGATCAACACCGAATCCTGCCACTGCGCCTTGAATAACTAGTTCGATACCTGCATTGAATGCATGGGAAAGGTTGGCACTTGCGGCATAATCCTTACAAAATCCGGCGAGAAATGCAGTGTATCCGATAGTAATCATACGGAACAACATTTTTTTATAATCGAAATTACTGAAGTAACTCATAAAAACATTGTACACAAATCAAAACAAAATCACAGCTTTTTCTTGAAAATCATGAATATTTTCCGCGCCAGAATATGAGAGCGCTGATTTTAGGCCCGACAAAAATTCATTTAAAATTTCTATTGTTTCTCCAGAATAAGGAAGTCTTTCTGTTTTGCCCTCTGGAGCTACATGTCGTTTCTTTTCTCCAAAAAAGTTATGAATTGCTGTTAATGAAGACATTCCATAATGTAATTTATAAGATGAGCCATCTTCATTGTGAACTAGATCTCCAGGAGAATCAGAGGTGGACGCAAAAATAGAACCCAGACAAACAAAATCTGCCCCAGCGGCAATCGCCTTAGCTGCATCTCCAGAATTAGAAATACCACCATCGGCAATAATTGCGACATGATCATTTCTTGATAATCTTGAATTCGCGCAATCCAGCACTGATTGAAAAGTGGGTATGTGATGCCCTGTAACATATTTAGTAGTGCATACTTTGCCTCCAGCGATGCCCACTCTTACTGCATCCGCGCCAAAATCCGCTAAATAATTGAAACCATCTGCTGTGGCCACATTTCCAGCGACAATTGTTTTGTATCCCACTTTTTTAACGTTACTAATCATAGTACCCATTTTTGGATTATGCCCATGAGCAATATCAATTAAAATCGCGGCTTTATCTCCCACTATGTCATAAATTTCTTTTGCAATATCAAGATCTTCTTTTTTGATTCCAATACTGAATCCAAAAATATTCCCTGAGTTTAGCATAAAATTTTCAGCATAAAGAGATAATTTTTCTAATGATAAAAATCTATGATGAAATGCGATTGAACCTGTGTTATCAAATGTTTTGGCCATTTTTTCACCTACAACAGAGGCCATATTTGATGCAATTACCGGATGTTTCAATTCATGAAAAGAAGAAATTTTATTGCTTAAGTTGGGGATTTTTCTACTTTCAATATTTGAAAATTGAGGCTCAAGCCACACATCATCGAAACTAAGAAGGTATGAATGTTTTAACACAATATTAAATACGGATCAAAAATCATCATCAACGGGAGTATGGTCGGATTTTTTGATAATGTCCACCACTTCATCTTTATCTAGATTTTCGCAAGCCAGATCCATGAATAAATTCTTTATTGATTCTAGTTGTTTTTCTTTATCTTTTTCGTGACAATTTTCAAGAAACATTTTATCTAGATCTTCAGCTTTATCTTCATAACCTGGAGCAGTAAATATCGAATTCACACAATACCAACCCGCAGGCATAGTGGTATTATAAGTTGTGCCATCTGGAGTTTTTCTTTTAACTTTTACTGCCTCATTCAGGTTTTGGATGTTGTGTTCATCAAGAAGATTTAAATATAAAATAAATAAATTATTCACATAATTTTCTACAAGGTCATCATAACTCTGAATTTTTTTTTCAGATTTTTTGTAATAAATGGAATTTAATAAAGCATTGTTCATTTTTTTACCTCAATGTTGTGTCTATAAGATATTCTGGAATCATATTGAAAACCTCTATGCCTGATTCTGGCAATTTGATCACAACATGTTTGCCGTCTATTATCACAGGCAATTGAAGAATATCTTTAGGAAGAGCTTTCAGAAGCGTGTTGGCTCCCACTAAATCTTTAAAATCCCAACTACCATTCAGATCAAACATATGATCTTTGTAATGATCTAAGCATTTTTTGAAAGTGGTCTCGATTTTAAATCCTTCAGACTTTACTAAATTATACAAATCCATTTTCGAGGCGGTTTTTGGTTTTGATTTACCGCCTTGCGTGTCAGTGTATTGAGTCATGTGAGGCGACTTGCCTTTTCTTTTCTTTTTCTCGTTTTTCCGTTTTGCTCGGATTCGATTTTTTCTTTCTTTTTCTGTTAGGGATTTAGCCTTAGATGCCGGGGTGCATACTGGGTATTTTCCTTTAGAAGCGTCTGAGCGACCACATTCTTCGTAGCCTCCATCTTTTTTTGGCCTTGATACGTCTACCCAATGCTCCTTTTTAAACCAATCTTTCAATCCTGCTTCTTTGAAAATTTCCATGGATTATTTTTTCTTCCTGTACCCGCCGCCTCTTGCGCGGTAAGTTCGCACTAGCCAGGCGTTTGCATATGCCGACGGGTATACATCAAATTTCTTCTTTGCTTCAGATTTTACACGATTATAAAGAGCCATATTGGTGGGCACATTTTTAGAAGTGCCTTTGTATTTTGTTGATTTCTTCTTTTTTGCTAATCTCAAGGCAAAGTCTAACATTGCTTCTGCAAGCTTATAATTGCCTTGTTCATATTCCCATAAACTTTGGTCAACAATTTGAGAAATTCGAATCATAAAATTTATTTAAATTTTAGAAACAATTATTCCTCTACAACATGAAAATTATTAACATAATTCTGCCATGATTTATCTGAATAAGATAAATTGATGTTTTCTCTTTCCGCGTGTATTAAAGAGTGTAAATCTTTAGAAATCCAATTTTTGAATTTATCTTTATCGAATGGGATGTTTACATAATGCAATGATCCTTTAAGCTCGGCTTTTCCAAGGTTTGCCGCAAAAGTTTCAGGTTGAAATACAATCAATCCAATGTTTTTAATTTTCTTGGACTCATTTGT
>Ga0007806_1000282_pt1 | contig 17189 bp, 15 predicted proteins | sample CryBogCBE18Aug09_FD_71192 | JGI IMG/M metagenome (GOLD analysis project Ga0007806, IMG submission 71192) | Freshwater microbial communities from Crystal Bog, Wisconsin, USA - CBE18Aug09 | ecosystem: Environmental > Aquatic > Freshwater > Lake | place: Crystal Bog, Wisconsin, USA | collected...
ACTTCCTTCATCCAGATGTTTTCTTTTTTAAGTTTAACAAGTTCTGGACCCAATCCAAGAAAAGTTAATGTCTTTTTCCCTTCTTGATAAGATTTTGTTTTTTGTTCTAATCCCCAGTTATAGACAAACCTAGTTGCTCCGAAATGTTTTTCAAACATTTCAGCTTGCTCACTTGTAGGTTTTATCAAAAACTTATATGCCTTTAGCATATAAGTTTTTTTACAGTTAATATTTACTATCACCTGCATGTTTTAGAAAAATAGTAGAAATATTTTCTAATTACAGCAATTCATCCCCACCGACAAGCGGATGGGGAATTCTTGCAGGTTGCTTTAAAAGCCAGTTATTCTGCCATTGAACTAACGATCCAACTAATAATTATGAAAAAAAGAAATAGATTCCTCACGTCTTAAAAAATCAAGATTGCTCAATTCTTTGTTTTGCCAGATGTAAAATTTGATTTATGTGACTTCCATCGCTTGTCACTGAAACCTCATGATAATTTAGATTAAATTTTTGAAGCATATCAAGAATCATTTTGTCAAAATCTTCGGCTTCTTGTTCTGTTTGTGTTCTGCCTTTTGGATTATATGGATGAGCATCTTTGTTCCTTTTTAGGAAGATATTTAGATTATTAAAAAGATTGAACTGTTTCAAGATAACATCGTCCATGCCATCAACCCAACCGAAACCTTTATAGATGTAAGAAAATAGAACCGGAGAATCTGTAACAGCAATATCCACCTGATCTACAAGTCTAAATTGTCTAAAAAGTTGTTTTCCTAAGATATATGGTTGAAACTCAAGTGTTTTAAAATCTTGTCCCCATACTTTATCTTTGGCATACTCTTGAATTAGTTCTGCGTTGTAACCGTTGTTCTTAAGAGTGTAGAAAAGTCCAGCGGCAGTAGTACTTTTGCCACAGCCAGGACCCGCAAAAAGGCAAACAAAAAGAGTATTATTTTTCATAATTGAATTTGTTAAGTATCACTCGCGATTTGTGGTTTTTATTCGGAGTGGGATTAGCGGGCGAAATTCCTTGCATGTAGTATTTTTGCCAATCATCCCCAGATCTAGTGGAAGAAATAAAATTTGATCGTGAATTGCAATAAGAATCATAGGCTTCCTTGAATTCAGGATCGTTTACGATGTAATCCACCTCAGTGGAAAACGATTCAACATAATCTAAATTAATCGGAAAAAATGAAAACATAGGCTCACCTTTTTCAAAAACCACCTCACCAGGTTCATTGAAAATCCAATTATATGTGAATGTAAAAGGAAGCCAATGAGTTTCTACAATTGCTTCTAGAGGCGATAAAGGCTTCTTAAAATGATTGGCAGGACCTTTCACGAGCAGAGAAGTGTTTTCAGAAGATGTGATAACAAAATCAACATGAAAAGTAAGAACACCCTCACCAAAAATACTACTTGCGTACTTAAACTGATGATCATCTAAATATTGAACATCAACTCCGTTCAAGCTCTTGTCTCCCTTCCATATGGCTTTGATTGAAGAAGGACAAATAACGTCCCAGCTAGTTTGATTTGCAATAGATAAAGGCAAGCATCTGTAAGCAAATCTGTTGGAAGATTGGTCCATCCAAGTTCTTTTTACTTCAGAATTTTTAATTAAACAAGCAGGATTATCATATAAATAGTTTGCTTTTATGTAGTTCATGATGATAGATAGCAGAAAGAAAAAGAACGCAATCTCCCATTTTAACCTACGGATTCCTCTCTGCTGAAATATACTACGATAATTTTTAAAAAATGTTTTTGAATACATTTTCAAAATTTTGCATAAGATCTAATTAAGATCTAAGCAAAGATCTAATTATATATATATTCTCCCTTAATATTGTAAAGGTCATATTTTCCAAGAGGCATTCCTTCTTCTTTTACTGTAAAATAAAGTATGATTGACAAAAAGCTTCAAAAGGCAGCGAGCACCATTCGCGATACATATCCAGATTATAGCGAAGAAATAATGAGAATTGCCCAAGATTTATCTAATGATTCAAACACAAATCTTGCCGTGAATAATTTAAATCCTAATATTGATCCTAAATATATTCAAACTACAAAATCAGAGGCTCCAAAGGAAGTACATAAAATTACATTTACAGTGGAAGTGCCTGCAAATTTTGATGAACTAAAAATTATGAATGCTCTTTTGCCAGTGACAAAACAAATGGAAGATTCAGGAATATCTCTCAAGGGATATCAATTCAATGAACGATAGACCATCATTTTCAATAAATAAAATTGTTAATTCTTATGTCGGTAGCACTGGCATCACTGGAACATCAAAGTCTTCAGTGGAGCCTAGCTCAATTGTTGAATACAATGAGATAGATGGTTTTAATGCATCAAAAACATTATTTGACAATATCGATTTACTTGGAAAAAAATTAGGAATAAATAAGAGTGATATTATTGTCGAAGATAATAATTCTCAATTTAATAACGGGCAAAAAATTGATAATAAAGATATTTTCGAAGTAGATTCTTGGATGGATGAAGATCAATATTATGATGGGATGAGTGAAGAAGACGCAGCAAAAGCTTATATGGAGAAAGAATGTAATGTTTTTCCTGTAACTAAAAAAGATCAAAAGATTAGTAAATTTGAGTATAATTTTTGCACCAATTGCGGAAACATGTTCAAAAATGAACATAAGTTTTGTGGAAAGTGTGGATTGAATCGTCAGTAGGCAAACATATTTGAGTTTCATAATTTAACAGTGTGTGGTTCAATTCGTTTGTAAAAAAAGCTTTAAGAAAACATAATCTGAGAGTAGACCTTAGAGTGTATGCAGGGTATGAAATTTCTCCTCTTACTGAACAAGAATTGCCATCAAAAGTAAAATCTATTACCACATCAGCAATTGTTAAAGGTTTGGACTGTATTGGAGTGGTTTCAAAATATGGCATACAAGTAGGCCAAGAGGCTCAGAGAATAGCAAAAGAAAATAATCTAGATGTCAAAGTATTGGCGGGTCAAGATTATGTAAGCCAAGATGGTTTTAAAGCTGTTTTTTTCAATTTAAAACAAAACATAGATCCAGGCTTGCCAATTATTGATGCAATAAAAAAAGCAAAAGCTCAAAGTGGCAAAGTAATGCTTTATGATTTATCAAGAAGCGCGGCAAAAACTATTGAAGATTGGAAGTCCACTGATTATGCACCTGACCTAGTAGAGATTTATAATGCAAGATCAAAAGCATACAAAGACTTATTTATTGACTATCCAAAAGTTATTTCATCAGCGGCGCGCTCGGGTTCAGAACTAGAAAAAATACCCATATACACTGAATTATCAAGAAAAAGATTATCAGGATTTGGATTTGTTGATGAAGATGAAGGATCTGATTATACACCAAGCTATTTGCAGGAGAAAATAAATGCCTAGATTATATTGTTCTAAAGAAGATGTTAAAAAATATTTACCACCAAATATTGTGGTGGAAGGCACAAACCCTTCGCCTAATTATAGAAACCCCACTCCTGAATCAGTGCTTAACATTGATATTGATTTTTTTGTTGAACAATCTTCTGACGAAATAGATGGTGCTTTGTCCACGCAATATGATGTTCCCCTAAAAAAAGTAAATTTCGATGGAGAAATTAGTTATCCTAAGCCAATTTTAGAAATATCCGCAATTTTGGCAGCGGCAAGAATCTTCGAACAAAAGTTGCAGGGTGCAGATCGACAATATTCTGAGTCAATTAAATCAAGGGTAGAATGGGCCTATCAACAGCTTGCAAAAATTCAAAACGGGGAACTTAGAATATTCGGAAACAGAAATACAAGAGGTGATCGTTTTGTAAGAGGTCCCCTAAGAGGAATACCTAAAAATCCGGCAGAAGGAGGAAAGAGCGGAAGTCGTTAGATTTTGGTGCTTTTAAGATGATTTAAAAATGATTGAAAAAATTTACGACACAATTCGCGCGATTCTATATAGTGATTTTCCCAAAGACTCTACAGGCACTCCGTATGTTTATGATCGACAAATAGCAAATTGGTTTTTCGGGGATAGAAAAATTGTAGCATCGCCTCTGGGCGTGATTTTGAAAGGAACCACATCTAATATAAAAGATATTGGTTTTGGTTTGAGAGAAATCGAATATTCAATTGGTTTACAATTTTATTCGTCCAACGACGACCAAGAAACTTCTGAAAGGGTGGTTCAGGAATCCGCGCGAATTGCGCATTCAATTTTAAAGAATCATCGAACAATGTGGGTGTGTGATTTGTGCCCATTCTGTCAAAAGTTCCCACTTAGCCCGATTCATTACATAGATACTGGAGTGATCACTTCTGTTGGTATTGTTACAGGCTTTTCCACCACGGTAACAATACCAGGTTCAATAGGCACGTCTTTCATAAGATTATCTCAAGGAATTTCTGGAAATCTTACAAAAGCTGAAATTTTATCTTCAGGACTAGGTATATCTACAAATATTTATTCAAGCGGAGGGGTGGTTTTGAATTTAGGGTTATCTTCTGGATCTTCTCATGTAGGTTATACCACTACATATATCAATAATTATCTTGCCACGGCAATAAATCAAATTAATTCTTACTGGCAAGAAACTCATATCTCCACTTCTCCTGCCTATTATGATTGGGCCGGTGTAGCATATAATACTGTTCAATATTTCATGTCTGATTGGAAGGCTGGATATCGAGATCCTAATTTCTTGCCTTCTTCTACAATATATTCTAACCTTACATATGCCACTAATAATAATGTTGAATTAGTGAGATTATTACAAGACATTCAGGTGGGAGACATTAAGCCATCTGACGACGGAGTGGATCAAATGTTCCTACATTTTGCTGAGTTCACTTTGAAGGCTAAAGAAATTTTCAGCGTGGATCAATTTGGTCCTAACAATGTAAACGTTAATGCCATATGAATACGAGCCAAAATTTTTTCTACAATATTGTAAACAACAACGCAAGCACATTTTCTGTGTTGAATAATACAATAGGTGATTATGATAAAAATACTGGTCTTGTTGCAAATTTATATGAGTTGAGCTGCAATATATTAGGGAATACAGTATCTGATAATTTAGATTTAGATTTAATTTTCGGCCAAAATATTTTAGAATTTCAGAGCGATCAATCTGACACATTGAATCAAAGCTTGAGAAATTCTACAATTGGAATTGCGTACAGTAATTTTTATTCCAGCCCAATAGATGTTTCCACACATATATCCACAAATTTATTCAATTACACCGCGCAAATATCTTCTACTTTTTTATCAGGACAGATATATTCGTTTAACACTACTGGCATTAGCACAAATAGTAACATAATAATACCAGCTTCTTCAATAAATTATTCTGGGACACTCAACAAATCATGGCTACTTGATGTGCCCATGGACTTAGCTATTTATGGTATAAATAGTTTTTCTGGAGTTTATAGCGGATCGGGCCTTATTAAATTTGACTATGGATGGTCATTTTGTAACAACAGCACCAATTTAATCATTAATCTAGGTTTTACTACAATAAAATCAAGCAAACTTTATTTTGCGGTGTATTGGGGAAATTCTGATTCTGGTTTTATAAACACATCAAATTTAGTGCTTAATGGTAATGTTTACTCTGGCACGAATACATTCATTCAGAATATTTCACTGTCCACTCAAAATTTAATTTCACCCACAGGCTTTAACACTTTCACGACGAGAAAGAATTTTTGGAGCACTTCTTACCCATATTCTGTTACTTTTCAACAAAAAGGTTTTGTGGACATTGCCACTTACTTACATACGCCAAACAGGCTTAACTATACACTTGTTGATGGAATAGGTCAAACCTATCAAAGCTCAAATGTTTTTTCTTTGAATGGGTCATTTGTTTTTAGCGGGATAAATACCAATTTCACTTATTTATATTTTGATTCCGCTACATCAGGCGGTGTAAATGCCAATTTTAACTTAGGAAGATCCTATAGCAGCTACTTCAGGCAAAATGTAAATTTACAAGATTTAAAAAACACAAATTTAAATAATGTTCCTCTTGCTTATGCAGAGCTTCAATATGACCCCAAAAAAGTAGGCAGCAATATCAATTATTTTACTTTGTCTTCTTTTAATCAAATTATTCCTTCAGCTTTTACTAAAAATATTTTTGATATTAATTTGTGGAAATATTTTGTGCCCGCGTTGATTAATTCTAAAAATGCATATGTTCCTTATTCAAATTTAACAAAAGAATTTTTAAGCACTTTGGATAATTTTTTCGCCGCGTATTTATTCGGATACCAATACACCGATGTAACAAGCTTTTTTTCAGGAAGCAGTTTATTGACATCTGAATATGCTTTAAAGCTTTTTACTAAACCATATTCGTATTATAATACTCCATCATTAAATTTTAACTCAGACCAAGAATATGCTTTATATTCTGGCACAAACATTGTTTCAAGCAAAGATTTTTTTACTTTTAACGAAGGGAAAATTACTGTAAATAGAAACTATAATTTACCTTCAGATACTGGTTTTGAATTATTTAAGCCAGTGAGTTATGTATGTAATGGTATTGATCCTTTTTTACAAGGACAAGGTTTAGCACTAGACTATACTCTTAATATTTTATTCACTTATAATAATCAAAATATTCTTCAGAAAACGCTTTATTTGATGGCCTCAAAGTATTTACTTTCTGAAAACGACTACAACAATAGACTAGCTGCAAATAAAGATGTAACCGGATACTATTATTATGTTGATCCAGTAAATACACAAGCTAACACTAATAGCTATAGTGTGTCCTCAATAAATGAATTTTATTTATATGGATATTCTGGTTATATTCCTGATTTGAAAGATGGAATTATCAGGCCAATATTAACGAGACAGTTTTCTCCAAAAGATGGCAACAAATATACATATGATGAATATGTTGCGCTATTGAAGGCTCAAAATCCAAGCATCACACAAGATCAAATCAATGATTCTGTTCAAAATTATTTAGACAATGGTGGAGAATTTTACACAGTAGACACAAATAGTTTTTCTGCAAATTTTAATAATATTACAGATTTATCTTTGTGCGCCACAAACTATATTAATACTTTCGAGCAAAACAAATACTGGAATGATCAATTTTCAAATGTATCAAGCTTAGGCAACAATGGTGGAGATTATGGTTTTACAAAATTTACCGCGCAAAATTTGGCTGGTTATTTAAATGAAAGCGTAACCACAATAAACAATGTAAGCGTAGGATATAATTGTGTTGTAAACAGTGTTTCCCCGCTCACTGCGGGCTCGAATCAAATACCAGGTACTTATAAAGAATTCGTGCTACCTTCTGTTTTGTCTTCTGGTATTTTTACAACAGAACAGCCTGCGGTGATCACATACACAATTAATTCAAATGGTGTGCTGAATTCCAGTAGTTTGAAATTAGCTTCTGTTGGTGCAAATTTTTATTATGATTTTGTTTATACTTTGCAATGCGGAATAAACGCAGGAGGTGTACGGGCCACCATAAGTGTTAAAATGGATAACACTTTTAATTGCACAGCATCGTTTAATATATCTGGCGGTAAATCTTATCTCACGTCTCTTGTTCAAAGCTCAGCGCCTTCGTATGGATATAATGTTGGATTTTATTTGAATCAAAATGTTTTCAATTCTCTAGGCTACACTCCGAATGGAATAACTGGGAAACTTTTAATTTCAGATAGTCCCACCGTGGACTCTTTCCTGATTGCTAGTAGCGGACAAGCTGTGGGATCTTTAGAAAATTTTAACAATTATAATTATATAACCACTGATTTTTCTGGAATTAATTTCACATCTGGATCTGATATTTTTTATCTTTATGACAAAGAAATTATAAACGCCTTAGTGGTGCCTTCTTCACTTCAAGGACAAACTATCAGCAATATTTCTTTGCAATGTAAACTTATTAATCTTATAGGCTACGTGCCTTCTGGATTTTTTAAAGTAATAATTTATAAACCAGACGCAAATAATCAACCAAATTTAAATGATATCGCGGCCATAAGTGATGGCATTGATGTTACTCATATTTCCAATAGTGCATTCAGCCAAATTACGGTGCCTATATCATTTAAATTTTATAATTCTGCAAGCCAATCTTCTAATTCACTATTGTTTTTTTCTGTTCAGCAATCAATAAATAGTGCTTTTCTTGCAATAAAAGGTTCATTCAGCGGGATATCTACATCAAGTTTTAATATTTCCACTTCTCAAATACAAAATAATAATTCAAATTTAATAATTTATGGAGGTATATCCACTTCTTATGGAAGTGATTTAGATTCTGTTTATCCAATTAGATTTGATATTTTACAAGGGATCACTGCTCAACAAATAAATTCTGCAAATGTTTATTTGAGAAGAGATGCGGCTTTTACTAGCACAAATAATCTTGTTTATTTAGTGATTAATGCGGGCCAAAATTCATATCAAAGCAGCCCGATCAACTTTAATTCAATTGGATACAATTTCACTGGAATAGGATTCACTTTCAGCAGTAATATCGCAACATCACAAATTGTGTATTCCACATTAAATTTTGACACTAAAATACAAAGTAACCAAATATATCTATCTAGAGATTTAAGTAAATATGATTATTCTCTTGGAATTGGCTCTACAAGTATTTTGAACAATAATAACACTCTTGTAAATTTTGATTTTACATTCAATAAATTGTTCTCAGGAGTAAGTAATGAAATTTTTGGCGCGTTTAATTATACTGACCAATCACAATTTGGACTTGCCAAGCCTAACACCAAGCGAGTATTATCTCCAATAAATATTGTGGATGGATACTGGGCATTTAAAACAAAAAACATAAATCAACCACTTTCAATATACCCAAGAGCATATCTCAGCTATTCAAATGTAATTAACTCTGGATCTCCTACATATGTGTATTTAGGATACACACACGATATTTATGTGGCTCTTGGATATAACTATTTAGGTATTACAAGTATAGAAACAATTAAATTACCGGCAAGGCCAAGCTGGAAAACCACTTGGATGACAAGAGACACAAGCAATTATAAGAATTTTGATATTTTTAATGTTTTTATTCAATCTTACTTTAACTCAATTGCATACGTTCAAGGCACCGCCTCCACTTTAATCGGATCGAATGGCACCCCTAAAAATGCTATTTTTGAAGGAACATTCAATCCTGGACAAACAAACCAATCGCTTCCAATCTCAGTGCAGATTGGAACTTCGGCTGGTGTTCAAGTTTATATTAATAATTCTTCTTCGCCAGTAATTGACACATTTTCAGTAGTTTCATCAGGTTCTACTACACTAAGTTATTCAATATCAACTGCCGTAAGACAAAGCAGTATTTATTTTAAGGTACTTTATTATACCCTAGGGACAGCAGCTATTACCCTAGGCTGGAATACCACTTATCCATATGGAATGAGTACATATATAAGTTCTTCATCTTCCTATCCTGTAAACAATCAGCCTGTTAGCTTGAATCAAGGAAAACCAATCGACGATTTGATTTTTTTCAATGTTTCAAAAGTGGACACTAATTCTCAAGTAAATTTTGGATTCCCTCCAGGAGATTCTTTTATAATTCGATCATCATGACCACAACAATTTTTACAAATCTTATAGGGCCAATTTGTGAACTTTATTATAAAAGTTTAGCAAGCCAAAACATACAACAACAGACAATAGATTCGTTTCGCAACTACAGAGGAAACAATGTTTTAAATTTCGGGTTTGAAATTCAAGAACCTATTACTAATGTCTTTACTCCCACTCTTCAGCTTGGTGTATTCACTTCAAATTATTTATTAAAATATCAATCTAGTGTACTGCTCAATTCAAATATTATTATGCCTGAAGTGTCTGGCATAAGCACAGTTCAATATATTAATAAAACATTGCCGATAGTTATTAGTTTATCGATTGCAGATAATGTAATCGGCTTCACCACAGCATCGTTGACAAATGGTTACACATATACCACCAATTCAAACACTGATCAAAATATAATTAGAAATTTTGAAACAACATACGCGCTAAACACTTCAAATTGTATTTTGTATTTTATTGATTTTGTGAATGCATATGTAACTTTACAATCAGGCATACTAACGTTAGACCCTAAATCCACTTTTAAATATAGAGTGGTGTCGCTGAGATCAACAAGCGGCATTGGAGCTTTTAATTCTTATTCTGCTAATCAAAATTTTACTAGCAGAGCCACTTCGCAAGACACAAAATCAACTAATTCCACTTATGAAGTGGCATATGGTTCAGTGTACAATTGGAAAAATAATCTTACTTGGCCAAGTGGGTTTAGCACATGGTATTCGATAAATTCAAGCTCAATAAATGTATTCATTCAAAAGTTCCTCCATGATTACTTTGGATTTTGAAAGGTCCTAGCCCATTTTTTTTGAAAAAGTTATAGTGGCTAATATAAATGAAGCATTTTTAGTAAAGCTTGCGCAGTCGATGGGTATTTCTTATGACTTAAAGAGCCGTGTCCTTGGCTCGCCAAACACTCCAAATTCTGCTCTTTTTAATCTATCTCAAATTGCTTCATTGCTTACTACAGGAAAACCTCAATTTGGAGTGTATGATCAGCCAAATACATTTTCTATATCAATTAACTCTTTCACATCTAATTTTCTAATAAATTCAGGAATTGTATTTTATCAAGCTCAGCAAATCAATGTGCCGTCACAGTTTATTTCATATAAAAGTGTGGACGATAAGCCTGGATTAAAACTTTACAAGTTTTATTTTGACTATAATGATTTCACATTTTCTAGACAAGTGTTTAGTTCTACAATTGTTTCAGTTAATTATTTTCAGATTGTTTTAAATGCTTTGCCCGCGCAAAATTATTTGAATAACTTCAAACAAATAAACATCAACGGCTATATTATAAATGTTACAAAAATTGACGCCTCCACTAATACAATTACTTTAAACCAAGATGTTCAAACAAATAATATTGCCGCTGCAGGAAATACAGTAAATCTTATATTTCAGCCTGTTGTAAAATTTATCACATCGTTTGCTTCAGTGGGTACGCCTCCAAACCTAGACATACCATCTACAGGAATTGATTTAGCAAATATCACTTTGTCGATTGATTCAAACTTTAACTACACTCAATATGGTGTAACAAATTACACTTATATACCATACCCCAATTACCAAAACCCTGTGCAATTATTTCCTAATCAAGGCGCATACAACAACTTTTTAAATCTGGTAAATAATTCAATAAAATCTTATCAAACCACACAAAACTATAGTTTTGAAACTAATATTCTAAAAGGATTTTCAGACTACACAAAGTCACTTTCTAATCTTACATTTGATAAATATTGGCACACGAGGCCTTACGTGCCCGCCCAAAATTTCGAATATGGAATAAACTACTCAAACTTACAACAAACATATTTTGACACAAGGTTCAAGGATCTTTGGTATAATACTTTTAACCAGCAACTTACAAAAACTTTAGCCGTATTTCGCGGCGATATTTACGCAGGCACACAAAATTTACAAAGTGTTGGGTTTGCAGTAACAATTAAAAATTATTCAGATTATTCAAACACTAGTGCATTATATAATGGCTCCTATACATATGGTATATCGGGAATAAATACCAATGGCGAAACTTCATTGGTATATGCCACATCCACTAATTTCTTTTTTAATAATAAAATAAATAATTATATTTCCTGGACTTCTGCAACGAATTATTCTCCTCTTTACTTTAATATATATAGGAATTCTATCAACAATGGTGTAGCTTATCTTCAAAGAATCACTAGCCCATTTCAAGTAACTAGCTATCCTTTATTTGATAATATAAATCCATCTTTTGGTGCGTCTCAGGCAGTCAATACACCATATTCAGCTTTTCTAATTAAATCAGGAATTAACACAAATGTAATTGGAGGTCTATATTTTTGGGGAAATTTTAATAATATTCCTAATAATCTTTTGGGTATTCAAAGTGTATTGATTACAAGTTCTGGGCAAGGTTACACAAATCCATATGTGGTGGTGGGTGGCAATGGAATTGGCGCGGCAATATCACTCACCACATCATTGTTAGATGGTTCAATTACTAGCGCCACAGTAACATCTTTTGGGTCTAGCTACTCACAAGTGCCTACGCTTACCGTGGTAGACTCCTCTTCTTCAAATGGTTATGGCGCAGTGCTGCAACCGATCATGTCAAGCCTTTCTGTCGGATTATATACAGGTACGTTATCCAGCCCAATTGGAACATCAGTGGCAAATTTTTACAGCTTGCCATTATATCAAATATCCACTTCGCCTAACCAATATAATTTTCCCCTTACTGGGTCAAGTTTTGTGTCTTTAGGTAGCAATATTAACTATTGGGCTGTACTTAAAATGAATATGCCATATGGTATCAATACATTGAGCATTTTGAATACTTCGGGATATTCTGGTGGATCAATCAGCACATCTTCAAATGGATCTTCCTGGATAAAAACCACAACATTTTCTCAAATCGGAAAATTAGGATTTTTAGATCAAGGGCTATCGGGAGATAAGTATTTTTCAAAGGGAGTGTATTTTACAGGCGAATCACCTATTGCTCCGACAAGATTGCAAATATTTATACCAAATATTGATCTCAGTAGCTTAACAAATACTTTTGATTCTTTAGGTGTAACAACGACAATACCGCAGCCTATTCAAAATTCAATGCTCGTATCTGTGAAAGCACTAAATTCAATTACGGGGGTGCAAACTTCAATATTGGCCACAATTCCACAGTATACCGCTAGAGGCACCTCAATACCTCTTGGAGGCTCTACAGACACTTATGATACACTTCTTGACGTGAGTGTACAGCCTAATCTTCCCAGCGTAATCACTAAAAATGGAGTGGTTCAATGGTCAATTTATGATTTATTTACAGTGGATACATTGCCATGATTTTTAATTTATTTTCATATCCATCAAATTTTGGCGCGATAAAAATTTACAAATGTGACTACTATGGAAATAAAATAAGCAATCCTAGAGTGTGTTTTGTAGATCAATTTAGCGCAGCCATTGAACAGCAAAACGTAGATGATATCACAAGGTTTGGTGGCCTTAATCAAAACAATACATTTAGAATCAATAACAGACAAATTAAAATATCAGCAACATTTCTGTTTGAGTTAGATCCTAGCGGCATACTAAGTGCAGGCACAGATATTTTATTCAATTTATGCGCTCAGGCCTTCCAAGGAACTAACGCATCATATAAATTATCCACAAGCAGCTTGACAAGCACAAGTGCCACATATAATGAATTATTTATACCTCAATATTTAAATTTACAAAACTCAAACATACCTTACTATAATTTTTATCTAGTCTCCGAAAGTACAAGCACACTGTTGAATGTAAATGGAATAAATACATCCGCTGGATTGATAAATTATAATCAAATAAATATACCTTCAGGCAAAACATGGCTTGAACTATTTAAATATGGTGGCACATACAGATACCCTCTTTACTTAGAACCAATGTTCAGAATGGATACATCCGAAGGTAGTTTTTATAATTGTTTGATAGATAAAATTAATTTCAGCATGAATGAAGATTATGCAAAACTAAGTGTAGATATTTTGTGCATAGATTTTGATAGGTCTACTAGATTTGATTTTATTAACTCTAACCAAGTTTTAAATTCCAACTTATCAACAAGAATTCTTCATAGATCTAGAATTAGGATAGATGACTTCACTGCAAATTCATATAATTTTAATGTTTCCACTTCCACTTTAGAAATATATAACTACATGAATGGTCTTATCACACAGTCTTTTAAAAATACTCCAGTAAAAGAATTGTCTTTAAGTATTAATAATAATTTAGAACCAATATATGGAAATGATTATTATTCAACGAGAAGAACATATGTAAAAGGTTTTGTGTCTAAAAATAAAAAGATTGAAGGAACTATGTCTACATATGCGCTAAGAAGCGATCAGCCCACTTTTGATAAATTTCCTTTTATAACAAGTGATTCAACAAAAAATCTTTCTATAATTTTTGGTAGTCAAAGATTTAATATTCCGTATACAGTTTGGACACCGGGCAAAATTGAAGTGAATCAAAATAATCTTGTCACATTGTCATTTAATTTTCAAGCTCTCACAAATCAAAGATACGGCCAACCAGATTTTATAAACGATACACTTACTAATTTTTAGAGGATTCAGGCGCAAAATTCATAAAATAAAAGCATGAACCAAATTCTAGCTAATTCAGTGCATGTTTTTGAATTAGAATATAGTAAAAAAAATCTTGAAAATGGTTTAACGAGCTACAGTAATCCAGAAGAAGGCAACAGACACATTCTAAAATATTTGGCACTTGGTCCTACTTTTGCAATAGTGTCCAGCGCGCTTGAAGAATCCACTTACATAAATCATATTACTGGCGCGCCGTTTGTTAGAACAAGTATTTTTTACAATCAAATTTTTTCTAAAGCAATTATTTCAATTGAATTTGAAGACGGAAACACTATAGATGTAAAGTCTGCAGATTTGGGGGCTATAAACTACAATCTTGTTAAAATGATTGTAAAATCTTGGACGAAAGATGTTTTATGATTTTTGCTAATTTAAACAGCTATAAGCAAGTGGCGATCAATGTAGTAAATGATGAAAGTTTTTTCATGATTCGAGAAACATTGCCATTTATAAGAACAATTGGATTTGGCCAAGATGTGGGAGAGGCAAAAGAGCCTTTTGTTCCCACTTTTTGGTGTTTTGACGCAGAAAAATATCAGGTGCTGAGCAATTATTCTAGTGATGACACTAGGTATTTTTTTGGATTAGTAAAAGAATTATCTCAGAGTCCTTTGAATTTATTTGAGCCAGTAGATACATTCAATTACACAAAATTTACAAACACAATCTTAAACGATGTTTTAAAAACAGAAGGAAAAATTTCAATACCTATACTTTTCCCATTTACTAAAGGGGAAAATCACTCCATGTTTATGGAGGCGGTATACAGAATTTCAGCTTTCACATTTGTTCCTTTTTTTATATACACAGATGTTGTTCCAAATAATATTGGTGGCCCACTTTTTCTTAAAAACTTTAACATTTCTGTCAAGGGAGAATCAGATGTTTCTTGCTCATTAGATTTTATTGGTGGTGCTTTGCCGCCAGAATCTTTGTCAGCCGCGTCTTACGTTCCAGAAGATGTAATGGATCAAGGCTATCCCACTTTAAGGCAAAACGATCATACTTACAGAACATCGAGAGTGTATGACTGTGCCCTGGTTATAACGCCAGATATTCAATCAGCTCTTGGTGCGGGAAGTACAAATTTTTATGGCAGTAATTCTCCAATTATCTCTTGGATGTCTCAGCAAGATTTTCAAATTATTGAAATGTCTTTAAACATTGAGCAAATAATAGACTTAAAATACACTGCAAACGATGGTACTTTTAAAAAAGTTTTAGATGGTCCAGCATATATTTCAATGAAAGAAAGAAAAGCATCAGGAACCATTGTTTTTATTTCAGCCAGAGATTTGAGCACTATATACAATACTACTTTACAAGATTTATTTTCTCAAAGTAGCCCATATACATTAGTGAACGTTACGTCAATGTTAATGTATTTTGGCGGGCCATTTTATTATCCAATGAAAAATGTCATTTTTCAACAATTCAAGGTGGACATACAACCTGATCAAGCCACATATATGCACACAATATCTTTTATTGCATTATTGCAGCCCACTAATATCCAAAGATACTACAAACAAAACATTTTTGATTTAGATTTTGATCAAATTTTCTTATCCGATATCGATGGCACACTTAAAACAGAAAAACAAGCCGCCCCTGAGTAAGCAAAATGACCGAAGATTTTTTTTACAAAAACGAACACTACACAATTAATTTTGACAATGTGTGTGTATCTCAATCGTTAAATATAGACAAAAATTCTTTTGTGAAAGAAGATGTTTCTACTTTTCTTGAAATGCAAGCTGTAATTGAACACATAAATTTCAAAATTCTAAAAGAAGATAATGTAATATTTGATTCTAAAATTCAAAATGTAAACAACTTGAGCTTCGATCTGGTGAAAAAAATTTATTTAATATTAAAATCTCATCTTTATTTAAGCACAGATGAAATTAATAAATTTCTAGAATCATGTGAATTGATGATGAAAGAGAAAAAAAGCACAATGCCACTACCAGAAGAATTATTTATCGCTCAATATCTCAATTCTGGCGCGATAAATCTCACGCTATCTGAACTAATGAGCATGGAAACAAAAAAATATGAGAAGATTCAATTGGCGCTGAATCTTCTCGAACAATCAAAAGGTGACATTGGCGAAAGCTAAATGCCATGATGCTTTTTCATTTGGTTTCTCGCCTCTTCTAAATACATTTGATCTAAACTAAATGGATCTTTAGAAATAGGATCAACTTCTTCTTCTAGCTCTAAATCCAAATCAGTGGGCTCCGCATCATCAAATTCCTCAAGGGAAATAAATTCCCCAAAAGGATTAAAGCTTTCCATATGTCGTTCAATAGGATCTTTGTGCTCGCCGCCTATAAGTTTATCAAAGTCTTCTTTTCCTTTTTCGCTGTATCTAAATGAGACAGTATATGGATCTGCCATATTTTTAATTTCTTTCTTAATCGAACTTGGCAAAGAAGCATCAGCATTAACAATAAACTTCTTTTGTGAGGTGCTATAATCAACACCTTTTACTCCAGATTCGTGATTGAAAGTTTTATTAATTTTTTTAATAATTGCAGAATGAGAATTTGAAGCAAATTTGACAAGCTTTTTATCTAAATTATCTGCGATTTTGTATGCCCCGATTTCTTCAGCACATTGAATTTCAAACAACAAATCTTCTAACATAATTTTTATTTATAAATCATAGCCACAAAATCCTGTGTTTATGATTTATAACCTCCGCCACTTCTTTTTCTATTGCAATATTGTTTTTGAGAAAAGCCTTTAGGCTCAGAACAATTAATTGATTTTTTGTATTTAACACTCCATCTCTTCTTTTTTTTTCCTTCGCGAGGAGCATTATATTTTGCCAGTTTTACCAACACCTCATCTACATAATTTGCTTCTTTTTGAAAGC
>Ga0007806_1000303_pt1 | contig 16592 bp, 15 predicted proteins | sample CryBogCBE18Aug09_FD_71192 | JGI IMG/M metagenome (GOLD analysis project Ga0007806, IMG submission 71192) | Freshwater microbial communities from Crystal Bog, Wisconsin, USA - CBE18Aug09 | ecosystem: Environmental > Aquatic > Freshwater > Lake | place: Crystal Bog, Wisconsin, USA | collected...
AACCGGTGCTAGTGTTTCTGCGATTGCCGCATCTACACGTCGGACTGAACTTTGCAGAGTATTACTGAGCCCAGACAGTGCTTGTCCAAATAGTCCGTTAAGACCGGCAGTTAGCAATCCAGGTAATCCTAATGTCGGTATCTTTGATAGTAAGTTAGTCAAATCAGCATACTGTCGTTGTGCACCAAAATCGCTGACACTAGAAGGTTTTGTGTCATCTACTTTTTGTTGTCCGGGGATTAGGCGTAATTGTAACGGCAACGGTTTATTGGCCGGTTTAGTGCTTAAAATTTGTCCAGGCAATCTATTGATCTGTAGACTTTGTGTAAACTGTCCGTCTCTAAAATGATGCGACGTTGTTCTTACTTCAAATACTCCGCTGTAGGGCAATAATGTTGTATTTGAACTAGTAGATGTTTCGCCAAAGTCCATGAACCCGTCTTCTCTAATATCTCGCGGTATCTTAAAATCTATCGAAATATAAACCGAACCTGGCATATAGTCTGCTTCGCCGTTTTGAGTTTCACCGGGCTTGGCAGGGTCTGCTACTTGAAATATATTTCCAAAATTACTAGTAACCAGATAGTAAGGATCGCCTACGATGGTTATATCCATTGATTGCTGTTCACCGTTATCTAATATAGCATCGTGTAATGTCTGTGCCAGTGCCATATAAGGTGTTATCTGATCTGTCTTACCTGTTAGAGGTTTGCCGTTAGAATCTGTCGCTCCAATAACTGCATTTGGATCGGTTATCTGTTGCACTGCTTGTCCTGCTTCGGCAGGTCGCTTGCCTACTCCGTTAGCATCTTGATTTGGCAAGATGATTTTAGGAGCATTAGTTGGTGATCCCCCAACCGTCGTTCCGTTCCTGTCTTGATAACCCATCTTATAGGGTTTAGGTTGGAAATATAGGTGATTAAATTTCATTGAAAAATTTAATAAGTCTACATTGTAGCCCGTGTACAGATAATTGTATGCACGTCTAATGTAGCCTGCAAAATTGTCAACACTAAACGTTCCTATGGCTTGCCCTGGTATCTTACTGTAGTGTACATAATAAGGTTTGATATGATAGGTATACTTTCGAGTTGGACGTTGTTCTTGTGTATTTGTGTCTGATTTAGTTTCTACTGTTACATACACCCTAAACCACGGTACGAATCCATCGCTGTTTTTATAGGTTTCTAAATTTTTAATTATATCTTCAGAGTATTGGCTGTCTCGAACTACTGCTGTGATAATATCAATAATTAACGAACCCTGGGCGAATTGTATAGATTCCCCTGTTTGGTCGTATTTTATTTCTGTCGGTTGTGCCAGCTTATAATTGCTCTTAGGATCATTGCTGTCAGGTGGGGCAAAATTATATACCTGGGCGGCTCTTAAAAAATCATTAATTTTAGCAGTTTCAAATAACTGTTGTAGTTTTTGACTTCCGTCTTTGTTTGTAAATTGTTCAAAGACTATATCAATTTCGTTAAAGTTTTTTGTAGTAGTGCCTGCATCGTCGTTACCATTGTCTTGCTTGAATTGTTCATTTACATTAGTTTTTAAATCTTCGAGCACTTCCTTGACTGTCGCACCTTTCATTTTTACGCCAGCTTGAAGTCTTCCGTCGTTGCTGAGAGCGAATCCATTTTGTGAAGCACAGACTAGTTGATATTTGGTGCCGCTATCGGAGTTGTCAACTGTAAGTCCGTTGATTGTTATCGGAAAAAATCTAGAAGCCTTTGGAACTTTTTCTGGTCCAATGATCGTGCCGTCTTTTCCGATTTTCCAACCCCAGAACTCTAACTTTAGCACAAACACTGCTTGTTGATAATTTTCCCAACCTGCGGCTAGCGCATTGACACGGAGTGCTTCGATGAATCCATTTAGGCTTAAAGGCTCTACTACAGTTAAATTGACCATATGCAGGTTGGCACCAACTGACGGGCCCCACGCTGTTGTTATCTCTGCATTATCTAAATAAAAATCAAATCTACCTATGCCTTGAGAATTAAAAGCCGATATCAAACTTTGTAAATCTTTTGTTGCGGCATCGTTAGCTGTTCTATTACCATTGGCATCAGTTTGATATACAGTTTCAACTGATGTAGAATCTAACTGTTTATTACCTTTACCAGAACTAACAAATACAGTCCACGGAAACTGCTGATCTTCATTCGCAAAAAATGCAGGATCGCTTGATTGAGATTTTGTAATTGCTGCCATCGTCCAACGATAGCTGTAACTATTATAGGCATGAAGTACATTAATCTTATCAAATCCGTCCATGTTAGCCGGATCAATAAATTTTTTATTCCCAGGGGCAAGAAAAATACTTTGCCGAGTACTAGTTGTTGCAGTATCTGCCATTGTTATGAACCTAGTGCTTGTAGAACTGAAGACTTAGTTGGTATGTAGATTTTAACTCCAGGGATTAAATCATACACCGGATCTCTAATAATATTTTTATTTCTGACTGCAAACACCCACCATAGGTTAACGTCCTGATAAAGATCGTAGGCCAACAAATCTGGACGATGTTTATATTGGCTAGTAATTGTAAACTGTACGTCTGTCGTTAATGCAGGGATATCTCTAAACGTAAGGACATCTAAATATCCGCTAGTCTGTGGAGTAGAGAAATAAGGACTTGTTCTTGAATAATTTGCATTTGCCATTATAGATATCCTTTATTAGGTAGTTTGCCATTCAAGAAATCATCAACTGTGTAGGCCAACTGTTCTGCACGGCTGTACATCGGTAGCAATTCTATATTCAACGTAGCAACTACTGGAACAAAATTCTTTCCGTATTCTGTTACGCCGTCGCCGACCTGTATATAATCAACCCCGTCTGGCAACTCTAATTTCCACGACTGGATTACTACCGGTATATTACCTAACATAGAATTACCAAATGCCTTTAGTCTGCAAACAGGAGGAGGACTACCGGCACCGTCCTCATTACCCCAACGCATTTTAATCAATGCTCGGAGTAGATGTTGTATTCCTAAAATTACTGCACCTTCGTATTCGTTCTGACAGGTTAATTTGCCACTAATCGAAATAGGACCTACTGTAGAATTCTTAAAGAAAAAACTTTGATAGTTAGAATGTGTTGGGGCGACAGAACTATAAATTGCTTGATTATTATAACTTATAGTCGGAGTGTAGGGGAATATGATTCCACCGTTCTGATCAAGGATCCGTTGACCAGAACGCCCGGATGCCGGGCCTCCACCTAACCCCTTTGTATAAGAGGGTGGTACTTGCAGTTTAACACGAATGTCTGTTTCGACACCGCCTGTCCAAGTTATTTGTGTAGCCATGTGTTTTTCCTATATAGCTTATTTAACCGGATAAATAATATACGTAGATAATAAAAGTCTTGACTTTCAATACTTTTCTGCTATAATATTAGTGAGGGATTCAACACATGACATCAATAATAACAACAAGAAAAGTCAAGTATCTAAATAACAGAGATTTGTTGGCTGAGATACACAAAAGCAAAAACAGTTTTTCAAGTTTCACCAAGCAAGAATATCATCAATACGATATAATACTTACAAATCTAGATAAAATCAATATCAGGACGATAGCAGATGCCAAACGTGCCCGTGCTAAACGCATCGGAATCGAAGCATTTAACGCATTACGCTTGTCGGGCGATAAAAAAACCAAACTAGCAGAAGTCACTCCGGACTATAAAACTATTCCCAAAGAAGATGTTATTATCCGTATCATGACGTTTGAACACATTCCGCTTGCGCCGGGTCGTAAAAAGACCACAAAGACTACTGCCGATAGCCACGAAAAAGTAAACTTTCCTCCGTACCAACATTGGAAATTTGACAAAGAGGGCAACCTAGAATGTGTTGGTAAAAGCCATTGGAAGGGCGGGGTTAAGACTGGTAAGTTTTCAAAGGAACACGGACGTATCACTGAAAACTTGGGCAAGATGTATATCAAGTTAAGCGAACGTTATGCACAGCGAAGCAACTGGCGTGGTTATACCTATATCGATGAAATGAAAGGGCAAGCTATCCTACAGCTAAGTCAAATTGGTCTACAGTTTGATGAATCAAAATCAGAAAACCCATTTGCTTACTATACTGCGGCAGTGACTAATTCATTTACTCGAATCCTAAACATCGAAAAGAAAAATCAAAACATCCGCGATGACATGTTAGAGCAAGAAGGTTTAACCCCTTCAATGACACGGCAGTACAGCCAAGAGTTTGCAGAAGAGATTGCACGTCAGGCAGAACTATACAAAAATATGCGTATGCCTAAATCAGAGGAAACAGTCGAAGAAGCCGAAGATGGCGAAACAGGTGCTTGATTTACCTAGTGTTTTTCTGTTACAATAAATGATAGGAGATATCAATGGCTTTGTTTAAGAAAGTTGCCTGTTTTACTGACATCCATTTTGGATTAAAGTCTAATTCGGTAACACACAATCAGGACTGTGAAGATTTTGTTGATTGGTTTATCCAAGAGGCTAAGGCCGAAGGTGCAGAAACCTGCATCTTCCTTGGAGACTGGCATCATAATCGCAACAGTATCAATCTAATAACCTTAGATACCAGCTTACGCTGTCTAGAAAAACTAGGAGCGGCATTTGAACAGTTCTTTTGGTTTCCAGGCAATCACGACTTGTTCTATAAAGACAAGCGTGATATCCATTCGAGCGCATTTGGAAAACATATTCCAGGTGTTACAGTTGTAGACGGTATTACTACTATCGACGAAGTAACGCTTGTTCCTTGGCTCGTAGGCGACGAGTGGAAGGAAATGAAAAAGCTGAAAAGCCGATATGTGTTCGGTCACTTTGAACTTCCTAGCTTCTACATGAACGCGATGGTGCAGATGCCGGATCACGGTGAACTTCAACGTGCCGACTTACAAACTCCAGAATATGTATTCTCAGGACACTTCCATAAGCGACAGCATAATGGCAACGTTGTCTATATTGGAAACGCATTTCCGCATAACTTTGCAGACGTATGGGATGATGATCGCGGTATGATGACGATGGAATGGGGTGGCAAGCCAGAATATAAATCATGGCCTGATGCTCCTAAGTTCCGTAATCTTAAGCTAAGTGAGCTAATCGATCGCAAAGACGAGATCATGCAATCTAAGATGTATCTTAAAGTAAACTTAGATATCGATATCAGTTTCGAGGAAGCTAACTTCTTAAAAGAAACTTTCATGAACGAGTATGATATTCGAGAATTAAGTCTTATCCAAGAGAAAAATAACTTAGAAGGCACCGTCGACGACAATCCAGATGCAAAATTTGAATCAGTAGACCAAATCGTTACTGAACAGTTAGTTAATATTGATTCAGAACAGTTTGATCAAAAACTCCTGTTGGACATCTATCATAATCTATGACATTTAACATAAAAAATATAACAGTTAAAAACTTTTTATCAGTAGGTAACCAAACACAAGCAGTAGATTTCGATAAAGAGCATTTAACTCTAGTACTAGGTGAGAACTTAGACTTAGGTGGTGACGACAGCGGTAGTCGTAACGGTACAGGTAAAACTACTATCGTCAATGCATTGTGTTATGCTCTGTATGGTAACGCACTTACAAACATCCGCAAAGAAAACTTGATTAACAAAACTAACGGTAAGAACATGTTGGTTACTGTTGAATTTGAAGTCAACGGAACTAGCTATCGTATCGTAAGAGGTCGTAAACCTAATATCTTAAAGGTCTACGTCAATGATCAAGAACAGTCAAGCGACGATGAACTAGACGACGATGCACAGGGTGACAGCCGAGAAACACAAAAATATATCGAACAACTGCTGGCTATGAGCCCGCTAATGTTCAAACATTTGGTTGCGTTAAACACTTATACTGAGCCGTTTTTGAGTCTTAAAGCCGCAGAACAGCGTGAGATCATTGAGCAACTATTAGGCATTACTCTGCTTTCAGAGAAGGCAGAAAGCCTTAAAGCACAGATGAAAGACATTAAAGACCAGATACAAGCAGAAAATTTCCGTATTGACTCAGTTAAAACAGCCAACGAAAACGTTCAAAAGAGCATTGACAGTCTAGGAATCAAGAGTTCTGCTTGGGAATCCAAGAAGGATAGCGACTTAGAAGGGCTAGGCAAAGCGATCGTACAACTAAGTGCTGTAGATATCGATAATGAAATCCTGTTACATGAACAGTTAAAAACATGGACTGAGAATAACAATAAGATCAAGGACCTAACTAAACAGAAAGCAACGTTAGAAGCCGCAGTAGGACAAGCCGAAAAGACCTTAAAAAAATATCAAAAAGAACTGGCCAGCTTGGAAAATAAAACATGTCCTAGCTGTGAGCAAGAATTACATGATCATAAGCACGAAGAAATGACTGCCACAGCTACTGAACATTTGGCAGATGCAGAAAAGTATTTTAACAAAGTCAACACAGATCTTGAAAAGATCCTAGTAGAGATTAGCAAGATCGGCAGTTTAGATAAAAAACCTATCACGTTTTATGAAACACAAGAAGAAGCATTTAATCATAGAAATAATCTAGCCAACTTAGAAAAAGCCTTAGAAACTAAAGCAAGTGAACCTAATCCTTATGTTGAGCAAATCGAAGAATTGAAGAAATCGGCTCTACAAGAAATTAACTGGGATACTATCAACAGTCTAACCAAGCTGAGAGACCATCAAGAATTTTTATACAAGTTGCTTACAAACAAAGATTCGTTTATCCGTAAGAAAATTATTGATCAGAATCTAACTTATCTAAACAAGCGACTAGGTTACTATATCGATAAAATCGGGTTACCGCACACAGTTATATTCCAGAATGACCTAACAGTATTGATTACGCAACTGGGACAGGATTTAGATTTTGATAACTTGAGTCGTGGTGAACGTAACAGACTAATCTTAAGTCTATCATGGGCGTTCCGAGACGTTTGGGAGAACTTGTATCAGCATATCAACTTGTTGTTCATCGACGAGCTGATTGACGCAGGTATGGATGCCGCAGGTGTAGAATCAGGTATTGCTGTTCTTAAGAAGATGGCACGTGAACGTAACAAGAATGTGTACTTGATCAGTCACAAAGACGAACTAATCGGACGTGTGAACAACGTACTCCGTGTTGTTAAAGAGAACGGATTTACCAGTTACTCAAACGATGTCGACTATGTCGAGGCGTGATGCTAAACAAGTACATAGAGCTACATGAGCAGTTTGTCGAGCTATTAGTAAGGTATCATGCCTTACATACTCGATGGCTTAAATCGCAATCTCAGGATACTACTAGAGAACTAAGACGTGTCCTAAGCGAGTTAAGAAAACATGAACGTGAACAGTGGCTTAACGTACAAGCAACGATGAAAGAAATATCTCGTCAAAAACGAGAAAAGAAGAAACTTAAAAAGGAAAAACTAAATGAGCGCAACAGTTCAAGCAATTAAAGACGCAGTAACAGCATGGGAAGCAGAAGATATCAAATTTGAAAAAGGTAACTCTGCCGCAGGAACTCGAGCTCGCAAGGCATTAGCAGAACTAGGTAAGCTGATCAAAGCTCGCCGCAACGAAATCACAGCAGAAAAGAACGCCCGCAAAGAAGCCAAGGCAGGTTAATGAGCGGTTCAGCAAGCAAACGTAAAGGAAAGAGTTGGGAGAACGATGTTGCAAAACATCTCTCCGAGCTTTACGGCGAAAGTTTCATTCGGGTGCCATTTAGTGGCGCATACATTGGTGGCAAAAATGCTCACCGCAAGGATTTCTTGCATGAAGGACAGATCCGAAGCATGAAGGGCGATATCGTTCCTCCAATGAACTGGATACACTTCAACGCCGAATGTAAATCGTATGCCGACTTTCCTTTCCATCAATTATATTCAGGCGAAATAAAACTATTAGAAACATGGCTAGGACAACTTCTAGATGTTGCGGATCATAACGATTACAATATCTTAATCATGAAGTTCAATCGCAAAGGCAAATTTGTCGCTACACAGGCACCCTCACTAGACTTTGAACAAAATTATTCAACTTATAATTCTCCCTCTTACGGACAATGGATCATCCAAGACTATGATACGTTTTGGAAAAATAACCAAGAACACGTCCGACTAGCATCACTTAAATCTTAGGCACTTTTAAACAGTAACAGCTCGCACCGGCTAAAATCGGGTGCCCAGCGCCAACCGGATAATAACGGGGACGGAAGACTTGCCGCTGTAGCAAGCACTTAGCAACTATCCTTAACAGGACGTCGATCGCAATCTGCCGCGGTTTTGCTATTTGAATAGAGTGAATAAGAGCTAAAAGAGTGGAGAGAAACCACAGATTTAACGTATGTGTTAGCGTATGTATGTTAGATTACCGTCATAATAAGACGTAGCTAGGGGTACAGGATGACCGCCTCAGTAATGCTATAACGCTAAGTGACTTGAGTACTCAGATAATAACCAAGTTTTCTTAACCCGGCAACGGGTTAAGTGTGACCATTATATCTAGATAATGTTTAAAACTTCTTCGAAGTTAAAAGTTGTTTCAAGCGATAGCGCAGAAACAAATGAGCTTTAGCTCATTTCCAGTAATAAATAAACTCATATACCCCTTAAGGAATAGAAAATGCGTATAACACAATTATTATCTGAATCTAAAAAGATCGAAGAAGCTCCTATGGGCTTTCTAGGTAAGATGGGTAATAAGGTTATGAGTAAGATTGGTAATGACAAAGCTACCGGACGTCTAACGACAGGTAATTTAGCCAATCAACTGCACAGCGAATTCCAACAATATCTAGGAAGTTCTGGTTTACCTCCTACAGCTAAAACAGTCTTAGACTGGTTAGCTAGCAAAGGTTATCCAACAGCAAAAGCCAAGGGTGTTATCAAGAACGCAGGTAATGCTAATTCCGCTCCACAAGGACCGATGAGCAAGATCAAGCAGGCTGCCGGTAATTTAAAAGGCAAAATGGCAAACATCGGTAATCAACCAGATGTTGCACAGGATCTAAGCCAAGCAGTTAGCGAAGCAGTAGCCGCAGAATTATCTAAGCAGGTTATTGATCAAGTGTTTATCGCAGCCGCTCAAGAAGCCGCACAAGTCAAACAACAGCAACGTCAACAGAAACAGGGTATTGGCGCTAAGAAATCTGCAAGCCCTAAACTCAGCGCAATGAATGGTGGAAAATCAGCAGGTGGACAGCCAGCAGATGCTAGCAACGAAATCGCCGCACTAAATCAGCGCATCGCACGTATTGAAAAGAAAGTTGGTTTGTAATTAGAAGAACGGCAAGCCGCTGTCTTTGGTAGTTTCAATATTTTCTTTAATAATCTTTCCGATTATTTCTCTATCCTTAGAATCCATGTTATAAATCTGTTCGAGATTTATACCGCCGCGCATGAACCAACACAACTGAAACAGGTTGTGTTTTAAGGCTTCTACCTCTCGATCCATCTCTTCAGTTAGTTTGATAATCTCATCGTAACTGAGAGATAGAAGCCTTATCCGAAAAAATTTGCTTCGTCGAAACTGAAAGGAACTTCGATAGTAGGAGGCGCACCTTTTTCTAACATCTCGGGGGTGCAGGTAATAGTTAGAGGCTTGAGTTTGTTAGCATCGTTCATCAGACCAATTTTAGATTTGATCTTGTCAAAAATCTCAGCGTCACACTGCGAAATAAATTCAGAGATAAACTCAGGATCCTCAACGATACCGGCAGTTGATTCGATCTTGTAAATCGCAGATCCGATGATCTCGATAGTTTTCTTAGTTAGTTTACCAAATGCAGTTTTAAACGCTTCTAGTTTTTGCTCGTCAGTTAGGCTAGAATCATTAGCCATCTGTACTATACGACCGGTTTCAAATTCGCCCATCTGTGCTTCTGTCTGGGTCCTATAACTGATAGGTTTTAGATATACTACGAGATCTGATCGTACTTCTAGTCGATCTTCCCAAGTAGTATTTGCCTGTAGTCTTTCTAGTATTTCGCGGATGTTTACTTCATAATCTGCAGGGCCGTCTTCTAATGAAGGATGATTTATTTTCATTGTCATCATCTCACCGTAGGTAGCTAGACGTATGGCAATCAATAATGCGTCTAGATCTATTTGCGGGCACTCCCACGCATCAATGATGTTTGGTACGCAGTTCTGTAGGATTTCAACGATGCCCTGTCCGTTCATTAGTGCATCTGGAGTTTTTAACAACAGTTCATCACGGGCAGTCATAGAAAACACAGGATAGTCGCCTGTTATGCTAGGATTTAGAGATCCCGGTTTCCAATATTTTCCACCGCTAGGTAGTGTAATATAGATTTTAGGCTGGCGCAGGATGCTTAACAGCGGATTGACTTTTGCTGTAGGTACAACTGCTTCTTGTTTTTCTGGTGTGTTTTCTGACATGATTTAAATCCTATAAATAGTCTAGTATATCGATAACTCTATTTATCTACGTACATAACCAGGAATTTTAATTTAATGGCCAAAGACAACGTCACTGGATTTATAGGCAACGACAGCGTAGAACTCAATAATGCCGCTACAGAAACTACTCTCGCGGCTATACTCGCACAAGATAAAATAGCCAATAAAACCCTAGTAGAACTAGCCAAAGCCGCTAAGATTGATACTAAAAAAATCGAAGCGGCCATGGCCAAGCAGGGAGATGCAGGGCAAGAGGCCAGTGCCGGACTAAGCAAAGTTGGTAAAAATTCAAACATGCTAGGTGGTTTCCTAGCAGACATGACTGCTAGCGTAGGTGCAACTATTGGTAATTTAAGCAAGTTTGGTGATCAGCTTTTTGACGGAACGGCCAAAGCCAGCGATTTTATAAATTCATTTAAAGACCTACCATTTTTAATCGGACAGTTTGCAGGACTAGTTGCTAAATCATTAAAAATCCTAGAAGACAATCTTGAAATTAATCGTGCATTGTCAAGGACCGGTGTTTCATTAAGCGGTAGCTTAATGGATGTTAGAACCAGTGCCTTCCAGATGTATTTGAGTATGGACGAAATGGTCGATATGTTTAATAAAAGTAGCGACACCCTTGCAAGATTTAACGGTGGCGGAAAATCATTTGGTGACAATCTTAAAACGATTAACGCATTGATGGTGCAAGGTGGTTTTGGTGATAGATTACTAAACATGGGCAGATCATTCAGCGAGCTTGCCGCGATGGCAGGACAGTATGTGCGTGTGAGCAATAATGGTATCAATAATTCTAAAGTACTAGGTGACGAACAAGTACGTATCGCAAAATCGGCTGCCAACTACGGCGAACAACTTGATCTATTAAGCAGACTCACAGGCGACAATATAGAGTCTATCCAACGGAAAATGGAAGAAGAAGCCAACGAAGCGTCTTGGCAATTTTGGCTAGCTAGTCAGGCACCACAGGTTAGAGACAATTTAACAATCGGATTAATGAAAGTGATGGAAGCTGGCGGTAAACCGGCGGCTGATTACTTCAAAGCTAAGGCTATGAATTTCGCAGGAGCATTTAGCGAAGGCGGATTAGCTATGCAAACTACTATGCCGCGCATGGCAGAGCAATTTGATCGGATGGTTGATGCTGCCAAGCGAGGAGTTAAATCTGAAGACTACAGTAAAATAAGCACAGATGCATTTGCTAAAGCCATTGTGCGTGGCGGTGATGATCTAAAGAATTTTATGGTACAGATCCAAGCAGGCGGTTTAGGATTGGGAGGATTTTATAATAGCTTAAAACCTACCATTGAACAGATTAACAAAATGCGAGCCAACAACCAAATTAGTGAAGACCAAATGTTAGCTCAGATTAAAGCGGCTATAGCATCACAAAAGACTGCAGAAAGACAAAATGCATCTATGGTTGCATTAGATAAACAATTTAAAAATTTGTCTTTTGAAATCATGACAGCACTAGCACCTGTAATTGGAATACTGGCCGATGTGGGTATAAAACTTGCAGGCGAATTTACAGAGTTTGCGCTCGAGCACATGCCCGACATACAGAATGCTATTGCAAAAGCAGCCAGATATCTAGAAAATCTTTTCACTGATGAAGGCAGAGATAAAATTTGGAACGATATTAAATCTCTATTCCAATATCTAGCTGTTGAAATTAAAGGTATGCTGGCAGATGCAATACCGGGCGGCCGATTGGCTTATACTATAAGAGATCAAGAAAATGACAAAAAACTTATAGCCGCTGGTAAAAATCTAGCGGATGCCAAAGCAGACGAAGCATTATTAGCTGAAAAGGCCAAAAGACAACAACAGTTAATTAACGATCTTAACGATAAAAACTTTGACAATCATCTAAAAGAAGTAAAACAAAAACTTGATGATCTTAAAAAAGTTGAAAACCGCTCAAAAGAGCAACAAGCAGACTACGAAAAATATCAAAAAGAACTGCGTGATTTGAATCAGAGAGCAATTAGGAAGGCTGGCAGAAATGTCGACGAGGAAACTGAAAAACTAGCCGATCTAACAGGTCTACAGGACGATGCTACAAATCAAAAAACAAAAGCTCAAACATCGATAGACAACGCTACAAAACCAGATCCTTCTAATAGAGCACTATGGAAAGTCCTAATTGATCCACTCCACTTGCTGAATTTTGCTTCTGGAACTCTTGGTGGTGGCAAACTAGTGCGTGATTTTGGCACAGAATCTCTAGCAAAACTACACGGTAAAGAAGCAGTACTAACAGAATCACAGTTAGCTAACATGGCCAAAGGTATATACGATGCTGGCGCTAATAGTTCTGGCGGAAATGTTACTCTTGGGGGGTTGGAAATTTTAAATGAAACTGTTATAATGTTAAATAAGAATGCCGAAAAGACTGCCAAATTAATAGACACTTTGGTAGATGTCCAGAAGAAAGCATACAATAAAATGCCAGGTAACAAACTGGTTTAAGAGAATAAATTATGGCTTGGAAAAAGTATTTTACACCAGTTTCTACCTCAGGGGTAATGAGCCCTATCAGTGGTGGCAACAACGGAGCAAGTCCACAGAGAGCAAACTATTCATCATATCTACCGGATGTTTATACAGGACATCCTAATCGTCTTGAGCGTTACAGCCAGTACGATACTATGGACAGCGACTCAGAAGTTAATGCCGCACTAGACATCCTCGCTGAATTTTGTTCACAGATAAACGAAGAAAACGGCACACCTTTTGAATTAGATTTTAAAGATCAAGCGACTCCTACAGAAATCAAGATCCTTAAAAAGTATCTGCAACAGTGGACAAAACTTAATCTATTCCAGAAACGTATCTTTAAAGTTGTACGCAACGTGTTCAAATACGGCGACAGCTTTTTCATCCGTGACCCAGAAACACAAGCATGGGTTTATATCGATCCTGCTAAAGTTGATCGTATTATCGTTAACGAAAGCGAAGGCAAAAAACCTGAACAGTACGTTATCCGTGACCTGAACATCAACTTACAAACGCTAACAGCAACAACAATAAATCCTAGCAATCAAAACGCACTACCCGGCGGACAGTCATATATCAATGGCGGCGCACAACAGCGCGGCATGGTAGGCGGAGTGCCACAGCAAGCAGGCAGCAGATTTAGTATCAATCAAAATCAGCATTCTATTGATGCAAAACACGTAATCCATATCAGCTTGTCAGAAGGCTTAGACAACAACTTTCCGTTTGGTAACAGCCTACTAGAAAGTATTTTCAAAGTCTACAAGCAGAAAGAACTGCTTGAAGATGCTATCATTATCTATCGTATCCAACGTGCTCCTGAACGTCGTGTATTCTACATCGACGTAGGAAACATGCCAAGTCACTTGGCCATGGGCTTTGTTGAACGTGTTAAGAACGAAATTAATCAAAGACGTATTCCTAGCTTAACAGGCGGCGGTACTAATTTAATCGATAGTAGCTACAATCCATTATCAATTAACGAGGACTACTTCTTTCCGCAGACAGCAGAAGGTCGTGGATCTAAAGTCGACGTACTACCGGGTGGTACGAACCTAGGAGAAATTGATGACCTTAGATATTTTACTAATAAGCTGTTTCGTGCTTTACGCATACCTTCAAGTTATCTTCCTACCGGGCCTGACGACGGAGGAAGCAATTTTAATGATGGTCGAGTTGGAACAGCATACATTCAAGAATTGCGATTCAACAAGTACTGCGAGCGACTACAGAGTCTAATGAACAGTGCGTTTGACGAAGAGTTCAAAACCTATCTGTTCAAGAAGGGCATCAAGATTGACTCTAATCTATTTGATGTTACATTTAATCCACCACAGAACTTTGCCAGCTATCGTCAAGCAGAGATGGACGGAGTACGCCTAACTACATTTGGCAGTATCGTAAGCGTACCTTTTATCAGCAAACGATTTGCTCTTAAACGTTTCCTAGGACTAAGCCAAGAAGAAATCGCAGAAAACCAAGAGATGTGGGAAGAAGAAAATATCGATACCACAGAACAGTTGAGCGCAAATGCAGAACTCCGTGGGGCAGGAATCACATCAGGTGGCCTACAGAGCGACCTAGATACGATAGGGCAGTCGGATGACGGCGGTCCAGATTTACAAGGCGCAGATGCCGAAGGCGGCGCGGCCGGAGCGGCGCAAACAGCACCTACTACTGGTGGAGCACCTAGCGCACCTAGCTCGAGCACAACATAATCTGGTAAATACACTACTATGTTGCTAAACGAATTCATTTATTTTAAACCAGATGCAGAAAGCATGGAAGATAACGGCCGCTATAATCCGTTAGAAGACAGCACTGTACTCAAGAGTTCTGATCTACGCAAAACTCCAAGACTAACCCTAAAAGTTATCAACGATTTGCGCAAAGCAGGCGATGCACGTGAACAAGAACAGAAAGAAAATCTCGTAGTAGTACGTCAGATGTACGCTATGCCCTCAGAAGACGAAGCTGGCGGAACAGTATAAAATTATAGCACATGTTAATTCAGCTACAACTGGATTAAATAAAATTATAGAAACAATCCAATACTAGAACAGAAATATATAGTTCTACGTCCCAAACTGCCAAAATTTGCAATTTTTGGCCTATTTCGCATAATTAATTAAATAGGTATGTAAATAAACATACATGTTTATTCCACCCTTGACAATTAGGAGATAACCCGCAATGAATAAATTCGAACAATTATTAGACTTGATCGTCAACGAAGAAAAGGACAAAGCTGAAGAGCTTTTCCATGAGATCGTTGTTGAAAAAAGTCGCAGTATCTATGAAACATTAATCGCAGAAGAAGAAGCCGCTTTAGAAGCTAAAGACGGTGAAGAAGCTGATGACGAAGAAGATGATGATCAACAGGATGAGTCTGTTGAAGAAACTTTTGGTATGGAAGAAGAAGGTGAAGAAGCCCCTGGATTTGGTGGTGACGAAACTGATGCTCTAGCTGACAAAGTAACTGACCATGGTGCAGAAGACGGCGAAATGGACGGCGAAGAAGACGGCGAAGAAGCTCCAGCTACTAAAGGCGATGTACAAGATTTAGAAGATGCTTTAGAAGAACTAAAAGCAGAATTTGAAAAATTAATGGCAGGTGAAGAGCACGAAGAAGAGCATGATAGCGAATTTGGCGACGAAGAAGCCGACGACGCAGATGACTCTAACGATGCTGATGATTCCGAAGAAGATAGCGAAGGCTATGAGTTCGCAGAAGGTCGTGAGACAGTACGTGAATACACAGAAAACATCGGTGCAGCCTACAAAGGTGGTGCGGCAGCTAGCACACGTGAAACAGGTGCTTCAAACACAAAGAGCCCAGCTAATCAAAACCCAGCAAACCGTCCAAGCGGTGGTAACGTAAGCGCACACAACATTGCGCAAGGCGACCAAGGCGGCGAAGGTATCAAAGGTGGTGAAGGTTTAGTTGGTGGTGTTAAAGGCAAGTTCACAAGCCCAAATACACACAACGTTGACGGTGTTAAGTCTGGTATTAAAACACTAGACAAGAAAGGCGAAGCTTACAAAGGTGGTAACGTAGCTAGCACATCTGAAACAGGTGCAGGTAACACTAAGTCTGTTGTTGACAAAAAACAAGGTTAATTAAGTGTCTAATAAGATGCAATTTCTAAGAGAACATTTAAGCTTCGATCAAGCTAATGCGGTCGTAGAGAGCGATGACAAAGATGGCAAGAGCCTTTATCTAAAAGGCATTGCTATCCAAGGCGGCATTCGTAATCAGAATCAGCGGGTTTATCCAGTCAAGGAAATCGAATCTGCTGTCAAAACACTAAACGATCAGATCCAAAATGGCTACAGTGTTCTCGGTGAAGTTGATCACCCAGATGACCTTAAAGTAAATTTAGACCGTGTTTCACATATGATAACTCAAATGTGGATGGACGGTCCAAACGGATACGGCAAGATGAAAATTTTGCCCACTCCAATGGGACAATTAATTCGCACGATGCTCGAAAGCGGAGTAAAACTAGGCGTGAGTTCAAGAGGTAGCGGAAACGTTAGCGATCACTCAGGCGAAGTATCTGATTTCGAGATTATTACTGTGGACATAGTTGCCCAGCCAAGTGCGCCCGGCGCTTACCCAACACCAGTTTATGAGCATATCATGAACTCACGTGGCGGAGCAAGAGCCTTGCGTG
>Ga0007806_1000311_pt1 | contig 16409 bp, 15 predicted proteins | sample CryBogCBE18Aug09_FD_71192 | JGI IMG/M metagenome (GOLD analysis project Ga0007806, IMG submission 71192) | Freshwater microbial communities from Crystal Bog, Wisconsin, USA - CBE18Aug09 | ecosystem: Environmental > Aquatic > Freshwater > Lake | place: Crystal Bog, Wisconsin, USA | collected...
GAAGACGGTAACGGCCACCGACACGTCACGACTCGAGGTCACGTCGCCACCCACCACCGGCACGTCGCACAGCATGGCAGCCATCGACGCCCCGTGGTGCAACAGATCGAGATCCGTTCCCGGGGGTGCACTCACCCCGAGCACGACGCCACGCGGCCACGCCCCCATGGCCGCGAGATCGGAGAGGGCGCTGGTGACCGCTTTGAAGCCGAGATCTTCCAAACTGAAAAGGTTTTGGTCGAGGTGCACGCCGAAGACGCAGACGTCCGTCGAGATAATTACCTGACCAGCAAAGGGTTCCAGCACTGCGGCGTCATCACCGATAAATACTTCTTTAGGATTTTTCACCTCGGGCAGGAAGATTGCCGCTATACGCTTCACCACAGCGTCCTCATTGGCGGCACCTTGGTTCACGAGGTGGTCACTCATGAGGTTGGCAGTACCGTCCGGGGGCAATGACGCTCTCGGCTGACAGGGGAGGGGGCGTCCATGACGCAGCCAACAACGAACCAACGCTTGCTCGACTGGGTGGCGACGGTCGCAGAACTCACTACACCTAAGGCTATCCACTGGTGCACCGGAAGTGACGACGAATACGAGGCCCTCTGTGCCGAGCTCGTCGAGGCCGGCACGATGCGACGCCTCAACGAGGTCAAGCGGCCCAACTCGTACTACGCGGTGTCCGATCCCGACGACGTCGCCCGCGTGGAAGACCGCACCTTCATCTGCTCGGCGCAGCAGATCGACGCCGGCCCCACGAACAACTGGGTCGACCCCACCGAGATGCGCGCCACCCTCAATGGCCTCTACGCCGGTTCGATGAAGGGCCGCACTATGTACGTCGTGCCCTTCTCCATGGGGCCACTCGGCAGCGCCATTGCGCACATTGGCGTCGAGCTCACCGACTCGGCCTACGTCGCGGCTTCGATGCGGATTATGACCCGCATGGGGCAGCCGGTCCTTGACATCCTGGGTGAGCACGGCGACTTCGTACCGGCCATTCACTCGGTGGGTGCGCCGCTCGAGGAAGGGCAGGCCGATGTGCCCTGGCCCTGCAACCCCGAGCACAAGTACATCGTCCACTTCCCCGAGACCAAGGAGATCATGTCCTACGGCTCGGGGTACGGCGGCAACGCCCTGCTCGGGAAGAAGTGCTTCGCCCTCCGTATCGCCAGTGTCATGGGACGCGAAGACGGATGGTTGGCCGAGCACATGCTGATCATGAAGCTGACCAACCCCGCTGGGAAGGCCACCTACATCGCCGCGGCCTTCCCCTCCGCCTGCGGCAAGACCAACCTGGCCATGCTGGTGCCCTCACTTCCGGGTTGGACCGTCGAGACCATCGGTGATGACATCTGCTGGATGAAGCCAGGAGCCGACGGTCGCCTGTACGCCATCAACCCCGAGGCAGGCCTCTTTGGCGTCGCCCCCGGTACCAACGAGGCCACGAACGCCAACGCCATGGCCGCCGTCTCGGCGAACTCCATCTTCACCAACGTGGCCCTCACCGCCGACAACGATGTGTGGTGGGAAGGGATGGACCTGCCCGACGAGGCCATCACCGACTGGCGCGGTGCGCCGTGGACACCGGACTCCCCCACGCCGGCTGCCCACCCGAACGCCCGCTTCACGTCGCCCGCCGGACAGAACCCCGCGGTGGCCCCGGAGTGGGAGGACCCCGCGGGCGTGCCCATCGACATCATCGTCTTCGGTGGTCGTCGTCGGAGCGTGATGCCGCTGGTGACCGAATCCTTTAACTGGCAGCACGGCGTCTTCCTCGGGGCCACGATGGCCTCGGAGACCACGGCCGCCGCCACGGGTGCCGTCGGTAACCTTCGTCGCGACCCCTTCGCGATGCTCCCCTTCTGTGGCTACAACATGGGTGACTACTTCGCGCACTGGCTGACGTTTGCCGAGCGGTTCAGCGAGGCCACGCTGCCACGCATCTTCTACGTGAACTGGTTCCGCCGTGACGACGAGGGTCGCTTCGTCTGGCCCGGTTTTGGCGAGAACGCCCGCGTCCTCGCCTGGATGGTCGAGCGGCTCGAGGGGACGGCCGAGGCGCACGAGACGCCCATCGGTCTCGTCCCGCACCTGTCGGGTCTCGACCTGACCGGCCTCGACGTCAACGACGAAGCGCTGACCGAAGCCCTCGCGGTGCACCCCGACGAGTGGCGACGTGAAGTGCCGCTGCTCCAGACGCACTTCGACACGTTCGCTGATCGACTGCCCGCCGCCCTGCAGGCCGAGCTCGACGCCCTTGAAGCACGACTGTCCTAGAGACGGGACATCCCTCCGTCACCCACTTGGCGTCAATCCTCGACGGATCATCGCCAAGTGGGCGGCGTAGGAGCGGTTCAGGTCAGCCGCCTCGGGTTCACCCATCAGCTCTATTGCGACGAAGCCGTGCACCGCTGACCAGATAAGGCGCGCGACTTCGTCGGGGTCGCCCGCGTGAACGGTGCCGGCCGCTTGGGCCCGTCGCACCAATGTCTCGAGGGCTCCGAAAGCCTCGGTGGCGGCCGTCACGCCTTCGTCGCTCGGGACAAAATTCTTGAACCGGTGGAGGAACATCACCAGGTAGAGGCCACGATGTTCCAGGGCGTAGCGGCGATAGGCCTCCCCCGCCCGCACGAGATCGCCGTCGGCGTCGTCAGTGTGCTGGGCAATGGCGGCGTAGAGACCGCGGAATCCCTCACACCAGAGCGCGTCAATGACACCGTTGAGTCCCTCGAAGTGGTTGTAAATGGCCATCGGGGCCACCCCCGCACCCGCGGCCAGCGCCCGTACCGTTAAACCGTCGGGGCCGGCGGCTTCGAGGAGCGCCACCGCCGCGTCGAGCACCCCACGGCGAATGTGCTTAGAGGGGGTACGGGTGGTCACCCCTTCAGTATAGAACAACGTGCTATAAACAGTAGTACGTTGTTCTACTAAAGGAGTCCCGTGGCCGCCACTCATCGTCCCTATCGGATTCTCGCTGTCACGTGCGTCGCGGTATTGCTCGTGGCCATTGACAACTTGCTCATCAATGTGGCCCTCCCCTCGTTCGCGGTGCAGCTGCACGCCTCGAGTACGTCCCTACAGTGGGTTGTTGACGGCTACTCACTCCCCTTCGCCGCGCTCATGCTGGCCGGCGGTGGCCTCGCCGACCGTTACGGGAGACGGCGCGTCATGCTGTTCGGGCTCGCGGCCTTCACCCTTTTTTCCCTCTACGCCTCCTCGGTCCATACGGTGGCCGGCCTCATTACCGCCCGCGCACTGATGGGCGCGTCGGCCGCCTTCATCTTCCCGGCCACGCTCTCGATTGTCACCGTCACCTTCACTGACGCCCGTCAGCGGGCCAACGCCCTCGGCATCTGGGGTGCCACCGTAGGGGCGGCCATCGCCATTGGCCCCGTGGCCGGAGGCGAGATCCTGGCCCACTTTTGGTATGGCGCCATCTTCCTCCTCAACGTGCCACTCGGTCTCGTGGCCTTCATCCTCGTCGTACTCTTGGTGCCGGAAACTCGCTCACCCCAACGGGAGCGATTCGACGTCGTGGGACTCTCCCTCGGCACTCTGGGACTTACCGCCCTCACGTTGGCCATCATTGAGGGGCCGGTGTGGGGCTGGCGAGGGGCCGGAACGATCGCGGCCTTTGCCGCGTCCGTCGTGCTCCTGATGAGTTTTGTCCTTTACGAACTGCGCACCCCGCACCCCCTCTTCGACGTGCGGATCTATCGACACAAGGCCTTCACCGCCGGCGCTCTGGCCATCACCACCAACTTCTTCCTGCTCTTTGGCTTTATCTTCCTCATCACGCAGTACTTCCAATTGGTGCGGGGGTACTCAGCTCTTTCCGCGGGACTGCGCACCCTCCCCTTCTCCGGCGTCGTGGTCGTCTCGACGCCCGTGGGGGCGTTCCTCGCCGCCCGCATCGGCGCCCGGTACGTGGTGCCACTCGGACTCCTCACCATGGCCGGCGCGCTCACGTGGATGAGCACCCAGTCGCCAACGGCGGCCTACCTCGGGCCCGTCGTCGGCTCCATGATGGTCTTGGCGCTCGGCTTCTCACTCATCAGTGCCCCCTCAACCGCGGTCACGATGGCCGTGCTCGCACCGCACCAGATAGGGTCGGGCGCCGCGGTCAACGAGACCAATCGCGAGCTCGGTGGCACGCTCGGCGTCGCCGTTATTGGCTCCGTCTTCGCTTCCCTCTTCGGACCAGCCATACACCACCTCTTCGCGCCCTATCTCCACCACGGTTTGAGCACCAGCGTGCTCTCGCTCGCGCAAAGCTCGATGCAGGCGGCCATGGCCGTCGTCGGCCACCTCCCCGCCTCGCTCCAGCCGCACGCTCACCAGGCCGTCGTCGACGCCTTCATGCGAGGACTACACCGGGCCTGCGTGGTGGCGGCGGCCGTGGGGGCGGCCGGCGCCGTCGTCACCTTTCGGTTATTGCCGGCTGGTCAACTGGGTCACGCGTCGCCCGACGACGACCAAGTCCGTACGTCACCGCACCACTGAGCAACACCACGCATAAGAAGCGGTCGCCGTCTTGGAACGAGAGGGCTACCCCCACGGGCAGTACGGCTCCCAAGACCCACGTGAGCTGCTGACGAACGGCGAAGCGCGCGAAGGTGCGACCCTGCGCTCCAGCGGGAACGAGGCGCTGGGTAATCGCGTCAAAACTCGGCTGCGCTACCGAGGCGCACACGCCGAGAACGCCGGCGAGCACGCACTGCGCCACGGTCGAGGCGTGGCGCGCGACGATGCCGGCCGCCACGCCCGTGACCACCAGGGCCGCCGTGAGCATGGTGGCCTCGGTGAGTCGTTGGCGCAGCCGGGTGACCAGACCCAGACCCAGGAGCGAACCCACCGCACTCAGGCCGAGTCCGAGTCCGTACCAGGTGAGTGAGGCGTGTGCGCGGCGAAGTCCGAACGCCATCAAGAACGTGCCAAAGCCAACGGCGAAGCGCATCAGGGCCGAGGCTCCGAGCCCCCACGTGACCTCGCGGTCGCCGAGTGGGTTCAGGGCCAGGCGGTCCCGTTCCTCTTGGGTCATGCGGAGGGTGTGGTCGCGGGTAGTGAGGGTCGGTCGCTTGAGCCGCAGGGCGCACAGCGTCGCTCCCGCGAAGATCACCGTGTCGACCCCGAGGACGGACGAGGCCCCCAGCCCCTTCAAGATGGCCGCACCGACGGAACCGGCCACCACACCACTGAAAGTACCGAGCAGCGTGAGTTGGGCGTTGAATCCGGAGAATCCCTTGGTATCGGTGGGTACCGCCTCGGGCCAACCGCTATCGGACAGCCCCACCGCGTGGCGGCGAAGTTGATCGGTGCGGGCCATCTCCGGCACGAGGGCCCCTCGAGTGACGGTGTAGAACTTCGAACAGATAATGACGGCGAACGCCTCGGGGAAGAGCCACAGGGAGTTGAGGTGCTGGGCCATGGACCAGCAGAGGAGGGCCCGAGCCAGTGCCGACGCGGCGACCAGTACGCGACGGCCATTGACGGAACGGTCGATCAGGGGGCCGAGGAGTGGCGAGACCACGGCGAAGGGAGCGATGGTGAAGACGAGGTACAGCAAGACCTTGCTCTTGGCTTCCGTGGGTGACACCGAAAAGAACAATGATCCCGCCAGGGAGACCGTCACCATCGTGTCACCAGCCATCATGACGACGTGGACCAGGGCGAGACGACCAAAGGCGGTGGACTGGTCGAAGAGATCCTGAAGGGAGCCCCACGCCAGAGAGGCCAGACCCCGGGTACGCATCCCCTCATCGTACTGCCGTGGCCCCACCGCGCTGGGACGCACGCCGTTGGTGCTTCGCTTCTAAGATGCCTTCGTGCCTCACACCACTACCGCGCCCGTCATCGTCACCGAGGGCCTCACGAAGCAGTACCCGGGCGCCGATACGCCCGCTGTCAAGGGCCTCGACCTGTCGGTCAGTGCCGGTGAAATTTTCGGTCTGCTCGGACCCAACGGTGCGGGGAAGACCACCACCGCGGGCATGCTGACCACGCGCGTGGTGCCCACGAGTGGCCGGGCCTTCGTGGCGGGTATTGACGTGGTGGCGCACCCCACGCGCGCCAAACAGTTCTTGGGGGTCGTCTCCCAGGCCAATACGCTGGACCGCCAACTCACCGTGTGGGAGAACCTGTACTTTCACGGACGCCTCTTCGGCATGAACGCGGCCACGTCGCGAGACACCGCGAACGCCCTGCTCGAGCAGTTTCAACTCGCTCGCTGGGCCAAGGCTTCGGTCTACGCCCTCTCGGGAGGCATGGCCCAGCGACTGATGGTTGCTCGAGCCATTTTCCACCGACCAGCGGTGCTCTTCCTCGACGAACCCACCGCCGGGCTTGACCCGCAGAGTCGACTCGCCCTGTGGGACATTCTCGAACAGCTCAACCGCGACGGGCAGACGATTCTGCTGACGACCCACTACATGGAAGAGGCGGATCAGTTCTGCGATCGCGTGGCCATCATGGATCACGGTCAACTGCTCGCCCTCGACACGCCGGCCAATCTCAAGCGCGGGGTCGGTATCGACACCATCGTCACCATCAAGGCCACGGGAGACCTCGTTGCCTTCGCCGCCCGCCTCCAGGCCTTCGAGGGGGCCACGGCCGTGCGCGAGATTGACCGTGGACTCGAGCTCCACGTCGCCAGTGGTGACCGACTGTTGGCCAGCGTGGTGGCAATCGCCGACGAGCTCAGCATCGCGATTCAGGACCTCTCGGTGGCCGAACCCACCCTCGAAACCGTCTTTATCACCCTCACCGGAAGAGAGTTGCGCGACTAATGAGCACGCTCCCCATCACCCTGAACCAGTCGCGATCGACGTGGGCCGCTGGCCGCACGGCGCTCCTCGCCCTCTTGCTTCGTGACTTCACCGTCATCAAGAAGGACTACAAGATCTTCATCCTCCGTACGATCATCCAGCCCTTCTTGCTGTGCTTCGTCTTCCTTTACGTCTTCCCCAAGATTGGCCAGTCGGTGGGGGGATCATCGAAGCGCGCGGCCAGTGGGGCAGACAGTTTCGCCACCGTCTTAGTGGCGGGCGTGGTCGGCATTTCCGTGATGTTTCAGGGGCTCCAGTCGGTGGCCCTCAATATGGCCCAGGAGTTTGGCTTCACCCGAGAGATTGAGGACCGGGTGCAGGCCCCGTGTCCGATCTGGCTCGTGGCGGTCGAAAAGGTCGTCTCCGGGGCCCTCCAGGGGCTCATCTCGGCGACGCTGGTCCTCCCAATCGCGGCCGTCGTGCACGCCCGTGGTGTGCAGGCCTCGATGCACATTCACTGGCTCATCGTTCTGACGCTCATTCCCCTCGCCGCCGTGGCCATGGGTTCACTGGGCCTCGTGCTCGGCACGGCGTTTGAGCCACGCAATATCGGGCTGATGTTCGGCTTTATCGTGCTCCCCATCACCTTCCTCGGTGGCACGTACTACCAGTGGGACCACCTCGCGCCCATCAAGATTGGTTCGTTTCACTGGCTGCAGGCCCTGGTGCTCGTCAACCCACTGGTCTACGTCAATGAGGGCATGCGTGCCGGCTTCACCAATGCGCCCCACATGCACCTCTATGTGATCTACCCCGTGCTACTGGCCTTCTTCGGGGTGTTCCTCACCATCGGCCTGCGCAACTTCCGCCGTCGCGTCCTCTCCTAGCGCTACCGAACCTGGCTCATCAAAGGGCTTGAGGAAGCGCTGTTCGTAGGGAATAGGCGGCGACTCCGGCCGCTCCACGTAGCCGTGGTGGAGGGTCAATCGGCCTTTGGCGCTCATGTCGGCGACCTTAGACGGGTCGTGGGTGAACTTTCCCGCCTTTAGATCTTTGCGGTACTGGCGCTCCATCTTCCGTTCATTACTGCTGCGACTACTCCCCAACGCGAGACCCATGATGATGAGCAGTGCGCCACCAATCAAGAGGGCGAAGCCTTGGAGGTAGGGCCAGGTTGACTGGGTGCACGAGCCCGAGAGAATGTTGGTCGCCTTGGTCACGTCGGTTGACGAGCACCGAAGGGCCTGCACGTGGGCGGCGCGAATGACCACCACGGCCCAGCCCAAGAGGGCAAAACCAACGACGAAGCAGGCGCGACGGAACATGCCCTAAAAGTACTTGATGGCGGCGACCCGGCGCTTCCTCCCTAGGCGCGACCGCGCAAGGCCACCACTTGGTTGGCGGTAGCGATCAGGAGTTCGCCAGCACCGACGCTCGGGGTGTCGAAGTGATTCGCGGGCGGCGTGAGCGTTATCGACTGCAGGGTGGCGCCCGTGGCGAGGGAGAGTCCGTAGAGGACGCCGTATTTCGACATGGTCCAGACCTCGCCCGCGGCAATAATTGGCGGGCCGCTGTGCAGAGAGGACTGCCAGAGTGGTGTGATGGTGGCCGGAGCATCCGTGACCCGGACGGCGGTCGGGCCACTGAGACACGGCAGAATCACTTCGGAGCCCACGACGGCACTCCCGCCATCGGTATTACTTGGACAGGTCGACGTGGCCAGGGCCACTTGCCCCCCAATGCCGCTCAGCTTCGCCGTTCGCTCGAGGTAGAGGTTGGGCGACTTCCCCGCCACCAACACGAGGCCGTTCGCTAGCAGGGTGGGGCTCGACGACATGTCCTGATCGTGAAGGTTCTGCGTGGCCCAGTCCGTCGGGGCGAAGAACTGCTGAAGATTCATGGCCGGCGTGAGTTGCAGCAGACCATCCGAGTTGTCGTAGGGCTGACCCGGAGTGGTGACGGTCCCGTTCCCGGTGGTCTCCCACACTCGACCCTTCGGATCAATGATGGGGGCGGCCCCACCCGTCCAGATACCTCCGCGGTACTGACCAGGCTGATTGTCGACGGTAAACACGGCCAGTTGCGTGCCGGATTCGGTCACGCTGTAGAGCCGACCGTGGTAATTCGCACAGTCACCGTCGTTGCCGGCCTCCCCGAAAATCACGCGGCCATGATCGAGCGCGAGACCAGTGCGCTGGAGATAGACCGCCGGATTCATACCAACGAGGTCAACGGCGCGACTCATCATGACGTCGCCGGTGGTAGTGCTGATGCCGACGAGAACGTGATGCGGGCCACCGTTGAGGTACTCGTCGGCGACGGCGAAGAGTTCGTGGGCCACAGGATCAATCACGGGGGTGCCGGTAATGCCCACCGTCGGGGCAATGTCACCGCACGGCAGGGCCGACGCCGGCACCGGCGGCGCCAGGTGCGTCATCCACCGAATCGCCCCCGTCTGAGCATTCAGCGCGTAGACCGAGTTGTTTTCGGTTGCCTCGTACACCACGTTGCCCATGACGAGGGGCTCGGCGTACAGCGTGCCGTCGAGCACTGGTGACGTCCACTTGGGTGACGAGGTATCGACGCTGGCCAGCGTGGTGTCGAGACCGGTGCCCTGAGGACCGCCGTGATAGGAAAGCCAGTCATGACCGGTGCCGGCCTGGGCGCTGGTGGGGAGCAGCGTGGCCGTGACGACCGCGGCGAGGGCGAGGAGTTTTTTCACCGCGCCAGCCTAAAGAGACCGCCTGGCCCTCCGGTCAGTGGTTCGAGAGACGAGCTCTCTTGGCCCAGCGGCGCACCACAAAGCGCCACCCCGAAAAAAAGAGGCCGAGAAACACGGTAGCCACCACTACAAACACTGGCACGACACCCTGCGAGAACACCGCACGCAACGCCATGGCGCAGGCCACTGTGACCAGCGTGGCCACGACTCCCGCGCGCCCACTGGTCAACGCGGTCACCCAACGAACGAGGACCACGTTTCCGACGAGGACGCCAACGGCGAATGGAGCCCAGACGGCCACGACGTCACCGATACCGTGGTGATGGGCGTGGAGGCCGAGCAGTACAAAGAACAACGAGGCTGCGAGATCGGCGCTAAGAACGGACCATTTCTTCATCGCCTGCACGTTAGTGCCGAGCGCCTACGGGCCCCACCAAGGGTGCAGTACCGGGAGTAGGGCCGGTGGGGATCGAACCCACGACCCAGGGATTATGAGTCCCCTGCTCTAACCACTGAGCTACGGCCCCGCACAACGAAGGAATTCTACTCGTGGTCCCCCGCACCTCCGGTCGCGGGATGTTTACTCCACCTGGGTCAGGTGCTCTCGCCACTGTTCGACGAAGGAGGCCGCCACGGTGCCGTCGGCGACGGCGACCATGACGGCGCAGCCGAGGTCGCGACCATGACCACAATTGGTGAATCGACAGTGCGTCGCAAGATCTTCGAGCTGGCTGAAGTCGGGCTGCTTCGTGCCGGCGTCGACAACCGCGCGAGAAAAGCGAATGCCCGGAATGTCCAGCAGGACGCCGCCCGACGACAGTCGGTAGAGCTTGCGCGTACTGGTCGCGTGACGCCCTTCGCCGGTGCGACTCAAGGTCCGCGTAAGTTCGTGGTGCCCTTCGAGCACGTTGAGGAGCGACGTTTTGCCCGCACCCGACGCACCAAGAAAGACGGCCGTGACGCCATCGGTCAGGCGCGCCCGCAGGGCGTCGACCCCTTCGCCCGTCTCGGAGCTGGTGACGATCTGGTCGACCTCACCGACAAGCTCTCGAATGTGAGCCTGCAGTGCGGCCACCTCGCCAGTCTCGTCGGCTTCGTCAATCTTGGACAGCACGATGACCGGCGTCGCCCCGCTCGTACGGGCCATCGAAGTGAGACCCTCAATCATGCGGTGGTGCAACTCCGAGCGCAGGGGCACCACGATCAAGACAACATCGACGTTGGCGGCCAGCACCTGCGCTGGGCGTCCGTGCGTTTGGGTGCGGCGAAGTTCGTTCCGACGGGGAAAGACCTTCGTCACCCGCTCGCCCTTGACAACCACCCAGTCCCCGGCACAGGGCACAATCTTGAGAGTACGAGCCAACCGACAACGGCCGGCGACTTCGACGCCATCGTCGTCAATCCAAATCACGTCAGCCTCACCACTGTGCATGATGGTGAGTCGACCAAAGTGACCATTAATGTCGGTGAGGTCAATCTCGCCCTCGTGCAGTCCGAGGGAGCGAAGCACCGCCGACGCCACTACCAACGCGCCCTCACTGGCAAGGGGTTCCGATTCGGAGAGGTGGCAAAGTGATCACTGAGACACGCTACCGGCACGGTGACGAAAAAGGCAATCAACCATTCGGTTACCACTGCTGCCATCTTCCGTGGCCGAATTTTGATGGCCGGCACTGCTACGGTGGTTCGGTGAGTGGAGCGACCTTAGTGATTCTGGCGGCCGGACGGGCTCGTCGGTACGGTGGTCTCAAGCAACTAGCCCCCATCGGGTGGCACCGCGAAGGCGTCATTGATCTCCTCGCTTCCGACGCAGTGGCCGCCGGATTCGGTGACATCGTCATGGTGGTCAATCACGACACCGGGCCGACCATTATGGAGCACGTTAAGGCCCACTGGCCCACGGACATTACCGTCTCGTTCACCTACCAGGAAAGCCTGCGAGGCACCGTTGACGCCGTCCTTTCCGCTCGGCACCTGATCGACCCCAGCAAGCCATTCGCCATCTCGAACGCCGACGACCTCTACGGCCCCGACGCCTTCGCCAAGATGGCGGCGCACTTGGCCAATACGAGCAATTCGTGCCTCGTGGCCTACCGCCTCGAAAACTCGCTCATTGGCGACCTGCCCGTTTCCCGGGGCGTGTGCACCGTCGACGGTGGTCGTCTGGTGACCGTAACTGAGCGCCGTAACGTGACGATGACACCCGAGGGCTGCTCCGCCGACGATGGCCTCGAACCCCAGTACCTCGAGGACACTTCCCTCGTCTCGATGAACCTGTGGGGATTCCAACCCGAACTCTGGCCCGCACTGCAGCGTGCGGTCGAGGAACACAACTTCGACGAAAGCGCTGAAGTCTTATTGCCCACCTTCGTGGCGACGGTTATGGAGCGCGACAACGTGGTGTTTGACGTACTCACGACCCCCTCACGATGCATCGGGGTCACCCACGCCGATGACTTACCCCTCGCCCAGTTCCTGGTGCGTGAAGAGATCAAGCAGGGGTTGCGCCCCGAGCGCGCCTTCTCCTAAGCCCTAAAAGATTTTCAACGCGACGGGCGTCTTGCGCGTCGTAATCTCCCCTTCAGGGGGGAAGTATGGAAACTGTTTCAGATGTCATTGTCGTGGGTGGCGGTCACAATGCACTCACCTGCGCGGCGTACCTTGCGGAAGCGGGCCTCACGGTCACGGTGCTTGAAGGGCGCGACATTGTTGGGGGCAACACCGTCACGGAGGAGTTGACGCTGCCCGGTTGGAAGCACGACTCGTGCTCTAGTGCGCACGTCGTTATCCAATCCAACCCCCTCTTGCTCAACGACGAACTCGGGCTCAAGTCCCGCTACGGACTTACCTACATCGTCACCGACCCCGCCGTCGTACTACCGGTCGAAGATGGTGACGCCCTCATCATTCATTCAAATCTTGACGCCACCTGCGCCACCATCGCACAGCACAGTGCCCGCGACGCCGACGCCCTCCGTCAGATGATGGCCGACTGGCATGGCGGCCTCAAGGTGGCCCACGCCTATTTCCAAGCTGGCCTCCCCCTGCCCGACAACGAGTGGAGCGATCGCTACGAGGAATTGCGACAGCGCAGTGCGTGGGACGTCGTGATGACGACCTTTGAGCACCCCCTGATTCAACGCGCCGTTATGTGGATGGGCTTCGCCACAATCCAACCGCCGCAGCGGCCCGGCACGGGAGCCCTGCCCGCCGCCATCCTGGCCGGACGCCTCTCCTTTGGCTGGACCACGCCCGTTGGTGGGTCCGACGCCCTCCCAAAGGCTCTCGTGGCCCACCTTGAGGATCACGGTTCACAGGTGGTGGCGTCCGCCTGGGTCAGTGACTTCCTCACGGAGAATGGTCGATGTGTCGGTGTTCGCTGTGCGGACGGGCGTACCTTTCGCGCCACCAAAGCGGTCGTGGCGGGCAGTCACCTCAAGACGCTCAGCGACGCACTTGACACCCCGGCCCCACGACTCTCCGCCGCCGCGGCGCAGTGGCAACCGGGGCTCTCAGTCTTCGCCGTTCACTTCGCTCTCCGCGAGCACCCGACGTACCGCACCGCCGAGGGGCACGTGCCCGCCGTAGCGGGTGGCATCGGCTCGCCCGAGGGTCTCGCGAAGCAAGTCGACGCCGCCTTGCGAGGCGACGTCGACCTCTCGAGCCCCTGGCTCTTGATGGTTGACTCGACCGTCGTTGACCCCGACCGCGCCCCCGGTGCGGCGTTCAAATTCCTCACCATTGCCCCGATGGAACGGGACGGGCAGCTGTGGACGGAGGCGCAGACACTCGACTACGCCAACCAGCTCGTGGCCTTCGCCCGTCGGTACGTGACGGGATTTGACGATGACAACATTCTGGCCATGCGACCAGAGTCGCCCACCTCGATTGCGGCTCACAATCTGGCCAACATTGCCGGCTCGTGCCACGGCGGCGAGTTCTTGTTGGCCGACGGCTCGGTGATTCCCGGCTGGCGTGAGATTCGCACCGAAGTTGACGGGCTCTACCTCACCGGCTCTACCTCCCACCCCGGTGGTTCCGTCTCCGGTCGCCCTGGGCGAAATGCCGCTCGCGAAGTACTGCGCGATCTCGGGATTGACCCCGCCTCGGTGATGTCGACGCCCTAGCGACTACCCCTCGCGCCGCGCTGGTGACCGGCGTACCGCTCTCACGATGCCAATGGCGAGCGCCAGCAGGAGCACCGCGACGCCGGCCAGGATGAGCAACGCCCCGCAGCCAACCCCAATGAGCGCGGGTCCGCCAAACGACGTACTCGACCAACGGTCGTGGAAGAAGTGCGAATAAAGAATTGATCCAACGAAGACCACAAGCCCGACACCGGTAAGCACGTTGCCCACGAGCCTGAGGCTGACCGAACGAACTCTTGTGCCGCACTGCGGACAGAAGTGCGGCCGAGGTCTGGGTAGTGGCATATGGCACGTACGACACTTCATCGGGCCTCGATTCACACTCTCGTTTCGGAGCGTAGTGCCTAGGTGAGTTGGCGAGCCATTCGCGATTCGGGGTGGCCTTGAGGCGCCACGAAGCGACGCTTTCAAAAGACGGAAAAACCCGGCTCTGAGAGCAGAACTTGCAACCACGGAATTCGTTGTGCTCACAGATCCCCTAGCCCGAGACACGGACCAAGGCCCATACCAACGCCGCCTTGAATTGAAATTAGCGGTCTTGTTTGAGTAGGTGGCACCTTGTTCGAGAAAACGAGCCGACACCAGCTGTACTCCAAATTCAACAATGTTCGCTATGACGGAAAGCATGCCGTCATTACCTCACGCGAGACAGTGCCCCCAGGCGAGAACTTCATCCGAAAGATGATGCCGACCATTAATCCGTCGGTATTCAGACTCGCGCAAAGCAACCGCCTGTGGGCTCACCGACTGACACGAGCGAAATACCGGCCAGCGCGGCCGCGGCACAACGAGCTCAAATTCAAACGACAGCGAGCGCGTCGAACACCGTCAAAATCCGGCGATCCAAGCTGCACATGAGCCATCCCATTGGCGCCCAAGGTCACCAGCGCTCAGAATCGGATCCGTAAATCTCGCAATCCAGCTAAGAACTTCACCGAAGTCGTTAGGAAGACGTTCCGCAAGTCCTTGCTTACGAACCCAAGCCGACCACCTTGTTTGGGCAATCACCTCGTAACCTGCCACTACTTCAGAAAATGGAGCCATTGCCGTTCTTCTACCCTCCGAGACTCGCTGGAGTGCACCGCGCAGTGTTGTCTCGCTCATCGTGTGCGACTGGCTAAGTAAGTAGATATCGCAGAAATCTCGCCACCTCGTGCTCGCCGTTCCGCGCTGAATGGCCGTAACGACCTTCTCGGCAATCACCATTTCAATCGAGTATCCGCGCACTCGAACTTCACCGCCGAGAATACGGGGCAAGTCGATTAACTCTGGCGTGGGCCAGATCGCATCTCCGACGCTCACATCAACATGAAAGGAAACGTCGGCTGTCTCCAATTGACACGGAATCGACACTCGTACACCTGAGTATTCGTCGTCATCACGAATCACTTCAGCCTTCGAACGGCTTGTTGTGAAGATGAGACCGTCGTCAACCGGAACTTCCGCAATCTCGTAAATGACTTTTTCGACAGCGCGGGCGTCGTTCGAAAGAGCGTCAGCTTGAAGATCAATGTCACGAGTCGCGCGCCTCGTATCGAAAGCAGCGAGCAAGACCCCGCCCTTAAGAACGAGATTCCCGACGTGCGCCGACCTGCTCAGGCGGTCTAGGAAGCCTTCGAGGGCGTAAAGATTGAGCATCTCCGAAAATGGTCGCCCCTGCCTGATGGCTTCGCTCCTTAGATCTAAGTACGCTCGGCCACCGGTGTTCGAGCGAGATACCGTCATAGAAGAATCTCCAGGGCTTGGCGAAGTGGACCAGCGGCCCGTGGAAAATCACGTGCCATGAGAAGTAGCGCCGACGGCTGATTACCGGGATGCTTGAGCCATCGCTTGAGAGCATTGGTCGCCGTCTCGTATCCCTCAGTTCCACGCAACCGAAATGCATCGATGACGCACCGTTCCGGAGAATACATACCCAAAACAACGCCTGAGGCAAACTCAATCTCGTTACGGCCACTATCGAACGTGTCCGCATCAAATGAATGCCACCTGATTGGCGCGTCAATCCGGGGGTGTCGCACCCCCCGTGGAAGCGCCAGATCGAGCATCCTAGGATTCTCATCCGACAGGTCGTGTCTTGCGAGTGCCGACTGGAGACACAAGGTTGATTCGGGTCGAAGAGCAGCCGCCGCGATGAGAAACGGGTCCGCCTCGCTGGCGTTGGTTGCTTGATAGATGCCACGAGCCAATTTCGCGATCTGACCCTCATTCCGGAGCTGGTAGATGCTCTGCTTCGACAAACCGCTCGTTTGGGCGTCCGCATAGGTGAACCAGGGGCGACACTTCAGCTCGCTGGGTAGCGTGGTCAGACTCATGGGATCTCCTTCATGAATAAGTGTACACAGATAGCCCTATCTGTGTACACTTATGCGCACAACTTTCGCCGCACTGACACAAAAGCAACCCACAAAGGGAACGGCGCAGAGCCATGCAGAGCGGTTGGCAATACTTCGCACCGATGACCGAGATGGCCCTCAGCGCTGGCAGTGCCACTAGCCACCGCCAGTGGAGTCGTTCGCCACCTTTACCAAGCGGCGGGGCACTACTGACTACCGGTGTCGGTGATCACAGAGAGAGGCGCCACCGGCCTCGGACTCGACCCGGCCATTATCGGCCTCGCCTTCATACCTGTCACATCTGGCTCCCAGAGCAGTCTTAGGGGACAGGATTTCTGGGACACCATGTGACAGGATTTCTGGGACATCGTCTAGTGAGGTGTCGCTATGGATATCGCTGCCTATTGCGTTAACGCCGTCCTGGTTGAGGGTCGGT
>Ga0007806_1000312_pt1 | contig 16398 bp, 13 predicted proteins | sample CryBogCBE18Aug09_FD_71192 | JGI IMG/M metagenome (GOLD analysis project Ga0007806, IMG submission 71192) | Freshwater microbial communities from Crystal Bog, Wisconsin, USA - CBE18Aug09 | ecosystem: Environmental > Aquatic > Freshwater > Lake | place: Crystal Bog, Wisconsin, USA | collected...
CAGGAGTTGCATTAGAAGTTAACGGAAATATCGTAGCTGGATCGTTTAGCAGTTCACGTGTGCAGATTACCAGCGCAGGCGGAAGTCAAGCGATCTACGAAGTTAGTGGTTCAGAAACTAATCCTCGTTGGCAAATTGGTAGAGATTTGATTGCTATTGGCACTGCTGGTATCGCATTTATTCCAGCGTCAGGTACATACGCAACACAAGGTGCGGCGGTAGGACAAGTTAGCGGACTTACAGGATACTTAGGATTCTACACAAGTAACGGTACATCGATGCAGTCAAGAGGCAATATCGATACTGGTGGTAACTTGGTATTGGGTGCAACTGGCGCGGCAACTAGCGGTTACAAATTAGATGTCCGTGGCAGTTCAAGATTCTTATCAGCAAGCGGTGCCGCCCATCAGTTCTTAACAAACAATGCCAACAACTATGTTAGCCTTGAAGTAACACGTACAGGTACCGGCGCACAAGCCGACTGGCGTGTTGGTGTAAACGGTAGCGCAGGCAACTTCTTAGCAACAGCCGCTCAAGGCGATGCTGTAATGAGCTTTAGTTCAAACTTAATCGTAGCTTATCAACAAAACTACGAAGCGATGCGTATCAATCCAACATACGTACAGATTGCTACAGCAACGGCCGCAGTAAGTACAACAAGCGGAGCACTACAAGTAGGCGGCGGTGTTGGTATCCAAGGTGACTTATATGTCGGTGCAACTGCAAATATCACCGGTACTACAGTTATCAGTCAGTCTATCGCAAGTACTTCAAGTATCGCAGGAAATGCCTTACAGGTTAAAGGAGGTATCGGAGCACAGTCACTATACTTAACTAACCCTGGTTGGATCAACGGTTATCAGATCGTTACAACACAAAACGTTGGTTCGTTTACTGGTGCGTTCAACGGCGGTACAATTACTGCTCCGTTGTTTATTAACTATAATCAAAATGCAACATCAACAAGTTCTGGTGCATTGTACACAACTGGCGGTATAGGTGTACAACAAGATATCTATGTTGCCGGTAATGCTACTATTTTACAAAACGCAAACTTGTTAGGTTCAAATACAAGTATCAGCGGTATTACAAGTGTTAACAATGCTACACAAGCAACCAGCACAACAACAGCCGCATTGAAGGTTGTTAACGGCGGTTTAGGAGTAGGTGGAAACATTTACTCTTCTGGTAACTTTGTAATTACAACAGCGACTAATCAAGTTAGATTTACAGTCCAGGCCAATGGTTTAGTTGGTATTAGCACAGCAACACTAGATACAAACTATTCATTAACAGTACAACGTCAAGCCGGCGGCACTGGTAGTATTATGCTACAAGGTGATAACGTTACTGTTGGTATGCCGAACATTGCGTTCAAGAATACAATAGGCGGCGCAACTGCAACATTGGGCTTTGATGGTACAAACTTAACAGCTAGCGGCGGAGTAATAGTAAGCGGAACTACAAATGCGACAGCATCTACAGCAACTGGAGCTCTACAAGTTGTTGGTGGCGCAAGCGTTGGTAGTACTCTAACTGTTGGTAACGGCCTAAACGTTCTAAACGGTACATCAGCATTACAGGCAGTAACTGCCGCAGGCGTTGTACAAATTACAAATGCTACATCAGCAACAAGCACTACAACAGGTGCACTACAAGTTACTGGTGGTGTTGGTATCCAAGGTGACTTGTACGCTCGCAACATTTACATGAGTGGTACCCTAGTTGGCACTGGTTCAGGTGGTGGCGGTGGCGGCTCTTCAACAAGTACTCCATACATCGCAGTTACAAGTGCTACTGTTTCTATATCTACATTAACTGGTGCAGAGATTGTAACTGGTGGTGTTGGTATCGGTAAAGACTTATTTGTGGGTGGTCCGATTGTAGTCGGGCTAGGCACATACATTAATAGTGGTGCGCTAATCCAAGCGGCAGGTGCTATCCAAAGCACTGGTGCACAAGTTGCTCCACAACATTATGCACAAGCTGGTAATAACCTAGTACAATCACAGAACTTCTCGACTAACTGGGGTGCATTTAACGTTACAGCCAACGCGGCACAAACTATCAGCCCAGATGGTACATTAAATGCTTATAAGATTGCTGAAACTGGAAGTTCGTCGGGTAATCACTTTATACAGCAAACCGGATTATCATTAGCCGGTCCTATAACCTACAGTGCCTTCCTACAAGCAAGTGATCGCGGTTGGGGTATTTTAGTTGTAACAGTCGGCGGTCAGCAACATGCGGCATGGTTCAATTTGACCAGCGGTATCGTCGGAAACACTTATGCTCCTTTATATAGCACACAGTCACGCATTGAAACAGTCCAATATGTAGGAACTGGTCAGTGGTATCGTTGCTCTATAACAATTTGGGCTCCTGCAAGCGCAACTACAACAGTTACAGGTATCTATGTCGCAAGCGGTAACGACACATTGCTATCAGGAACAAACAGCTTCTACACCGGTTCAGCAGGTTTAGGCATATATGCGTTCGGAGCTCAATTAGAATCTGGTTACTATCCAGGAGCATACACACAAACAACTACTTCTGCTAATACCAGCGTAGGTAATATCTACGCAAATGGTAGCTTATATGTAGCAAGTACCGCAACAGTTGCAGGCAGCACAGTTACAACACAAGCGACGCTGATGACACAGTTTGGTGGCACTACTCCAAATACCGTTGTGTTCTCTAATACAGCGACATCAACAAGTACAACAACTGGTGCATTGGTTGTTAACGGTGGTGTTGGCGTAGGTGGAAACTTGTATGTACAAGGCACATTATACGCTACTGCTAAGAGCTTCTTGATAGATCATCCGAGCAAAGATGGTTACAAATTACAATACGCTTCGCTAGAAGGTCCAGAGAACGGTGTATATGTACGCGGTAAACTATCAGGATCTAATACTATCGAACTTCCAGATTATTGGAAAGATTTAGTAGATGAAAATTCTATAACAGTTGATTTAACTCCGATCGGTTACCATCAGAAACTTTATGTTTCTGAAATAGGCAACAACAAGATTGTCGTAGGTAACTCAAACTTAATCGGTGCCAAGATAAATTGCTTCTATACCGTTTGGGCAGAACGCAAAGATATTAGCAAACTTAAAACAGAATACAAAGGATAAGACATGGCAAATATTGCAGGACCTTACGTTCCGTTAAACAACCTAGTATTAACTCTTGATCCAAGAAATACAAAGTGCTGGAATCAGTCTGGATCTACTGCTGTTAATCAAATAGATAACAGCGGAGTGTCTCTAAGTAACATAACACTAGGAAGTCAAACCAGTTTTAACAACAATGCGTCGGGTGCTATACAGACCAGTAATTCATATAACTTATCGTTATTAGCAGGATGCACTGTTGTACAATGGTTAAATTTAACGTCACGTGCAGGTGGAACATTTAACTATTCATCAGCGCCACAAAATATTTTCTTATACATGGGCGGCGGCACAGCCATGCAGTGGAGCACATATCAAACCAGCGGTACTTTGAATTCGAATACAACAGTTCCATTGAACACTTGGCACATGTGGGCGGCAACATTCTCTGGTGCTGTGACTAACGGTGGCTCTGGAACAAGCAACATTTATTACAATGGTATTTTAGATAATACAGGAACTGTAAACGGAACAGTTTCACAAAATGCAGTATTCCAAGTAGGCATCTATTCTGCTCCTTGCCAAGGAAATATAGGACCGACCATGTTCTGGAATAGAGCATTAAGTGCGGCTGAAATACGTTCAGTGTTCCAATCACATCGCTCGTATTATGGAATATAATCTACCAATAAATATGGATACAACGGAATAACAAGATGGCATACTCAAACCGCAACATATTAATAACACCGAATATAGGTAATAGCGTACAAGAACCTATTATCTCATTCAACGGCGGTGGCGCAAGTAATTCAGGCACACAGTATATACGTGTGCTAGATACTGGTGTGATCAGTGTTGAAGGCACATTCGGTCAGAACTGGTCATTCCAAGACGGTCCCATAAACGGTAACTTATTCCAAATAAACGATCAAAGCGGTATTCCAAGTTTCACTGTGGCATCATCAGGCGCAGTTGGTATTGCCCAATATCAAGGACAGGTATTCTTAGGTAATAACGTTGCATCTACAGGTACAAATACAGGTGCGCTACAGGTATTAGGTGGTGTAGGTATTTCAGGAAACTTAAACATCGGCGGATCGTTTGCATTGAACGCAAACTTAGGCGTTGGAACAGGTGCTACATACGGTATTACAGTAAGTACTACAACTAACGTAGCAGAATATCTAACTAACTCAGGTAACGGTACAGGCCTAGCATTACAAGTCGGAGCAAACACTTATCCTCTAGGTATAGGATTCAATAGTTATAACAACGCAGGTACAACTTATGTACAAGGCACTGGTTATAATGCCCAGCTACAACTAAATGGTGCAAGCGGACTCCAATTTTTTGTATCAAGCGCCAGCCAATCAGCAGGTGCTGTCGCAACACAATTCAATGCGATGAATATCGCTTCTGGCACTGTAACGATTCCTCTATCAACAGCAGGCACTGCAGGTACTACAGGTACTGGTGCACTGGTAGTATATGGTGGCGTTGGTATTGGTGGTATTTTATCAACTGCTGGAGATGCTTATCTCGGAGCAGTGCGAGTTGGTACAGGTGCAGGTAGTTTAGCCAGCAACACTGTTGTTGGTAACGCCGCAGGCGCTGGCTTAGCAGGCGGTGGCGCATCAAACACACTCATAGGTTATCAGGCAGGTAATGCATTAACTAGCTCAGGACAAAACACAGCGATAGGTTACCAGGCACTATTAGCTCAAACAGCTACAGCGGGTGCAAATACAGCTATCGGATATCAGACAATGTACAGCAGTAATAGTACTGCTATGCAAAGTAATACTGCTATTGGTTATCGTGCAATGGGATTAGGTAACGGCGGTTTCTACTCAAACACCGGTATTGGCTACTATGCCCTAGCTAACCTATCATCGGGATATCAAAATACTGGCATTGGTTATAATTCAGGTAACAGTCTAACTTCAGGTGCTGGCAATACACTTATCGGCTACGGCGCCGGCACTGCGTTAGTTGCGCAGAACAACGTAGTTATTATCGGTGGCAACAACGGCGGAACAGCATCAAGCAACTATGTTGTTATTTCAGACGGTTCAGGCAACATCCGTTTACAAGCTGATGCTTCTGGTAACGTAAGTATTCCTTCGACCACACTAGCTAACGGTACAGCAGGTACAGGAGCATTAGTTTTAGCAACAGGCGGCGCAAGTATCGCAGGCGGTTTAACACTGGGCGGCGCACTTTATGTCGGTGGTTCTGCTGGTACTTCTGGATATGCATTAACTTCAACTGGTACTGGCCTACAATGGGCACAGACTGGTATTTCAATTACCAACGATGCTTCTACAAACGCCACACGTTACTTACTATTCACTAACGCAGTTAGTGGAACATTAACAACTGAATATGTTGACTCTACACACTTAACCTATAACCCATCATTAGGTTCTTTAAGTGCAACCATCTTTAACGGTATCCATAACGGTGCAGTAGGCGTTGGTACTGGTGCGACTCCGGCAGCCGGTTCGTTCACTACAATCAACGGTAATAACCAGTTAACAATTTCTAACACTTCAGTAACTCACAGCATAACAGGACAAACTAGTGGTGCTCTAACACTTAACAATAACTCAGCATCTCCGGGTAACGGTGTTTGTTTAACAGTATCTGGATCTGGTGATATCAATATTACGTCGGGCGGCAGTTTATTCTTTGGAAATTATAATTACGGTGCAGGATCATATATCCAAGGCTACAGTAACGGTGAAGTTAACATTTATCGTACTGGTACAAAAGTAGCACAAACTAACGGTACTGGTGCTTTCCAGGTAAACGGTGTATTATATGTAACCGGCGACTTCTATTCTAACTACTCTGATATTAGACTAAAAACAGTACTAGCACCATTAACTAGCGCCAGCGCAAAACTTAAAACACTTGACACGTTCGTGTATGTCAACAACGATCTAGCGAACGAATTAGGGCAAGATTCTACTCGCCGACAGGTTGGTTTATCAGCACAGCAAGTCCTAGAAGTACAGCCAGAAGCTGTAGGCATAGCACCGTTTGACGTGGATGAAAATGGTGAGTCTAAATCGGGTGAAAATTACCTAGCAGTACAGTATGATAAACTAGTTCCGTTAGTAATAGCAGGACATAACGAGCATTCAGATGAAATCGCAGGATTAAGAGCAGAAATTGCTGAATTAAAGGCAATGGTAGCACAATTATTAAATAAATAACAGCAATAGAAGGAAACAAACATGTCATTATATATCGGTTCTACTAACGTTTTAGGTGTCGGCGGAGTTTATCCACTACCAAGCGGAGATTCATACTCACGCGGCGCAACTCTAATCACTGACGGTACAAATGCTTACTGGTCATATCCAGGATATCCGGGCGGTACACCAGCATCTGGATGGCGCTATCGCAGTATTATCACCCACGGATTTAGTGCGGCAGGCTACAAGGGATCAAATCCCTGGCGTGCTCTTAACAAGACTTGGGTAACAACAGACATTACCTATTACTGCGGTGAACAGTTAACAAACACTGCTGATTATATTGACGGTTTCTATTCAGACTACAACGGATACGTACTAGGTGCTAACAACGGTATGGGTGGAACAACCAACCATACAGAATCATACAATTTGTACACAGGTATTGGTCGTGTACGTGGCGGCGGCACATACTCACCATTTACATTCGGTTGGAACTATGACAATCCAGGCGCTTATGGTATGAACTACGGTACAGTGGGCGGTTGGGATATGGGTAACGGTCGCAGAGCATTTGGCGGTACTAGTGCGGCTACATATCAATATGGTTACGCCACTGGCGGTGGCCCAGGTTCTACAGAAAAGATGCACTTTCCAACAGAAGTCATGTACCAAACAACTGGTAACAACAGGGGTGGTGGTAACTGCTCTGGTGCAGGCGGACAAGAAGTTTCTTGGTGGGCTATCGGTGGCGGATCGTCAGGTATGTATCATGCGAACGACAGCTGGTTTGGATCTCCTACACAGTTTACTACTGATGGATACAACAAATTCCTATCGAGCAAATATGGATATCACTATGTAGGTACACAGAACAATACTACAACACCTCGTATTTGGTTTAACGATACTACCGGTTCATTCATCGGTAACATCTCACAAACAGGCGGTTACGGAGAGGACGTGAACTTGATGGGTCAAGACTGGGGTTATGTAACAGGTACATACGACGGTAACCAAAATAATATTTGCGATAAGACAAACTACAGCAACAACACTATGGCACGTATGGGTGCGGCAACACGTAACAAAGGGCACTACGGTGCTAGTTCGGGTTCTGCAAGTTCTGCGGCAGCAACAATCGCGGCGTCAGCTCGTCCGGGAGTATAATCAATGACAACATCTACTAATATCACTACCAGTACTGATTACGTTGTTGATTTCTGGGACGTTACAGAATTTCCAAACAAGGAGGCACTACCTCCTGCACCGATGTACTGGGACGAAACTCCTTGGAACCCTTTCGTTAATTCTGCTACTGTCTATATGATCGTAGGCGAGCATCTTGTTGACAATGCATATTTTAATCAAGAGATGAGCCAAGATCCTGCGCTATACTGTGTAGAAGTTTATACATTGTTTAATGTACAGTGTGTAGCAATGAGCCAACACTTATACGAAACACTTAGCCCTCTTTGGCCTGGTGAAAAAATTATATTCATCTCCGAAGATGTAGCGATGTACGGTAAACAGTTTTTTGCAGACTACCGTGCGGCAGCTAAAGTATGGGTATCAAACACTGTTGATACTATGCCACCGGGCCTTGCATCACCTAGTGATAATTTACCAGAAGGTATGAAAGTACCGGTCGAAATTACTGATGATGTTGTAGCCAAGGTTGTAGAATTTATGCAGTTATTTGCCAAGATGATCATCACCGACGAATTCGAACGTAGATTATTATCTTACATGCCAGGTGGTGTTGTAGAGCAAACTAGCTGGCAGATCCAAAAAGATGAAGCACGTCTGTGGTTATCAGGCAATGCAACTCCGGGCGAAACTGACTTTTTAGATTATCTAGCAGAATCACACAATCGCGATAAAACCGATTTAGCAAACGCAATAATGAGAAAAGCAAGACAGTACGAACAAGGCTTAGCAGATATACTTGTTTCAGAACAAAAACTGCTCCGCCAGTTTATGTCATGCACAACTGTATGGGACTTAAATATATTGTACGAACAATATTTTGGACTACAGATGCCTGCTAAACAAGCCCAAGCAATGGGATTAACAGAGGGACCTGATAGTCTACAAAGGACAACACAGGTGCCACATGGATTCCAATTCTAAAGAAAATACGTTTTTAAAAGATATAGAAAATATAGTATCGTCGGACGTCAGTGAAATAAAAATTGACCCCGACTTTATTAATCGCTATGAGCTAGACGGCTTTGAAAGGGAGATATTGACCTACGCTATTCATGCTAATCAATATATGAGCTCCTATCAAGCAGAAAATTTCGTAGCTCGCAGTCAAATTACCCCATGGCGTATGGTCCGCCAAGCATTTATCGAACTCGAAGCTCGATATCACGCATATCAAGAGATGAAAACCAGCTTACGCAAAGCTGAACTAATCCGTAAAAAATGGTTGCGCGATCAAGCAGAAGCAGTAGATGAAATCGCAAAAGAGATGCTACAGGTAGATATCGAAAAGAATGATTACGATATTACTATTTGGAAGCGTAAACTACTACAAGCAGAACGCGAAATCAACGGCTTCCTCACTATTGTAAAAAAGCATGCGAAATCAGAAGATGATCTACAGTTTTATGCCGAAGACAATGCTGAAGAAGAACGCAAGTATTGGATCGCACGTATGGGTAAGCAAGCCGCAATCGACATTATTGCTTATGGAAAAATCGGATCCGGTAACATGGACAGTATCGCCATGATGCCTGAAGAAGATCAAATACAAGCAGTAGCGTTTGCCATGAAATACTCTGGTCAGGTCCAAGCAGGACTACATAATATATCGTTAGCCAATCAAGGTTATATTGACAAAGCACTAGAGACCAAACATGACAGATTACCAGATATTGAACAAGAATCAAAAACTATTCAGCATACCTCTCAACCCAAAATTAACGGAACAACAATTCTTTAATTTTTTAGAGTTTTGTAAAAAATATAAGGACTATATCTTTGATGTGTACTTCACATCAAGGATACCTCCGTTTAATCAAGATGCGATGGGAGATGTATTAGTCGCACAGGACGACGCTGTATCGGCCATTGAAGCCGCATTACACATCCAAGCAGAAACTGGCATTACAGTCTGTGCAACATTCAACAACACTAACGTAGATCCGACACAAAAAAATCTAGATATTTGGCTAGAATACTTCCAACAGTTATACAATATCGGTGTTCGTTCGGTTATACTACCTCACACCCATTGGTTAGCCACTGGCCAAATACAAGCACGTTATCCGGACTTGTATATTAAAAATACGATCTTGCGCAATGTCAGGACTCCTGCAGAATTCGTAGCTCACGCTAAGGCAGGGTTTGATTATATCTGTATCGACAGAGATTTAATGCGTGATAGAGATGCTCTATTAAGATTGAAAACAGCTAAGGAATGGGTCAAAGAAAATCTAGGACGAGATGTTGCTATTAGTTTGCTAGCAAACGAAGGATGTCTCGGGGCATGTCCTATGATGGATGAACATTATCATTTTAACAATACTAGAGACAAGACTCGCCCTCAATATTTTGCCGATGCGATTAGTCGTGTAAGTTGTCCTAAGTGGGATCACGAGGACAGTTCAGTGCCTTTAAAAACAGCCAACTTGCCGCCTTGGAGAGCAGATTGGGAAGAATTCTTAGATTTAGGTGTAGATGTGTTTAAGATGCACGGCCGCGAAAGCATTGATAGACTAAACGAATCTCTGCGTATAGTTGAAAAGTATGTCGCAGGCGAGGAAATCTTGTTTGATGATTTTGAAGATTACATCGAAGATACAAACTTAGTTGAAAAACCAATTAACATCTGGCGAGACAAAATTAAAAATTGCAAATTTGATTGCTGGGAATGTCAATACTGCGACAAAATTGTAAGTAAAAAACAACAACAAAAAATAAGTCCAAAGGTACAGCAGGCAGTTGATGCTGTTCTAGCTAGTTCCATTGACAATGTTGGCATTGATGTCATCGGACTAACTAGCTGGAAGATGGAATCACTTATCAATAAACTAGCAAGTCATAGCACACGTTATCTCGAAATAGGCAGTGCGTTAGGGGCAACTGCTTGTGCGGCATTAAAAAATAACAGACTAGAAGCTATATGTGTTGATACATGGAAAGACACATATCAGCCTGCTAACGAAATATTTGAAATGCCGCCAAATAATAAAGACGATTTTATCGCTAATGTCAAACGGTACAAGGGCGGAAACAAAGTAGTTGTTTACGAAGCTGATATGAAATCAGTTAATCGTGACGAGATAGAACCTGTAGATTTTTTCTTCTATGACGGACCACACGATTTTGCTAACACTATGAACGCTATCAAATATTTTTCAGCAACATTCGCCGATGAAGCATTTGTACTAATGGATGATGCAAACTGGGATGGCGTAGTCGAAGGCACTGATGCAGGAATACAAGCCGCGGGCCTGGATGTGCTATATTCGAAAATTATATTGAATGATCAGGAAGATTTAAATGCTTGGTGGAATGGATTTTACTTGTTAGTAGTTAAGAAAAAATCAAGTTAAGATATCAAAAACAGTATCAATCTTAGCACGGATAATCTTATTATTCAGTGTAACACGAACACCATTGTGTAATGGTTTAGGCCAGTTATCTAAACTACACCACGCATAGCCTACGTGTTCGTTGTTGAGCTTAGGAATAAATTCTTCTTTAGTCAATAGTAGATAAGTGTGATAGTAAAATTCTCCATCTTTACTAGTGTACCATTCTAAAGGTACGAACTTATCAATAGTAGGCAAGAACCCTACTTCTTCTGTAATTTCTCTTCTTAGTGTGTCAATGGGGGCAGTATCACCGGGTTCATTCTTACCACCAACAATTCCCCAGGTTCCGGCTGTTTTGCCCTGATTACGGAGCAAAAACAAGAACCTTTTCGTGTCTTTTGCTAGGAATAAACCACCACTACAAATTATGTTACTCATGTATTATAGAACCAATCGCCAATTTTGTGGAGCATATTCGCCTTCGTAGCTCTTAGTCCACATCGTACCGTCCCATACATATTGTATGCCAGTACGTGCATTAGTTATATAAGTTAATTCAGTGATTGTAGTAGAATCGAAAACGACACTCCATACTGTGCCGTCCCAAACGATGATGTCATTTGCGTGTGCTACTAGATATGTATTATCAGCATTGCGCCATGCAGATGCGGCAGTTCCGTCTGTCATAGCACTTAACAGATCAGGGCTAGTGTTAATATCTTCTAATATCAGATATCTAATTCCTGTAGCAGGATTGTTCGGTACAAATGTTGTAGGGTCGATAATCGCATCTACATAAGTTTTACCACTATCTGGCGGAACTTGTGAGTTAGTAGGAATAGTTTCTGAATCAAACGAAAGGTGCATCAGGCTTTCGTCGCTAGGATCTAGACTAATATAGGCAATAATTTCACCACCGTTAGGTTTTTCTAATCTTATTTGACTTAGGCCAGCAGTAAACTTGCCAGGGTATAGATCTAAGATCCTCTGCCATTGGATATTTTTACCATACTTTAGTGGTACTTCATCGTTGCTAACGCTTTCAGTTGGCGCAACTAATCTGGCAGTGCCATTTAGGACGAGCAAGCTCATATTGCCAACACTAGTACCATCTACTGCCTGTGCTTCCCTGCCTGCGAAATAATCAGTGGTTTGATAATCTGCAAATACACCAGACTCAATCGTGCCGGGCGCCTCTACAAAGACTGAAGTGATAATGTTTGTAACGATGCCTAGTTTTTTAACCTTGGCAGGAGTGGTTAGCCATATAGGAGTTAAGAATTGCAAAGTAGCGATGTCAATATCTTGTTCTGTACCTTGTGGAATCTGACGACTACTAAACGTCAGTTCAGTTAGCTCAAGTGTACTTAAACTAGTCCAGTCTAGATAGTTGTCAGTGGTTTGTAATTCTAAACTAGGACGGAATAGCACCAACATCTGTTCAATTAGCTGTAGTTTTTGGTCTGTGTTTGTTGTCCATATATCTGCTTGGAACGTTAAGTCATACGGAACAGGCATCAAGCGTTCTACTGTATAATTTTCGCCCTGCATATTAAGGTACTTGGGTTGACCAGTTATCGGGTCGTAATCAACAGCACGTTCACGAACTTGTACTTTGCTGATATGTGTAGGTTCTTGTAATCTAGTTCTGGCAATCGCTAGGTTTTTGATATAACAAGCGATAAACGGTGCGCTCGGCATCGTGTTTTCACTGTTGGATTTTTGTATCTGTGCAACCTGACGATTCATGTCACCATAGCGGACAGGAATCTGTGTGAGTTTGCCTTTAGCATCTCTATAAGCAAAGTTGCTCATCAGACGCATAAACTGTGTTAGGTATCGGCGTATCTGCCCATCATAGAAATGTTCGATTTTAAAACTCCTTAATTATCAGCCTTTGGACGTAGTGCTTTACTTAGTGCTTGACGCTCCTGGACCACCACTCCTGCGATTGTGGCGGTATTAGTGTTGTTAATAAAGCTGGTAACTTCTGTTTGACGTGTTTGCGTGTTAGGATAGTTAGCAGTACTATCTGTCGGAGTATTAGTAACTTCCATACGCACATTTTGTTCATAGAATAACCAAAATTTTCCATCGTATCTAAACAAGCGATTCGGGAAATAATCTGTACGCAAATGGAATTGCCCTAAGATAGGATCACTTGGCCATTCGATACCAAAGCTGTATGGAGCACCATTGGGCGGAATTCCGTCTTCGGTTAAGTAACCAACATATAAATTTTTATCTGGAGTACGTAGCACAACAGAAGCATCAATAGTGCCTTCTGAAGTAACATCAACATTAGTATCACTAACATCTTCGATATCTAGTAATCCCTGTTCATTCAACGGAGTAATAAAATACGGTGTAGTATCGTAACCCGACGTAGGCAAATCTAATTCTGCCTGTGCAATAACAGCATTATTTGTAGCGATAGACTGATTGTATGTCGACAGCAAATCACGCAGTGTTTGATTTGTAGAATTACCTTGGGTGTCTGTTTGTACTTCATCAAGGATTTCTTTGAACTCTTGACTGTCAACCATTGGAGTACATTTTAGTCTTAATAGATGTGGATACCATGTTTGTGAAAAACCTGTTGCAGGACGGGTCACATCTTGAACAACATAAAATCGTTTTAGGGCCACCATCGCATCATTGAGCGCATATTCGTCTTTTAGATGAGGTAACTCGATTACATCACCGCTCATTATCTTACGGCCTAGCAACTCAACGCTGGAACGCAGGTGTATGTTAATCATGATGTTGTCGTTCGTAAGGAAAATACCAAACTGACTTAGATTAAAATCTAAGTCCTGCATTGTGTAAATTGCCCTACAAATATAAACATTAGGATCATAGTGCCTATCACGATTTTCCATGAGTAGCACGTCTTGTATTCCTAGCTCGCTTATTGAATTTCCGTTAACAGGTGTAGCGGGTGAAGATTCCCCTGTCAACGGGTCTACAGGACCTAAGTATTTGTGTATATAAATGTCAGTACCGCCCACTTGAAATTGCTCGTTAATAACACGATCTAGGAATTTGAAATCATTGCCTTTTTCAGGACGGTAAAGAGAGAGTCTTGGCATAGTAGTGTATTTATAGGCTAAATATAGTTATGACCGATACAGAAAACGCTCGCCAAGAAATCATCGAATACGTTAAAAATATGCTGGGTGACGGCATGGTTGATGTTGAACTCGAGCCAAAAAACTACCAAACTGCTATAGATCGTGCCCTGGCAAAATATCGTCAACGTAGCTCAAATAGCGTTGAAGAGAGCTATTGCTTCCTAACTTGCGATCAAGATGTTAACGAATATACCCTGGCACCGGAAGTAATGAGTGTCCGCGAAATTTTCCGTAGAAGTATCGGATCTAGAACAGGCGGTGGGGATACCGGTACGTTATTTGAGCCGTTCAATTTGGCCTATACAAATACATATCTGTTAAGTTCTAGTAATATGGGTGGACTAGCAACGTATTTTGCGTTTGCTAGCTATCAGAATCTAGTAGGTAAAATGTTCGGTAGTTTTATCAACTTCCGTTTTAATCCAGCTAACAAAAAAATAACCCTAATGCAACGTCCAAGAGGACAAGAAACATTATTGTTATGGGTCAATAACCATCGTCCAGATTTCGATCTCGTAAAAGATCCATACGCAGGTATTTGGCTCAAAGACTACACACTTGCACAATGTAAAATTATCTTAGGCGAAGCACGTGAAAAGTTTGGTACTATCGCTAGCCCACAAGGTGGCACACAGTTAAACGGTACAGCACTCAAACAAGAAGGTGCCGATGCAATCGAGAAGCTAGAGCTAGAGATATTAAATAGTCAGACAGGCGAAACACCTATGTGGTTCGTAAGAGGATAAGAAATGAAAATTCAAGAATTATTAGAATCAGCAGATGCGGCAGGCCGAAAAGGTATGTTAGCAGACCAAGAATCAACACTGCCTAACGCACATTTCTATCCAGACCTAGATAATAGCAGTGGTTATAAAGCATATCGTTATGGAGTAGCGATGGCAGGTATGCCTGATTATCCAATGGATCTTGCTGGTCCGACAGGATTGAAAACAGTAACGATTGGTTATAGCGATGCAGATGACATCATCATTGATAGCACATCAAAAATGTTTGGTGCACAGAAAGTTAGATTAACTTCTAAGAAAAGTTCTGAGCCAAGCGACACTACTACCCAAAGTCCAGTATCAAGCTGGAATTCAAAAGATAAAAAAGCCAAAAAAGATTGACTTCGTAACAAAGCTGTAATAAAATAATGTATCACTCGGGGGATACTATGATTATTGGCTTTGTAGGTTTCATTGGTTCCGGCAAAGATACTGCCGCGGACTATCTTGTAAATTTCCATGGATTTAGACGCGACTCATTCGCAAACACACTAAAAGATGCCTGTGCGGCAGTCTTCGGCTGGGATAGAGTACTGCTCGAAGGTCGTACAAAAGAAGCACGTGAGTGGAGAGAGCAAGTAGATCCGTGGTGGGCAGAACGACTGGGCATGCCTAATTTAACTCCCCGCTGGATCCTACAATATTGGGGTACCGAAGTTTGTCGTACTGGGTTCCATGATGATATCTGGATCGCTAGTTTAGAAAACAAAATGCGTAAAACAGGCGATAATATCGTTATTAGCGATGTGCGCTTTCCTAATGAAATCAAAGCGATCCATAATGCCGGCGGTATGGTAGTTCGAATCAAGCGTGGTGATGATCCTGTGTGGTATAAAGACGCGGAAAGCATGAATGCTGGACCTGCAGGAAATATTAGTTGGGCATTGAGTAAAAGTAAAATTGAAAAGCTAGGGATCCATGCTAGCGAAACTGCTTGGGTTGGAAGTCCGATAGATGTTATTGTAACTAATGACACAACGATCGACGACCTGTATAATCAGATTAAAAATCTGGTCGAAGATCACCCCGTTTCCATGGCAGCTTGAGCTTGTGCAGTATGCGCTGGCAATTAGCGCATACTGTTTTTAAATTTGTAGACCTACAATTATCAGGGTCTCCATCGATATAATAAACGTCAAACTGTTCAGGGTGCTTGCTAGAATATGAGCACCGATCGCAACTGTCTTTTAGTCTATACCCAGACAACTCCCATTTTGGCATACCGTTAGATCGGTTATTTGCACAATGGTCGCAAGTACGCCTGTAGAATGTTTTATCATTTTTATGATAATTAATAGCAACAGGTCTTTTGCCGCACTTTTTACATAGAGATCGTACCATACCCGCCCTTTTTGCACCCTTTTCATAGGTATTTAACCAATAGAAATTTGGTATAACCACTAAATACTGATGAACAACCATTACATGGGAGAATGTATAGAATGGCTACACTTAATTCACCAGGCGTATCAGTAAGCATACTTAACGAGAGTTTTTACACTCCAGGAGCACCTTCAACGGTTCCTCTAATATTTGTTGCTACTGGCGCAAACAAACAGAATTCATCAGGTACAGGCACAGCCCCTGGTACCACTAAAGCATACGAC
>Ga0007806_1000329_pt1 | contig 16072 bp, 17 predicted proteins | sample CryBogCBE18Aug09_FD_71192 | JGI IMG/M metagenome (GOLD analysis project Ga0007806, IMG submission 71192) | Freshwater microbial communities from Crystal Bog, Wisconsin, USA - CBE18Aug09 | ecosystem: Environmental > Aquatic > Freshwater > Lake | place: Crystal Bog, Wisconsin, USA | collected...
CAGGTCGTGGTATGTCTATATCACTACTATACTGTGACGAGTTTGCATTCGTAAGACCAACTATTGCGAGTGAATTCTGGACATCGATTACTCCTACATTAGCAACTGGTGGTAAATGTATTATTACATCAACACCAAACTCAGACGAAGATCAGTTTGCACAAATTTGGCGCCAAGCTAATAACTGCTTTGATGAATTTGGCAACGAAACTCCGCTGGGCAAAAACGGCTTTAAAGCATTCCGCAGTAACTGGCGTGAACACCCAGACCGCGATGAAAAGTGGGCTAGTGAAATGTTAGCACAGTTAGGCGAAGAACGTTTCCGTCGTGAGATGGAATGTGAATTTATTATCTTCGACGAAACATTAATTAATCCTGTTCACTTAGCTGAAATGGCCGGGATCGACCCAATTGAAAAGCAAGGACAAATACGTTGGTATAAAAAACCTGAACGTGATAAGACTTATGTAGTAGCACTAGATCCTAGCTTGGGTACAGGCTCGGACCCTGCGGCTATACAGGTATTTGAAATGCCTGGCCTTAAACAAGTAGCTGAGTGGAGCCATAATAAAACTATTGTACAACGTCAGGTTATTATTTTAAAAGAAATTTGTCAATATCTGTCAGATGTTGCTGGTAACACTAATGTCTACTACTCTGTGGAAAACAACACCCTGGGTGAGGCCGCATTAGTTGCTATTAATGAAATTGGCGAAGAAAATATACCAGGCACATTCCTTAGTGAGCCTAAAAAAGGCGCGGTTGGGCATCGCTATCGCAAAGGCTTTACAACAACAAACAAGAGTAAATTAAGTGCTTGTAGTAAATTTAAGAGTTTAGTAGAAACACGTCGCTTAGTAATAGCCAGTAAACCCCTTATTAGCGAATTAAAGACTTTTGTTGCTAGTGGCAATAGTTTTGCTGCAAAAATAGGCGAACACGACGACTTAGTAATGAGCGCATTATTAGCTATACGTATGATTATGCTACTACAGCAATTTGACGCTAATTTAGATATGGAACTTAAAGACAGCATAGATAACTTTATTGAACCCATGCCTTTCATAATGATATAAGATAAATACTTACATGTCTAAAGAAATTGAATCCGTAGCTTCCGCATTATTTGATAAAATCCGCTCAAGATTTAGCAATCTAACCTTGGGCGACGAAAAAGCCAAGGCTTGTTCAGACCCTACTGTTGCTCGCTTTTTTAACTTTACTTACACAGGCGAAGATGGCGCAGAATTTGGTAATGTTACTATAAGTTTAATTGACGAAACAAGTCTAAAAGTATATTATGGTCAAAACATCTCAGGAGAGATGGATCGCGAACAACGCAAAGAATGGTATGAATTTCTGCGCAATCTAAGACAATTTGCAAAACGCAATTTACTAACATTTGACACCCGCGATATTAATAAATCTAATTTGGATTTACAAGATATTAAACAACAATCAAAAGCCGACAGCGTTTATTCTACAGATGAAATTGCTGTTACAGAAAGTCGCTTGTATGGAACTAGTCGTAACAGTTATGCTGACCTTGGCGAATGTAAATTAATTATCAAACACGATGGTTTAGTTGATGACGAAAAGCGCGGAGATCGTGCTCGTCGTATACGTGAAATTTTTATTGAAACTGCACGTGGCGAAAGATTTTTATTAGATCATACTAATCTCCACGGTGCCCGAGCAATGTGCCAGCATTTAAATCATGGTGGCGACATGCATGATGAACGTGCTCAACATATTAATAATATGGTTAAAGAAATGGCTGCAATGAGTCATTTTGTTCGCAGTACTAAACGTCGTCAATTTGAAGATAGAGAAACAGAAGAAATGACACACGCAGCAGTTCATCATTATGATCAACTAAAGCGTACACTACGCCAAATGCGTGGCGCCCGCGGATATCGCAGTTACTTTGAAACATTTAGTCCTGTAGAAAATCCGTTGGAAGATATTGATGTTGATGCATTAAAAGAACGTTTTGTTAAAAAGATTTACGATGAACGTTTTAACGATGCACTACCATATGTATATAGTGCTTACAAAAAACAAAAGGCAACTCCTAAAGATTTAGACAAAGAATTAGAAGAATGGGCCGATGATGTAACAGAATCAACTTGGGCCAAACCAGATAATACAGATAAAGTCACAGCACTACGTGAACTATTAAAAACACCAGTGACAGTTGGTATAGACGGTATCGATGCACAAACTAAAATTGAACCTATTATTGGCGACGATGAGTTAAATGATGAAATAACTCAATTATATAGAGATAGTGGCCCAGATGCTGATGCTACGCCATTAATCAAAAAATGGTTAGTACAATACATGCCCGGTTTACTAAATGATCTAGAAATTGGTAAAAAGAATAGTCGTGATGCACAGACTAACTGGCAACAACCAACTAGCCCACAGTCCGCAGTAGGCGACGAATACGGTAGTACACCAAGTCATCCAAATGTATCAAACATGACCATGGAAGATGTGGATTTGGATTTTATTCGTAGTCTAGCAGGAATTCGTAAATAACTTACTAACCGGTAAGTTTAATGGAAATTTTAAAATCAACAAATGGCTTTCCTTATGCATGGAAAGCCGGTAGACTTGAACAACTAATTAGAAGTATATTAGAAAATAAAGCACGTCAACAATTAAATGTTGACCGTGTTATGTTTATCAATCCAACTTGGCTACACGAAGATGATATTAGCCAGCGTATCAAAGAAGCCAACCCAGACTTTATTATTTGTCATAATTTTGCTGATCCAGCGGTACCTAAAATATTTGATGCTGTACAAAAATCTGGAATCCCACACGTAGTAATAGGATATTCGGCGCAATGCTTTTTAGATTTTTGGGCATTAATGTGTGATTTATATTTTCAAAATTACGAAGAACATGACGTGCAACTTGAATCAACTGCACGTAAATTTATCTGTTTAAATCGTAAACCCCACCCACATCGTGTTAGCTTAGTAAACAAACTTCTTCCTTTGCGTGACCATGGTTATATTAGTCTTGGCCTACCCGGCGAAGCTGCAATTACAGTTGATACGGAATTTTTTGACGAGCAAGGTATCAAAGACGAGTACGGTACATTAGGAGTTGATGGAAAGGTTACCCAACGCATACGCAATGATATCTTTAGTGTTGGCGATCCTAAAATTTGGAAAAATAGTTATCTTTGTCTAGTAACAGAAACAGAATTTACTAATGCTTATCCTGAAAACTTTTTTATTAGTGAAAAGACTTGGAAGCCAATAATTGGTTTACGACCATTCTTTGTCTATGGACAAGCACCAATGAGAGAGCATTTAAAAGCCAGCGGGTTTGATATATTTGAAGATATATTTGATTATAGCCTAGTAGATAATTCAGCTGGGGACTGGATGCGACAAGAGCAATACGCACAGGTAGCTGTAAATGCTATTAACCGTGTGGGTAATCCGTATCAAGACTATCAACGCTATTTTGGTCGCTGTCAAAATAACAAATTAAGATTCCGTACCTATGTATACGAGCAGTGGAATAATTTAAATAATTTGGATTTAACTAATTATGTTTGATGTTCCTGCTTGGTCAATGATCAATAATCCCTATTACTATAAATCACGTAATAGTAACCGGTTACTAATTACAGTTGGGGATTCGTGGACCTATGGTGATAGCCTGGGCAAAACACGTATTCGTAATGGTATTGACGATACTGAATATCGTCTTGATCATGCATATGGAAATTTATTAACAGAGAAACTTGACACTGACTGGATGAATCTTGCCTTACCTGGTGGTAGTAACTATTGTATGTTAAACTGGTTAGGACAACTATTAGACCGTCGGCATAATCAAACAACAGTTTGTATTATTACTTTAACCGAAGCAGGACGTCACGAAGAACAACGCTGGGCACAAGGCAATAGTTTACAAACAGCACTAAAAAATATAGTAGCAAAAGAATACAGTATGATTAAGGAATTACGTTTACGTTTTCCCAAGGTAACATTCAAAGTAGCGCATAACTTTACAGATAGTTTACCCGACTATGGAGTTATAGAAAAGTCTTGGTTAGAAGTTTTAACTGGACAACCAGTACAAGACGATACTTACATTGTTGTCAGTGATCATATACGTCAATTGAATTATGAACGCACTTACCCAGATACCGTAGAAGTGATTGATCGAGCACTAAAGCGTATTGATATCTTAGATGCTTGCAAATATTGCTGTAAAGAGGACAGTCGTCATCCCAATGAACAAGGTCATCAACTATGGGCCGAATACTTGGCAACACAAATATGATAGAGCAAGCAGTTACCGTTACCCCAAACGAGATTGTTATATTAGGACAGTTCTTTGTACATAAGGACTACAGTATTACACGTAAAGACTTGTTATTAGATATACTGGCAAAAGACTATATAGGACAACCAATCACTATTAAATTATATGATGGAGAAAATTCAGACTTTAGTGGATTTGAAACTTACATCAAATATCTATGCGATACTGTTGGCATTCCTTATAAGACTGTGACATTTGAAACACACAGTCCTAATTTAGATCCTGACTTCAATTTGGTACAATTAAAGCTAGGTATTTTTATCAGTGTTAATCAATACTTGCCTACAGACTTTGATAGAGACTTGACCAATGCAAAATTTGTTGGCACTACCCTTGGACGTTATAATTTAAATCGATTACGTTTAGCCTATGAGTTAGACAAGGCCTTCCCGGGCGATACTTACATTACATTCCAACCAAATAAACCGTTTATAAATGATACACTACGACACTTTAGTAGTCACTATACTGACGAACTAACATGGCTTGAAGCAAAAACATTTGATGTAGATCTAGTAAGTAAACATCATATGGGTATGATTGACTGGTATGATGCTTGCCGTAGTTATGGTAATGTTTGGAATCGATTTCAAATTGAAGTCGTAAGTGAAACAGACAGTATAGATAACTTTTGGTTTACTGAAAAGACTGCTAACTGTTTAGCAACAGGTAAACCATTTGTATTAGTAAGTGGACAGCACAGTTTACATAGATTACGCAACATGGGATTTATAACATTCGGCGATGTAATAGATGAATACTATGACTCAGCTCGAAACCCATATGAGCGTATTAAAAGGTTGACAGCTAGCCTCAATGAGCTGTATACTAGTACAAGTAAAGCAGAGAAGTTACAAGAGCTTTATGATTTAGCCGGTAAAAATATCAAAATTTACCAAGATTATTCGGTTCGGTAATAATTTTTAAAAAATCGTTTGACAAGCTAAATAGTATTGTTATACACTAGCAGGGTGCTAGAGTATATCTAGGCAAATTTTAAGACCATCTTATAAAGGAAATTAATCATGGCAACAACATTAGCAGAAATTCGTGCAAAGTTACAAGCATCAGAAGGCGGTAAAGGCGGTAACAAACAAGCAGGTGGCGACAACGCTATCTATCCACACTGGAACATCGCAGAAGGCTCAACAGCTCGCGTTCGCTTCCTACCAGACGGTAACACAAAAAATTCATTCTTTTGGGCAGAACGTGCAATGATTCGTTTACCATTTGCAGGCGTTAAAGGCCAAGCAGACAGTAAGCCAGTTGTAGTACAAGTTCCATGCATGGAAATGTATGGCGCGGCATGTCCAATCCTAGCTGAGGTACGTCCTTGGTTTAAAGATCCTTCCCTAGAGGAAATGGGTCGTAAGTATTGGAAAAAGAAGTCTTACATTTTCCAAGGCTTTGTTCGTGAGAACGCATTGTCAGATGACAAGGCACCAGCTAACCCAATCCGTCGCTTTACAATTAGTCCACAGATTTTTAACATCATCAAAGCGGCATTAATGGATCCAGAAATGGAAGAATTGCCAACTGATTTCCAACGTGGCTTGGATTTCCAGATCGTTAAAACAAGCAAAGGTGGCTATGCAGACTACTCTACAAGTAAGTGGTCACGCAAAGAGTCAGCATTGACAGCAGAAGAACAAGCAGCCATTGATGAGCATGGCTTGTTTAACTTGTCAGACTTCTTGCCAAAGCAACCTACAGAAGTAGAATTAAAAGTCATCAAAGAAATGTTTGAAGCATCAGTGGATGGTCAACCATACGATGCTGACAAATGGGGTGCGTATTACAAACCATACGGTTTAGATACACCCAATGCAGCTCCTAAGGCTGTAGCGGCAGATGATGCTGATGATGCACCTGTTTCAGTAGCAAAACCAGCAGTTGTAGTAGAAGACGAAGATGAAGCACCAACTTCTACTGCTCCAGTAGAAGCAGCTAAACCTTCTAGCCAAAAGGCAGAAGATATTTTAGCAATGATTCGTAATCGTCAAAAGCAATAATATAATAGTAGCTTGCGTCTAAATAGTGGGGGAAGACGATCCCCCACTACCTGTTTATGCTATCTTATCTAGATCCGCTTCTTTTCCCCGACGAAATCCTGGTAGTTGAACTTGACCCAGGTCGTTTTGCCTATCCTATCTATAAAAATGGTAGTAGTGGCCTGCTTGAAAAATCTCGTTCTGTAACGGGACCGGAAGTCATTAAACATTTAAAAACTATAGAAGTATTTGTTCGTGAGCCGTTTGAACGTTATGTGTCGGGAGTACAAACATACTTACGCTATAATTCACATTTAGATCGTGCAACAGCACTGACAATGATTGATCAATACTTGTTTTTGGATCGCCACTTTGCACTACAGTTCCACTGGTTAGTAAACCTACAACGATTTAATAGTAATGTATGGATGACATTTCGTTCTGTAACAGAACTAGAGAATGAAATTGGAGAAACATGGAACACTCTAACACGTGATCAAACACTTGTAGATTATTTTAAAGAAAATCGTAAATTACATTTCTACCTACAGCTAGATAAAGTCTTATATTATGAATTCCTGGGACAGACTGTAACATTTAAAATGATATTGGCATATATTAAAAATACCTATCCTGGACTTTATGAAGAGGTGATTGAACGGAGTCAGCAATTATGCGCTGTCCTAGACTAGATCACTTTGTACGTTTTAATCACACTGGTAACGTAAGTCGTTGCGGTCATATGATCGGCGCTCCAGAGTTTGATACATTAGAAGCCATGGAATCAAGTCGTTGGTTACAAGACATTAAACAATCAATGGACAAAGATATTTGGCCCAAGGAGTGTGCTCGTTGCGAACAAACAGAACGTATATCAGGTATAAGCATACGTACACACAGCATCGAGTTTGATCAAACACAAACACAAAAAGACTACTTAACTGTGGGCGGAGTATTGGATAACGTATGTAATAGTGCCTGTATGACTTGTCACGAAGGACTAAGTACTAAAATTGGTAGTTTAAAATCAAAACAATATACTATAGTAGATAATACCAATCGATTCTGGTCATTGCCACAGGACCGTATTGTACACTTAGACTTAAACGGCGGCGAACCTAGCCACAGTAAAAACTACAAAGCAGTATTGGCTAATTTGCCACCTAATGTTGAAAGCATTAGATTGAATACAAACTGTAGCACAGTATTGCACAAATTGGTAGACCTAGTTAATCGTGGTATAAAGGTAACAGTGACAGTAAGCCTTGACGGTATTCGTGACGTACATGATTTTATACGTTGGCCCATTAAATGGGACAAGTTCTATACAAATCTAATGGAATATAAACGTATGCCAGTTAAACTAAATTTATGGACCACAGTCAGTCGATTGAATGTAAAGCAATTACCTGAGATCATTGCATTTGCAAAGTTACACGGTATAGATCATGAATACGCATATTTAAAACACCCAGCAGTATTAGATGTCGATAATCGAGACCAAGAGTCTTTGGATGCATATATACAAGAACAAAAACAATTAAGAGGAATGGAATGAAAATAGCAATTACGGGACATACCTCGGGTATTGGGCAAGCACTTGCTGAAGCATACTATGGCAACGAAATCGTTGGCTTAAGTAAACGTGAAGGTAATAACATTCGTAATATTCCAAAGATTGCCAGTCTAATAGAACCCTGTGACGTGTTTATCAATAATGCACAAGAAGGATTTGCACAAACAGAATTATTATTTGAAGTCACTCGTCGCTGGTCCAACACAGATAAACATATAATAGTTATTAGTACTATGATGACTCAACAGCCAGTAAGTGTGTTAGAAGGTATGGATGAGTATCGACTACAAAAAGTTGTATTAGAACAAGCAGTACAACAGCTACGATTTAAATATCCCTCAGGACCTAAAATTACCACAGTACGTCCGGGTAAAGTTGATGATCCTACAGAATGGGCACGTACACTAGTTAAGTTATTCAATACAGCCAAAGCCAATGGATTTGCTATACCGGACATATCTCTAAGATGACACCAAAAGAAGTATTAACTAACCCTGCATTTTGTCCTATGCCTTGGACCGGGCTAATGTACAACTTTGACGGCGATGTTAAAAACTGTATTCGTAGTGCCAATGTTATTGGTAATATTAAAAACGCACCAATCGAAAGTATACTGCACAGTAATAGTAATGTTGCTAGACAAGCACTAATACTTGATCAACAACAGCCTAGTAACTGCCGGCCCTGCCATGATTTGGAAGCAGGCAAAAAAAGTTTTGATATCATTAGCGATAGAAAATTTTACATACGTGAGCTTAAACAAATACCGCTAGATATATATCAAGCAAACAATTTTAATTTACATACAATTGATGTACGTTGGACCAACCTATGTAATTTTGCCTGCACCTATTGCGGCCCTAGATTTAGTAGTAAGTGGGCAAGCGAACTGAATATCAAACAAGATGTTCCAACCGAAGAACAACGTACCCAATTCAAAGAATACATATTCAAACATGCTCAACAACTAAAACATGTTTACCTAGCCGGCGGCGAACCGTTGCTAATGAAAGAGAATTTAGAGCTACTAGATCTATTAGATCCAGAAGTTAATTTACGTATTAATACAAATCTAAGTAAAGTAGATACTAGAGTATTTGATCGTATTTGCCAATTTCGTAATGTACATTGGATTGTAAGTGTAGAAACAATAGAAGAAGAATATAATTATATTCGACATGGCGGCAGCTGGGATGATTTTTTGGATAACCTAATTGCTATCAAGAAACTAGGACACAAAATAAGTTTTAACATGTTGCATTTCATATTAAATTACCAAAGCGTATTTGGCTGTGTGGACTATTTAAAAAATATGGGTTTTCATAATAATAGTTTTATCATTGGACCGTTGCTTACTCCAGAATACCTAAACATTAGACATTTACCAGATTCTGTGCTACAATCAGTTAAGGAAACATTGGTAAAAAAGATTAGTGAACAACCTGGTTATCTACTTGAAGATAGCTATAAGAATATGTTAAACTATTTAGAACAACCAATTGAAAAAGATTTTGCAGGTTCTTTGGAACAGCTATATATACTGGATCAAAGACGCAATTTAGACAGCAGTAAAATTTTTAAAGATTTATATAACATCAAGGAAAACTATCATGGCAACTAAACCATTCGACGTAAGCAAATTTCGCAAGAGTATTACTAAAAGTATTGACGGCATTAGTGTTGGATTTCAAGATCCTACAGATTGGATCTCTACTAACAACTATGCATTAAACTATCTTATCAGTGGTGACTTTAACAAAGGTGTACCGCTAGGTAAAGTTACTGTGTTTGCTGGCGAATCTGGTGCAGGTAAAAGTTTTATTTGTTCTGGAAATTTAGTAGCCAACGCACAAAAAGCAGGCATTTATGTTATCTTAATTGATACAGAAAATGCACTTGACGAAAAGTGGTTACATGATTTAGGTGTAGATACATCAGAAGATAAATTACTTAAACTTAATATGGCAATGATTGATGACGTTGCTAAAATGATTTCAGAGTTTGTTAAGGAGTATAAAGTTATTCCTGAAGCAGAACGTCCTAAGGTCCTATTTGTAGTTGACTCGCTAGGTATGTTGTTAACTCCTACTGACGTTAATCAGTTCGAAGCAGGCGACATGAAAGGCGACATGGGTCGTAAGCCTAAAGCACTAGCAGCACTAGTTCGTAACTGTGTTAATATGTTTGGTAACTTGAACATCGGCCTAGTAACTACTGCACACACATACGCAAGTCAGGACATGTTTGATCCGGATGACAAGATTTCAGGCGGTCAAGGTTTTATCTATGCATCTAGTATTGTTGTAGCTATGCGTAAGTTAAAGCTCAAAGAAGACGAAGATGGTAACAAGGTATCAGAAGTTAATGGTATCCGTGCCGCTTGTAAGATTATGAAAACTCGTTACGCTAAACCGTTTGAGTCAGTACAAGTTAAGATCCCTTACGAAACAGGTATGAATCCTTACAGTGGACTAGTTGATATGTTCGAAGGCAAAGACTTGCTTAAGAAAGAAGGCAACAGTTTAGTTTATACACTAACTGATGGTACTATCATTAAACAATTCCGTAAGGCATGGGAACGCAACGAAAACGATTGCTTAGATAAAGTAATGGCTGACTATGCAGCTAATCCACATCATGTTGTTGCCGCTACTGCAACAGTTGATGAAGAAACAGGCGAGATTGTTGAAGAAGTAGAAACAAAAACCAAGAAGTCTAAAAAAGAGGAAGTTGCAGAATGACTATAGATGTAGAAGTTCTTAGCGAACTATATACCATTATGAAACAGTACGTTCCTAGTAAGGATCGTCAAGAGTGTGCAGATAACCTAATGAGTGTTATGGTTGATATGTTAGGCGACCAAGAGCTTAAAGAGTTTGGCACTACTGATGCTACACTTAAACGTGCTCTTAAAGAGTATACAGCCAATGACGAAGTTGAAGATGAAGATTCTGACGGGGACGAGTGGTAATCTGTGTGGTATAATAAGATAGTTTCAAACTTAGGCGAAATTCCCGCTTTTATAGATTACTATGAGCGGGAATTAATTGCGGCCAAAGCTGATATTAAAATTCGTGGTAAAGTTGAAAAAGAACTTAGCAATTTACCCGGCGAAACAGAACATCGTTTTAATCAGCTACAAGAAATAGAAGCAGTCTTGGAGCATCTTAATATACAGTTGCGTAAGATTAGACAGTATCATTATAAAAAATATTTAGAAGCATATAATCGAGCATTAACCAGTCGTGATGCAGAAAAGTATGCTGAAGCCGAAGACGAAGTTATTGATATGGAAACAATCATTAACGAAGTTGCACTATTGCGTAACAAATGGTTGGGTGTCATGAAGGGCATTGAATCAAAAAACTTTATGCTAGGACACGTAGTTCGACTACGTACAGCAGGAATGGAAGATATCACAGTATCATGACAGACTGGAAACAACGAGCCGATGAACTATTAGCAGAATTTAATCTTTGTTGCCGTGCCAAGCCCCGACATGATGCGGTAAATATACAGTTAGAAAAAGATACGGTGGCTAAGTTTGCCCATCACTTGAATACACAACGTGGTTGGGGAACGGATAACGAAATTGCCGAAGCATGTTACCAGCTTGAACCTCGACTACAACGATTAAAAGAAAAATTAGTAATGGAAATATTAACAAATGGCCCTGTTTAAAAACGCATACGCTAGTCACGAACATAGTTTAGAAATACTAAACATGATTTATGGCTACGATTCATTTCTCGATAATTTAACTGCAATAGCTGATATGGGCTGTGGTCACGGATTAGATACAGAATGGTGGGCAACCCTGGAAACAAGAGATGATCCACCACAACCCCATAATTATGTAGTGTTTGCAGTAGATCAAAATATTAAAGAATTAGATTTAGATATTTCTAAGATACCTAATGTTCAACCAATTGCTAGAAATTTTGAAGAGAAAAGAATTTTACCACGTAACGTGGATTTAATTTGGTCTCATGACAGTTTTCAGTATGCAAGAAATCCGTTTACTTGTTTAGCCAATTGGAAAGAACAATTAAACGTCAATGGTATGTTGTTAATGGCAATACCGCAAACAACATATATACAAAACAATAAGCTAGTTGTTTCCAACTATAGCCAGCAATACTATAGCTACAATATATTAAACATGATGTATATGTTAGCTATTAGCGGGTTTGATTGTCGCGATGCTTATTTCTATCGTAAAGAAAATACACCATGGTTGTACATTGGCGTATACGCTAGTGAACATGCACCATTAACTCAAGATGCAACATGGTATGATCTAGCCGATCGTAATTTAATCAATGACAGCGTTATTAATAGCGTAACCAAGTATGGATATGCTAGACTTGAAGATGTTATAGTAAGTTGGTTAGATAAAAACCTGTATCAAATAAAAGACTAATGAAAATTGTAATTGTCACTGGCGGATTTGATCCTATACATTCAGGACATATTAGTTATTTAAATCATGCACGTCATCTTGGTGACATGCTGGTAGTTGGTTTAAATAGTGATCCTTGGCTTGAGCGTAAAAAGGGTCGAGCATTTATGCCCTATATAGAACGTAAGTGCATATTAGACAATTTACAAATGGTTGATCATGTTATTGGATTCAATGACAATGATGGCACAGCTATAGATGCTATCCGCTGGGTCAAAGACCTTTATCCCGATGATGAAATTGTATTTGCCAATGGCGGTGATCGTACTGCTACAAATATTCCTGAAATGTCAGTTGAAGGTGTAGAGTTTGCGTTTGGTGTAGGCGGTACAGACAAGGCCAACTCAAGTAGTTGGATCTTAGAAGAATGGAAATCTCCTAAAACTCTACGTCCGTGGGGATATTATCGTATACTGTACAATATTCCTGGCACCAAAGTTAAAGAACTAGTAGTTAATCCTGGCTGTAGCTTGAGTATGCAACGACATAAAATGCGTAGCGAATACTGGAAAGTAACACAGGGAATGGCTCGAGTAGTTAACGATACAGGTACAACTACCTTGGGTGTACATGGTAGCTATTTTGTAGCACGTACAGAATGGCATCAATTGACTAATCCTTTTCCAGAACCCCTAAAAATGATAGAAATACAGTACGGTCCTGAGTGTATCGAAGAAGATATAGAACGCAGATAAATACTAGATGCGTAATTTAATCAACATCATCACTGAAGCTACTATTGCAGACTATCCAATGGGTACAAGTTACCTAATTAGTGGTAGTGACAAAGGTCGTGCTATGGCTGCTGCACTAGCACATCAAGGTATTAACGTTGAAGAACCAATGGTCAGTGTTGATTGGTCCGAAGCACAAAATCCTAAAAAGTGGAAAGCTACTGTGGGTAAAAATGCACCCGGTGTAGCTAGCCAAGCATTCCGAGATGCCGATGAACAACTATGGGTTTATCATGGCGGTGCCAGTGGTATGAATAGTTGTTTTGTACACGCAGACAAACTAGCTAACCGTGGCGAAATTGCTGAAGGTATTCTTGGTGCTGCTATGTTTGCCAAGTTTACTAAACGTGCCCCAAGAGAAGAAATTGCCCAGGTTACAGTACAAGATATTGAACGTATTCTTGCACAACTTAATCCTAAAGAAAAAGACGTATACTCTGTAACAGTTAACGATGCTGACAATCGTCATGCTGATACTATTACATTTGACCTATTCTTAAAAACAAAGCCATATCAAGACTTAATGGATTTGAAAAAACGCGAAGCACTAAAACAAGAGTTTGCAAGTGCAGCCGCTTATGTAAACACTCCTAATGCAGAACGTTATAGTCGTTACTTTTATATCAACGGCAAAACAGACAGTATTGAAATTATTGCCAATGGAGCACTAGCTGAAAAGTCTAGTAAAGTTGACGTGTTTGTACAAGTTAATGGACGTCGTTTACGACTAAACACCAGTCTTAAAGTTGGTGGCGTTAAACAGTTTGGCCAAGTTGGCGGAAGTGAAATGGCCAGCATGATTAAACTATGGCGTTACTTTGGTGTTGATGTTGCACCAATGGCTAAGAAATTTGAAAAGATGCGCGACCAGGATCAATTCCAAGCACTTGAATATATGTACCGCAATATTGCTGATCAGTTAAGTCGTGAATTGCGTGGTAACAATGATAAAACCGAAGCATCATTTGTAGTAAAAGTTGCTGACGCTGTTTCTTATTTTGCAACACTTGGCGAAAAGAATGTAGAGCTAGTTGACTTTAGCAAGGGCGGCTTTAAGATTTTACGTTTTAATGATCTAGTACAAAAATTACGTAGTGTTAACTTAACAGCAACTTATAAAGAAGACAAAGGTCGCCCAGAGATTGGCATTCATGATGTATCCAATCCTAAACGTGAATTAGTTAGTGTTCGTGTTAAAATTGAAAATAAAAAAGACGGTCCTTATGTGCGAAATATTATTGAAAAAGGTCCGTTACTAGAAGAATTGGCTACAGTACAAAAAAGTGAGTGGAAACCAGCTACTGGATCTAAAGCTATTCCAAAAGCACCCGCTCCGGCTGTTGCAAAAGCACCTGTTGCAAAAGCACCTGCACCTGCACCTGCTCCAGTAACAACAGAACCAGCTGACGCAGATGAAATGGAGCCAGGAACAACCAACGACGAACTTAGATTTTCAGAATCTCGACAACGTCGTGTAGTTGCTGAATCCCCACGCCAGCGTCGCAAATAATATCAAACTCTAAATAATAATGATTCTTTCATTTAACCCTCACGGGACGTATCACGTTGGTGAGAATACCTATCTTAATAAAACAGAAGCGGCGTATCAATCAAGTATGCAACGCAAGCCAATGCATTGGGATTTTCACACGGATGTATATTCAAAATTTGATTGGACCAAGCGTCCACCTGGAACTATTAAAGAACATTACAAAAACCGTGCCCAACAAATAAGAGATTCTTATGATCATGTAGTTATTCCTTTTAGTGGGGGTATGGATAGTTACACAGTATTGCATAGTTTTTTAAGTAACAATATACACGTTGATGAAATATGGACTAATTGGCCACTAAAGCAGATTAAATATCAACCTGTTTGTACTACTGAACGTGATGAAATGAATATTTTGTCTGAATACAAATATGCAGTATTGCCGGTATTAGAATATGTACGTAAAAATTTTCCAAAAACTAACATTGTTATTAATGACTACAGCGAAGAATTCCATGGCGAATTTACTGAACATCAAGTCAAATTAGCAACTACATGGCAAAGCCCTAGTTCGCATCACAGAGGACAAGGCCGATCTGATTTATGTGATGCTGCCTTAAAACAAAATAAGCGAGTGGCACGAGTATATGGATTTGACAAAATAAAACTTCGTGTGACTAACAATCAACTGTATGCATTTTTTACTGATCATTTTGGATCGGGCGAAATAACTACCGGCGAAGTAGCAGAATTTTTCTATCATTCTCCTAATGCACCATTAATACCAATACTGCAAGCACATTGCCTTAAAGATGCCTTGGCCAGCAGGACGCTAGTAGAGTTAGACCCAACATCATATGTTGACGGTCTATGGGCCATCGGTGAACGTGGATTATTAAATGTTTTATATATGGAAGTATGCTACCCAGATTTTCCAAAAGATACATTTCAAACTGGTAAACCAATGGGAACATTGATACGTAAAAGTGATTTATGGTTAAAAGACTACAGTCCAAGATTTTACAATAGTTGGAAATGGGTATATGATCAATACTTTAACAGCTTAGATGACAAATTATTACAAAAAGTCGATGATACTGTAGTTGGTTTAAATTATTATGCTTCTGGTAACTATTTGGTTGCAGACAACTTTAAATGCCGAGAGTTTGATTTTAGTCCTAATGTGATAAGATCTACTTGACTTTTAAATCACAATAGTATATAATACTTGTATTGGGCCTTTAGCTCATGTTGGTTAGAGCAAACGACTCATAATCGTTGGGTGGTCAGTTCGACTCTGACAAGGCCCACCAAATTTGCAGTATAAATAGTAAACAAATTTGCCCCGATGGTGGAATTGGTAGACACGCTGGTCTTAGAAGCCAGTATCGTAAGGTGTGCGAGTTCGAGTCTCGCTTGGGGCACCATCCAAATATTCTTTCCAACTAATTTTTCCAAAAG
>Ga0007806_1000331_pt1 | contig 16066 bp, 27 predicted proteins | sample CryBogCBE18Aug09_FD_71192 | JGI IMG/M metagenome (GOLD analysis project Ga0007806, IMG submission 71192) | Freshwater microbial communities from Crystal Bog, Wisconsin, USA - CBE18Aug09 | ecosystem: Environmental > Aquatic > Freshwater > Lake | place: Crystal Bog, Wisconsin, USA | collected...
GTAAGGTTAAAATACTCATCGTTAAGTTCATAACCTTTATGATAATCCAAAAGGACATTTAAGTGTTCATTGTCAATCTCTATTTCAGATATAAATTTCACGCTATGTAGTTTGAAAGATTTGTTTTTTGCCCTTCAAGATTCTCCAAAAGCAGCCCTGTCCGCAATACATCTTAAAGGTGTAGCCGTTCCACTTAAACCCGCCTGAGTAAAAGTCTTCTCTTACCTTTTTTAGCCGAGATCCTTTTTCTTCTAGTACAGTCAGCATATAGCCGAAGGCATGCGAACAGGTCATGCAGTGATTGCGTACGTATTGGTCCTCTTCCCACGTCTCTTCCCACTTTAGGAACTTCAAAAATTCGGCTTCTAACTGGTCTTCGGGAATTGACTCGATCCTTGCCCTGACTCGACTGAGCTGTTTGTCCCTGATCTCCCACATGCGAGTAAAGTCGGCAGAGATCTGGTGCATCTTTTCTGGATCGGATAGTAAGGCTTCAAGTCGTTCAGCTGGTGTCATTTTGTCATTAAGTTAGGCGGTAAATTGTCAATTCGTCATAAAAGAGTGACAGCCTTTAAACTGGCACAGAACTTGTTTTAGTTAAATAGTACAACAAAAAAATCAATTATTAATTATGTTCACAAATCTCGACAATTTTTTCAATCGCTTTGACAAAAAAATCTCTCGCGCCCTTAGCTTTCCGGACTTTGATCTGGATTTCGGCCATGACTTTCCAAAGGCAGACGACCCACACTATAACTATACCCAAGAAACAGTGGAAAAGGGCGGAGTCACTACGGTAAAAGAAAGATGGGTTTCAGTCGATGGGACTTCAGTCTTTTCAAGAGTATCGACTACTCCAGTAGAAAAGAAGGAGTCGGTAGAAGAAATTAAGGCAAGGATCGCAAAGGCAGTGGCTGATGAGGACTACGAAACAGCAGCTAGGTTGAAGAAGGACCTTGAGAAAAAGAAAAAAGGAGAGTAATTACTCTCCTTTTTTGTATATTGGAACAGGAGTCGTCTTTTTTAGAAAGTCTTTCATTCCAATGTAACCAAAGTTCTTTACAATCGCATCTATATCCTTAGCAAGAGCCAAAAGCTCACGATCAGGTATACCTTCTGATCCTCCGACATATGACGTGCCCAGATCAAGGTAAGTTTTGATTGATTCTAAGCTAAGCGGAATGCGATCGTCGTAATCGTCCTCTACAAAATTAAATTTTTTGTCAGCTGAAAGAGTAAAGTCTGATGCGAATCCAATGGTCACATCAACTGGTTGGCCGATTCCAAACTCAGCGATCAGGTGACGAATGTCTCGGTTTTTATAAAGAATTCGAAAGTCAATATCCCAGTACTCGCCATAGGTAGTTCCAGAGTTCCGAGCGTCATCAATCGTATCAGAAAGCGAAGTGCCTACGTGCGTTTCAATCACATCAGCTTCGTCCAATCCCATAAAAACCGTACGAAGAGTTCTCTTCACTACTGCATTCCAAAGCAAATTCCAATTCTTATCACGATAGAGCTCTGTGCTCTCAAGTAGGTAGTCACCAAGTCGAATATCAGACTCAACCTCCTTTATTGCTGACATGATGTGACTGTGCTTTAGCGTCTTCCAGTGCAAAGGAGTCTTGTTGTTATTACCTACAATGCTTATCCTGTCTGGAGATTTAATATTCAGCACTGCTTTTAGCGAAGCCTCACTGTTGTAGTTTACTTTACGCGCTTTAAATACTCCGCCCTCTTCGACGATTCGATAAAAGTCGTTGGGTAAAAAATACATCATTACTCCCGGTTTAAACTCAGAGCTGCCGAGGATGGTGGTCGCAAAAAGCTTGCGCTGACCCCTCTCTTCTTTGCCCTTAATTAGGAGAACTGAGCCTCTTCCGTGGGATTCGGTGATCTTTGCCTGATATGGTATTATGTGTTTCATTCTAATTTATTTATCTGACCGATCGGATCCCTGAGGTCCTGTTGAGAGCAGTTGAGTATAAACTAATAAATTCTATTTTATGAAATTACTTAGGCTTAAGGGCACTTCTGATACTCTGCTAAAAGAAAAGGTGATCGACTTTTGGATAACACAAGGCTGTCTCAGCGCGGCCGATGCAAGGAGCCGAGTCTCTGAAGTCTTTTATATAGTCCTTGACGAGTCGGACGAAATTATCGCAGTATCTTCGGGTAAACCGATTTGGGTAAACTCCCTTAGGGGACACTTTCTCTATTATCGATCCTATACCAAGCCGGAGAATCGCAAACAGGATCTAAGTAAGATTCTAATGGCCGAGACAAAGTCATACCTTGATGAAGTTAGAATAGTTGACGGCATTGAGGTAAAGGGCATCTACATCATATACGAAAGCGAGATCCTAAATACCTATGTGACCGATTATGTGCGATATTCTGGTCTCACTTTAATTGGTTGGACGGCACAGAACCAGCAGATTAGAGTTCTCTATCTTGATGGTGCCAGCTTTAAAAAGTAAAAGGGCCAGCTTAGGCTGGCCCTTTTCGATTACTTCTTATAGAAATCTCCTTTTTCTGTCCTGTATTCGGCATGGAGTCGATCTGCCTCGGCTTGTACTTTCTTCCAAGCTTTTCTTGCAGCCTTGATCTTCAGTTCCTTTTCAGAATAGTCGACATTTGGTGCAGTTTCAAGGTCGTAGACTTTCTTGTATAGAAAGTGCAAGAATTTATTTGCTTGGTCCATCGTCACCCTCTTGTCTAACCTCCATAGGTAATTTTTAAGAACCTTCTGCTGAGACCAGCTCTTAAACTTGAGATTGGATCCGAAAATAGAGGAGAGGATCCCTTCTTTTTTAAACTCGCCCCTGATCTGGTAGCCTTTGGCTTCTGCGAATTTCTTAATGTTGTTGATTGCAATCTCAACGTTTTCTTTTGTAGCAGCTATTTGTTTAGTTTCCATTTTTAATTTTTGTTTTTTAGTTTTAATTTTTTGATTTGAGTGCAGGGTCAAATCTGGAAACTGGGCTGCGAATGTGGATCTAGTGCTTCATAATGCTGTTGGTTTTTTATTTGAATATTCAGCAAGTACTGCCTTGCCGTAAATTGTTTTGGTCCAACCGTTGTCGTGACCTTTGTTGTTTGAGATCAGGCAACGGCCGTCTTCTGCCTTTTTAGTTATTTTGTGTGCATCGATGTAGCGTCCCCTTACTTTACTAAAGACGACATCACCGACTTCATAGCTTTCCCTTTTAATGAAGGTGAGGGTTGCACCCGTTTGTAATATTGGCTCCATCGAATGGCCAAAGCAGGTCATCTTGCCCGTTCCTTTTTCTTCCAGCTCCGTCTTGAGCCTTTCGTACTTATTCATACTTTCTTTTTATTTTTTTGTAGAGCTCCTGGCAGTACTCGAACCTACCTACCTAGTCTTGCGGACTAATACCTTGCCTCTCGGTCACAGGAGCATAATATCACTCTATCTTTGCGATTATTTCATTTTCCTCTTTGAAGATGCTGAGTCTTCCCTTAAATTGCAGGGAACCTTTTGTGTGTGGATTATCCGGAGTCTCTTTCGTAGAGAAACCGACCTTTGAATCAAGATGATCGACGTAGTGAGTCTTGCCCTTGTGCTTAATGATCCAGCATGGGATATTGTGATCCGTGTTGTGTGCCTTATTGTAGTGAAAGACCACACGCTCACTGCTATTGGATTGAAGAATTAAGTTAGTTTGCATGGCACATCTTCTTTTTGAATGCCAATGGCAAATTACTAACCAATCTGCGAGTTGCATCGCACGGTTCTAAAGCAATTGCAGTTAAGCTGTTTTGTATGTCTGGTTCGGTGAATGCTGTACTGGCTATGCCTTTGGATTGAGCCTTTTGTAGATATTGACTGAGTTCAGATTCAGTCTTTACAGCAAGGTAGACTAGATAATTGGATTGAGTCCACCATTTTTTAGATATTTCTGGAAACCGGTGTTGAAAATCGATAGCAGCATGACCGGCCTGCACTGCTTGTTGTCCAAGTAGTAGATCCTCTCTTACGATGACTACTAATTTGTCTTTGATCTAGTGTTTCATGACTTGTTGTTTATATGATTATTTATACTAAAATATTTTTGAGAGTTTCACTTAATTTTTGTTATGATTAATAAGATGATACTCTGTTTCCAATAACCAGTTGGATAGTAGATTGAGTTCCAAACCACTCAATTCCCGATTTCAATTGACTCACAAGATTTCTCTATTAGCCAACCTTTTCACTACTTCTCTAACAAATAACAGCTTCTGGTAAAGCTTGTGACCCATTTTTGCATTAGTAGGGGTTTCAACCTAGCACTGTCACTATTTGTCTTCAAAGAACAGAGTATCAATATTTTAATAGCAGGTGCAACAGGATTCGAACCTGTAAAGTGTGCCCTTATTAATGCCTTACTTCCACCATACATTGCTTCTTTCAACAGGGAGGATACTTTAATTTGCAACCTGTGTAAGCTGTACTGCGTCTACCAATTTCGCCATGCACCTATCATTTGTCTTCAAAGAACAGAGTATCAATATTTTTATTCGGTTAAGAAAAAAAGTAGATAAGCACCGGACTTGACCTATTAAGGTGAGTATCCGGTGCTCTTAAGATTATATTTTGCCTGTTCGTTTCATTTTAAGAAACTCCAGACTTGAGTGACAAACTTCGTAGAAGGTTTCTTCTTTAAAAGTAAGCCTTGTAACTGCTACTCTATCTCTAAAAACTTGAGCTCCTTGTTTACGATACTGTTCAGCATCTTTAGGATCTATTGTAGTAAAAGCTCTTAGTTCGATAGCATGACCTTGAAAATGATCAGGAAGATCGTATATTTCAAATCTTCTGTTCTTTTTTCTAAGAACTATTCCATTTTTAAAATAAGTAACACTTGTTCCAGACTTTTCTTTCTTTTCTTTCATCTTCTATGGTTTTTATAGGTTGATACTCTGATAACCAATTTGTGGAAATGCGCCTTCTTCTGAAGCATTTTATTACACTAGCAATAATTAGGTTCTGTCCAATTTCCAGTTGGAATGTAAGTGTGAGCTCTAATGCTATCCACTGACGTTTCACTACACATCTGCAACAAATGGCGGCTAACTGGAATAGCCTGCAATAGCGGTTTACCGTTTATGAATCTGGTTGAGTCCAGTTTCCTATCACTATTTGTCTTCGATCAGAACCGTGTGACCCACCGGAGAATCGAACTCCGTTGCCGTGGTTTTAGAGGCCAGGCGATCAACCGTCAATGCTGCGGGTCATTTAATATTAGAATACTAAAAATTCCAGTACGATTAAATTTCCGGTAAAACCAAATTATTTTTTGAGTTTTCTCTTTACTGCCTTACGCACGCTCTCCATCTTTTTAGCATACGATGGATTCTTTTTACGATTAAAGACGATCTGCTGGTTTAGGCTGCCAGAGATCTTTTGTAGGTTTCTACCCCTAGTCTTAATTAGCCAATCGGCCAGTGCCGTGACTCCAAGCTCTTTAAATTTACCTTTTGCGTCTGGCGCAGAACTGTCGTGCCAGTCGGGAGCTCCCTTGGGTTTTTTGCTCTCTGTTAACCAGTGTTCAAATATCATTATCATATAGGGTTATTTATTTAATCACCTAGGAGATGCGCTAATTTTCTGGATCCATCCAATTCTTTTTTCTGTGTTTTGGTATCTTCAGCTTTAGCTTTCTGTGCTCTGCACTGGGATCTCCACAACAGAAGTAACAGCCACATGGGTGACTCAATCGGATCTTTCTCTTTCTTGCCTTATGTGATTTGTTCTTTCCCATATCACCAGTAATTGCTTGCGTCTTTATAATTAGGCGAGATGTCTGGATCGTCTCCTTCCTTAATGAAGCGAGTGAGAGCCGCCTTTGCCTTCATCTTCTCACTGCGATTGCGATGACGACGGTACCATTTTGGTGCGTTCCAATTGTCGCCGTACCAATAGTCGTCAACCTTATTGAATAGCGGATTGCTGCGCATTGCCTTCTCAATCTCAGCTTTTTCCTGAGCAAGGAGCTCGTCGTGCACTCGTACTTTAGTACAGTAGTTCTTCTCTACCTTTTCGTCAAAGAAGAATCTGGGTACTGTGCACCAGTAAGAAGCGTTCCATGTGGAAACCTTGTGCAGGTTAAGGCTAAACCACTTTTTGACCTGTGGCGCAAGCTGTTCGTACTCAGTCGGACGAATGTCACGAATTCCTGCACGAAGTGTTACCTTTTTGCGCAGAGTTGGATCGTAAAAAAGAAAGTCCTTTTTACGTGAAGTTGGTGAGGTACCGAACTTCTTAATGATTTCTTGGAAGACCCATGCGTCTTCGCGATTTTCAATGTCTGATCTAAGAGTCAGACTCTTTTTGTACCCAATAAAACGGGGAATCTCGAGATCGATCCAACCCAATGCGCGCTGTGCGGCATCGTTGCGATCGTATCTTTCGTTCAAAGCAAACCACTCAAGCTCTGCTTCGAAATACTTGTCTCTTTTCATAAAACTGTTATTTTTTTCACATTCGTTTCATGATATTCTCCTTTCTTTTTATTTTTTGTAATATAGGAAGTTTATTATACTAAGATCTTGACCCCTATTAAATTATTTATTGATTCTCCAGTTCAGATAAATAACATAAACTGATTTTAAAAGATGGTCAAGGGTTTTAATGAATGGATCAACGAGAAAGTAGAATACCACAAAGAGCTGTGTCCAAAGATATGGAAGGAGAACCGAATGGATCCGGAAATAAGGACGAAACTGCTTGAAATCTCTAGGGACTTTTGGGAATCGCTAAAACTTAACGTACAGATAGTTGACATACAATTGACTGGCTCCCTTGCGAATTACAACTGGACGGACTCTTCTGACCTTGACACTCACATCATTATAGACTTTTCACAAGTTGATAAAAATGTCGAGCTCGTAAGAAAAGCGTTAGACGGTCAGAGATTTATCTGGAATCAAAGACACCAGGTGGTTCTTAGAGGTCACGATGTTGAGTGCTACGTTCAGGACAAGAACGAACAGCACGTTTCATCGGGTCTCTATTCTATACTAAAGGACAAGTGGATCACCGTGCCAAGCTACACCCCTCCAATGGTCGACGAGAAGGACGTTAACGAAAAGGTTAGAGTCCTAAAATCCGAAATAAAAGAGATGACCAAGAAGCTTAGAAGCGCTTCTCCTGGGGAAGCAAAAGAGCTGTTCGATTATCTTGAAAGGATCAAGAAAAAGATAATGAACGACCGCAAAGAAGGGCTTGCATCTGGCGGAGAATTTTCAATCGAGAATCTTGTATTCAAAGAGCTTAGAAGAAAGGGCGACATTGAGGGTCTGATCGATGCAATTAGCGAGGCATACAAAAAGATGTATTCAGAGTAAATAAATAAAAAAAAGTACTGACAATGAGCAATCAAATAAAGAAATTCGACGAATTCGTTAATGAGGCAAAGAAAGAAAAGTGGATCGGTAAGATCGACATGCAAAAAGATGCCCTAAAAAAGTCTCTTGGTAAAAAAGAGATCGACATGGCTACTTTAAACAAGGAGGAGAAAAAGCTAGAGAAGAAGGACAAGGACAAAAAGAAACCCGGTCTTCAGCTTGATGCAAAAGACGCTAAGAAACGCAAGAGAATCGTCCTTGCTAAGAACCTGATGAAAGCTTCTGGTGCAATTGATGAGGCAAAGAAGAACGAGATCGCTGACGTGAAGAACAAACTCGTAGAGATCCACCAAGTCGTTCAAAAAATGATCAAGCAGACTTCTGCTAAAAAATAATAGCTGACAAAAGATGAAAACTAACGAATGCAGTTGCGGCTGTGGTGATTCTAACCACATGAACGGCAAAGAAGAAATGACTGAAAATTATATGTTTGCTGGAAACGTCCAGACAATCAAGCGTCTCATCGAAATAATCGAAGAGATGGATCCAAAGGCAGTCGATGAAATAATCCACAACGGACACGATTGGGCAGAGGACCACATATCTTCAGCAAAGGACGATATTGAAGAGGTTGCAGACTTCCTAATGAATAAGATGGGTATGACCAAGTCTCACCCAGCAGCTCACGGAAAAATGATCGGAATCAAGATGCCTTTTGTGCACACTTTCGAAAGCTTTGTGAGCGAATCGATGAAAAAAGAATACGGCGATCCTATAACAAAGGAAGAGTTTGCAAAGCTTAAAGGCAAAACTATTGTCTATTCAGGAATGAAGTATAAAGTAAAGGAAGCTGACGAGTACGCTATTACTTGTGAGGGAGAAAACGGTAAAGAGAAGAAGATCAATCTCAATATGTTTAACTCTCACGGAGCAATCACAAAATAAAGATAAAGAAATGCTACTTACTTTTGAAGGATTTATAAATGAACAGGCACAGTCCGCTACCTATCAAGTCGGATCTAAAGGAGATGCAGTAAAGGCAATACAGACCAAGCTTATTTCACTGGGCTTATTGAAACTTGATAAGCCGACTGGCACGTTTGGTGAAAAGACTAAAGCTGCAGTAGTCGAATTTCAAAAGAAGAACGGATTAGATCCAGATGGAGTTATTGGTGCCAAGACCTATCCTAAGTTGATGAGCGATACCTCAACTTCCACTCAAGCTGCAAGCACAAAGTATTTTGATCCCAATAAACCGATAGCGCTAGACACAGTAGCGCCAAAGCCTAGCACAGTAGATTCTTTTTCACAGTATGCTAAAAAGGAGCCCGTAAAGTTTACTCCTAAGAAAGAAGCGGCTGTAACTACTTCAATGTTTCAGGTGATTCCGCCTAACTTAAAGCAGATGATCCATCCCAAGGAGCTAACCAATGCTGATTTTACAAAGGACCAACTCGTTGCCTTGTGGAATGCTATACAGAATGCAAGAAAGAGACCAAAATACGTAGGTAAGACTAAAGGCGATACTGAGTATATCGATTTTGGTCCAGATTACGACAAGTGGTTTGTTCAAAACAAGGCAGAAGAGCTAGATTGGAAAAAACTAATCCAATTATCTACAACAGATCCTAAGTTTGCAATGGCAACAACAGTCGGTCGCGGAAATTGGGAAGTAGATCCAAATGATCCAAATCCAGCCGACCCTACCACGATAATCTACACAGATAGATATAATTGGAATAAAACAAAGGAGGGAGAAGCCCGATATGTCGCAGCAAAGGACATTAAGGACTCTGAATTGCAGGGAATGAATGATTTTGAAAAGTGGTATTACTTAAAAACTCACTCTAAGCCTGAGCTTTCTGCGTATCAAGCATTTAGAGAGTTGCAACACAGAAATGCTCCGGTCGGAGAAGCTGCTGGTCCAGAAATAAAGCTCATCCTAAATAAGAACGAGCTTTTTCCGGGAGTAACTACTTGATCACCACGACCAAACAGCCACCATTAGTTAAGTTTATCAGTTTAGTATTAGTTTCATCAGGGGTAGCAAAGCAACCCAGACTATATGGAATATAGATCATCTTGTGAAAGACGATGTTACGATCCCTGGTGTTCTTATTGAATGAGTCTAACCCTTTAATTCTCATTCCAAGACCAAGCTCGCCTGTAAATTTCTCCTGTGTAAGAAAAGTGCCAGTCACTGTTTTATTAGAGCCAACAACACTGCTTGTATCGTTAGGATGCAGGATCCCGCTCATTAGACTGTGGGAAACAAAGTCATTTATCACTACTTTACCAGTCTTTACTTCAATCACATAGAGTCTCTTAGCTGAAATGCTCTTCGTATAATCGATCACGATCACATAATCCTTTCTTGGAGGATTATACTTGGCAATCTGTGTCTTACAAATAGCTAAGTAGTCTCTCTCTTCTTTGCACATTGAAAATGCAGTAAGGGTAAAGATGACTAGGATGAGAGCTGCAAATTTTTTCATAACTCGGTTTTTGTTAGAATTATGATACTACAAAACTAAAATCAATTAAACAGATTCTGCAGCTTTTATGATTGGACCTTCGCCTTTCGCCCATGCAGTAAGGTCAGCTATTCCATACCAGCCATAGTTATAGATGTGTTGATCCCAAGGATTGAGCCAAAATATAATTTCCTTTTTGGTCTCGTCCTTCCATCTTGGTGAAAGAGCGTAATATCCTTTGCCGGCCTTCTTTAACGTATCATAGATGCCTGTAGCTTCTGCTGCTTTTATGAGTTCAATACGATCAAGATCAAGTTTTAGCAACTCATCAGTGAACTCCTTGGGAAGCCTTGATGCTATTGCGATAGTTAGACCGGCGTTCTTAAATGCACCCGATCCTCCCATCCACATCGCAATGTCAAGATTTGAAAATGCTTCAGCAAGATCAGAAATGTCCAGTTCAGACTCAAGCAAAAGAAGAAACCTGCTGTCTGACCAGTAAGCAAGAACTTCTTCTCGAGACCTGTCAAACCAGGTAGAACTGGTATGATAGGTAAACTGATCGACCGAATTTCTAGTGGCTGGAAAGTAGGGATTCGTCATTCCCAAGCCGTGCATTTTGGTCTTGCGCGCCTCACCGTTGAGTCGAGCGTCAATCTCAATGTCAAACTTGAGCAGCGAGTCGACCTTGTTGGTTATCCGTCTAGCATCGATGCCAAGCTTTTCAGATCCAATAAGTCGATTGATGAGTCCCTTCTTTTCTCCTATGCCAAACCTTTCCTTTATTCCAGAAAAGCCGTGTTCGTGCTCTGCACAAAAATCTGCTCCCAGATTTACTGATATTATCCTCAGTGAATCGTCTCTTAGTATTGCTCCGCCGAATGCTCTTCTCATATTAGATCAAATTGCGTTCCGAGTCTCCTTTCGAGTTCCTCTAATGTGTATGTGTTTGCTGCCAGGTTCAAAAGTTCAGCTTTCATCGATCTTACAAGACTGCCTTCTGCCATCGGAGTCTTTTCATCGTAGCCCAGGTCTCGCATCGTCCTACGCAGGATTGAAATGTCAGTTGGGGTAGCGTGATTCTTGATGAAGGTCTCAACATCGCTTACTGTAACTGTAATGTCGACTTCTACGTCTTCAGACAATGTCATTTTGCCGTTTTTTTCCATATTATTGTAAAAATTTAAGTATTTTATCTTTTATTCCGCTCTGCTTAATGCCCTCGGTCGATAGGGGCGTCCATACAAAGTTAGAGAGACCCCATCGGGTGATGCCGGTCTCTGGATTTATCCTGGCATGCATATCGAGGTCGTCTACTGCAACCCAATTGGTGACTTCTGGGTGAGCCTTTAGCCACTCTAATATTTCATATGATCTGGTCTCTTCGAGGTCGGTCCGAGGATCCCAAAACCTCAGGTTTCTGGACAGGGCAGTTGGTGTAAAATCGATTGGTCGCTTAGCAATACCCTGCTCGAGGTAATATTCACCCATTTCGGTAAGGGTTCCATGACACCTCCAGTCTGAAGACACTACGATCTCTGCACCAGTCTCCTCAAGGATAGAGTTTAGGACCCTTATTGCCTTTTGATTAAAGTTATCCACCCTAAACTTAAATGGAGTCTCTTCATATCGAGTGATGCCAGTCTCTGCAGTCCAAGTCTGGCGCTTTTTATTTCGACTTCCCCACTCGTCTACCAGGCAGATCACCCCGTCGTGATCCAGAAATATTACTTTCATAGTATTGTGTTTCCTATTTGGCCGACCACTGTAACTGTCTGGAACCTTTCGATTTCTCCAGGCATGATCATTGCAGTGGACTCAATTCCCATGATCTTGGTAGGTTTTAGATTGGTCACAAAAAGCATTTTGTGTCCGGTTAGCTCACTTAAAAGCCTAACGTGTGATCCGATATTAGTGACGACAATTCTCACGTCAGAGTTTCCAAAATCTACTGTAAGCTTCAGTAGCTTATCTGACTTTGGCACCCTTTCGGCATCAGTGACGAGTCCGATGGTTATTTCAAGTCGCTTCTGTATTTCAAGAAACTCTGAGAATTCTATTTGATCTTTCATTTGCGGTTTTAGTTTTTTACTTTCTTCTAGCGCAAGCTTAACCCTGTATTCAGCATAGAGCTCGGCTGCTTCATCATAATAAGTAGGACGATGTCCGATTACCAGCTTTGAGCCCAATCGATATTTTTGAGCTACCTCTGCCTTAAAGTCATGATAAGTTTTCGTCATAATTTTTCCAGTCTATGTCATAATACAATTTTTCTACCGGAGTGTTAAGTATTTCGATGGCTTTATTTGCAAGTTCCGGAGTAAGACCGTCCTTCCAGCTAGTTTTTACAAAGTGCTCCCTTTGACTTAAAAGCATGTCAGAATCATCATCGAGTATCACATAGTTCTTTACGATTGCCTCGGCAATGTATTCTCTCTGCTTTGCGATCGACCAGTTGATCCGCTTGAACTTTCCCTTGTTTTCTACCCACCACTCAATCTCACAGCCTCGAGGTATGTGATACTCTTTAAAATAGCCTATGCTTGGTGTGGCGTCGATGATCTCACCTTCAAATCCATGAAACTTTAGGATTGAGGTGAGCTCCTCGCAAGACCTTCCGTGTCTCCAAGTGGAAGACACGACGACCTTTGCACCTGTCGCATCGATAATTCGATTTAGTTCACAAACAGAAGCCGGGTCTATCTCGTAAAAAGGATATTGTGCTGCGACTGCGTGAGGGTCGACTGTATCTTGACGTTCTTTCATCCATTTTTCTGAATTTAGGACTCCGTCAAAGTCTAGGAATATTACTTTCATTAGTGACTGTGTTTTTTACGTTCTTTGTCGGCTGCAGTTTTGTAGCAAGGAATAAAGAGCAAGATCCTGTCGTCAACGATTCCCTTCTTTAAAACATTCACATCCCAGGTATCTGAGAAGGGATTGAATAGGGGTCGAATGAGTTCTATTATCTTATTTCCGGAATTGTCATAGAGGTCGATCCTGGTACCAAAGAGGTCGAGCTTTTTGGACACTGCAAGTATTCGATCGTTCTTGTCTCGAATGGTGTAGATCGCGTAGACTGAGAACGTCGAGCTTAACACCTCTTCCTTGATGTAGCCTATTAGGTTTGAGTTACCGTCATACACTGCGATCTGGGTTCCAAAGGAGAAGATCGCCTCCTTTGCGACAGCAGTCTTGACTTTTGCTGAGTTGTAGTAGATGAATACGGTAGAGGCACTGAGCAATTCCTCGTCGACTGTTCCCAGGTTATCACTGAGAGTGAAGCAGGTCCCGATTGAGATTATGTCTTCTGAGATCTTAAAATGATTTGGAAAATTCGCGAATCCGGTTAGGAAGGTCGCGATAAAGAGTAGTGTTAGCGTTAGTTTTTTCATTTTTGTAAAGGTGGAGTTAGATTAATTTAGTGTTGAGAAATAGAGTTCTTCTTCGGCGGAGTGTAGGATTTCATAAACTGTTCCAGCGCATTGATAAAGTCTCCGTCGTATGCTGAGTGATACTCATTGATCTTTATGAACAGGACTTTAAGTCTCATGTTCTCTTCTTCAAACTGTTCTCTAGCAGCGGTCTCGGCTTTGAGCCTTTGTAAGTAATCCATGCAATTTGGTTTAGTGATAAAATACTTATGATTTTATTGTACTAAGAATCCTGATAAAATTAAAAAGGGATCCTTGCAAGGATCCCTTTTAAGCCTGACATTAAGTTATGGTTTATACTTTCGTTCCGCAAGTTGGGCAGAACTTCCAATTTTGATTTTTCATTCTAGCTCCGCAGCTTCCGCAATAGTTACGGATTGCTGAGTAGTTCTCTGCAAGTCGGTGGGATTCTGGAAGAATCTTTAGAGATGCAACAGCCGACCACTGTGAACTGAAGGAAGAACTATCCGATATTAGAGTTTGATTAGATGAGTTGCCCTGTTCAGCTCGGCCCGTCTCTATTCCTCGCACAGATGATGCGGTAGAGGTCACGGTAGTCTTGGCAGAGTAGACTGGACCAGTTGAGTTGTAATACGAATTACAAGTGATTATCGGCGAATCGGCCCAGACTGGATTGCTAGGATACGTCGGGTAGCTTGGGTAGTATATGAACCCAGGCTGAGAGACGGACTCGTCGTGAAAGTGGACAGTTACGGATCCGTTGTTGGCGATTGCAGATGCGGCCTCGTTTGAGTTCTCTACTTCATAGGTCTCAAACTTAAACTTTTTGGCCGCGTCGATCCACCTTTCTAAAAAGATGCGTTCACCAGGCTTAAGCACTATTCCTGAATTTGAAATGGGCTGCCCGTTCACGTGGATCTTTGCAAGGATCTTAACTGATTTTGGGTTAAATAGTTCGATCTCAAAGTGAGTTCCGTTTTTGAGATAAACAGTAGTTCCGCCGTAGTGTTTAAGACGGTTTCGATTGACTGCAATATGAGCAGTCGGACAAGCTCCGCTTGTCGAGTAGGTGTGTATCATGGTTTTACCTGATTTTTTTAATTAAGCAAACGTCTTTGTTGCAATAAACAACTTAAAGTCAGTTAGACTCGACGCCAACTAGAGTGTCAGGCTCTATTAATATTTAACTCTACTAGGAGAAAAGGTTTTAAGTAACCTGTGAGTAGTGATCTCTATAAATCCCTTTAGTATGCAGGTTTAAGAACTTCTGCGATCTTTACCATGTCCTTAAGGTATTCTCTAACAAGCTGTTTAGAGCCGTCTATTTCATTAGTTAGCATTTTACCTTCATTAGTCAATTTGCCGAAACCCAATTCACGATTTGGGAAAAAATGAAAGTATGAGTAGCCCTTTCCTCTTTCGATTTTACCAATAACAGTACTACCGATGGCTACTTTTAGGATTAGATTGCCGTCCTCTTCCGCTCTGACAAACTCGATTGAATTGCTGCCGCTTGTGACTTTGGATCTACCGAATAGTGTTTTAAACATGGTTGAAATTTTTGGTTAGTAATAAGATACTTATTTCTTGACCGAATTTACATTCCAAACCTGGAGCCCATCGACTAGGATCTCAGTGATCAGGGAAGAAGCATCAGCCTTTAGAATCTTACGAATGTAGTTGGTGGGATTTTTCACCTTATCGTATTCCCTAGCCGGTCCGTGCTTATAGATGACCCTTACTTTATGTCCTCCTGGAATGAGGCTAAGCCCATTTATCCTGTGTGCGTCTTGTACGTTGAGTGTTTGCATAATTATCCTCCGATTGATGAGTGACCGCTGCTACCAAATCCGTCTCTTGATATTGAGACTCTACCCGATCCAGAAACGTCGGCACGGCTTACTCGGCCGCCGGACGTTGCTTTGTAACCGGAAGGAGTGCGATACACGACTGCAGTGTTATTTGAAATGTGACCTCCATAGTATCCGTAACTTGGATAGTAGCCAATTGGGTAACGGTAGAGAATTGGAGTGTACCCGTAACCGTAGTCCATGTAAACTCCGTCTTGTCCAGGGCCACTGTTGTAGATCGGATAGCGATGTGCAGGTTCCCTTCTGCACGAAGCGATCGATACGGCAAGGAGGCTTAGTGTGATGTATTTTGTGCTTTTGCGCATATTAGTTCTTTGATACTGTTATGAATAGCTGATAGTGTTTCGGATGAGTGATAACTGTGTCTAGGTAGTAGGTTTCAGTCTTAGTCTGTTCGTCGCCGTCATCATCGATGTATTTGTAGGTATTCTCGGCAGTTTTATCCGTTTCAAGGGTGTCACGGGTCATGCCGAGAGAAGGTATTGAATCGATGTGAGTGATCACCTTTACAAGATTTCCCGAGTTGTCAAAGACGGAATCTACTAGGTAGACTAGCGAATAGGGACAGTCGCAGTTGACTTGGCCGAGGTTGATTACACAGGCACTGTTGTGACTCACCTGGATCGTGGCATTGGGATTTTCAGGTTCAGAATCATCACATGATGATAGCAGGGTGCATGCAAATAGTGCAGCACAAATTAGGACTTTTTTCATTTTATTAGTATTGAGTTATTTGATGTGGTATGAATCTTGATAGGTTATCGGTGATTAGGGTTCGGCTCTCGCGTATTCCCATTCCAGCGCTTTCTCCGCCGATCACCCAGCTGCCAATGATCGGGTAGTTTCCGTCAAAGTTAGGGATATCTTGCAGCTTTTGGTAGACATATCCCTCTTCGCCGTACTCTCCATCAGAGACTTCAGTCTCTACTGAATTTCGATATATTGTGATGTTCGCACCTTCCCTAGAGTAGAT
>Ga0007806_1000350_pt1 | contig 15748 bp, 18 predicted proteins | sample CryBogCBE18Aug09_FD_71192 | JGI IMG/M metagenome (GOLD analysis project Ga0007806, IMG submission 71192) | Freshwater microbial communities from Crystal Bog, Wisconsin, USA - CBE18Aug09 | ecosystem: Environmental > Aquatic > Freshwater > Lake | place: Crystal Bog, Wisconsin, USA | collected...
TTCCATTGAAGAGGCCTTCACATCCTTCAAAGCTTTCTGCATGCCCCCGCCGTTGAATTGAAATATTGACACTGTGTTGCCTTTTTCGAATACAGTTTTATATACTTTAGGATCATCAAGTGGAATTTTTAATAAATCAATATCAACATTGTATCTTTGTTTAATTAATTTTTTAGCAATAGATATTTGTCTATATGTTGCCAGCCCCAAATAATCATATTTAATAATGCCTAATCTTTCAACGTTTGACATATCAAACCCGGTACACAAAGTATTCTTTGAGTTTTCAATTGGCACTACTTTAGAAATGGGGTTTTTAGACACCACCACAGCAGCGGCATGCACACCAAGATTTTGAATTACGCCATTAAGATTCGCCGCATTTTGAATTTCATCTGGAAATCTTTTGGACCAGTATTCAAAATCAGGTGAATCTTTAATGGCCGAAGAAATTGTTGTGCCTGGTTTCGAAGGTATCGTGGCAGAAACTCGTAGTGCCTTTTGGGCAAGGTCGTCTCCAGCGAATTTTTTGAATTTATCAGAAGTTTTCAAAACACCCAAAACAGCAGCTTTTGCCTTATAGGTGCCCCAGGTTCCTACAGCTTTAACATTCTCTTCACCAAATCTATTTTTAGCCCATTCAATCACTTCGCTTCTTCGAGAATCGTCAATGTCTGTATCGATGTCAGGCAAGCCAGACACTTTTTTGATAATCAATTGCCCGGATGGCAATGTATCTGCCAGTCCTAAAGCAAAGAAAGTGACAAAATTACTTTTATTTGCTTTGAGTTTAAAATTATTCAGGAATGCCGCATAAATCAGAGGCACCGCTTTTTGATTTTCAAGTACCCAAAGTTCTCTGGCAATTCTCGGCCCATAAGCCTTGTATGAAGGATTTTCAATGAATTTGTTGCATGTTTTTCTAATCCAATTAATTGCATCTTCTTCTGATGGCAAATCTTGGCATTCAAATCCTTCTAAGTCAATAAGGTATTGATTTCCCCGACCAGGATTAAGAAATCTTTCAAACATCAGCCCAAACTTAATTGGGTCCGCATAAGAAATACCTAAACAATAATTGAGAAGAGAACCTACACCAGAGCCTCTTACTCCATAAAGAATATTTTTGGACTTCATATAGTCCACCATTTCTTTTTGAATTAAGAAGTAGTCGGTAACACCCATGTACCATACAGTTTCCACTTCATATTTAAGCCTTTTTACATATTCTGGATTTTTGTCGAGCCCAAGATTTTTTAAACCTAATGCAGCTTGATAGGCTAAATATGCTTCTTTTGATTCTTGAGCTGGCATATTATTTTTCCAGAAAGAAATAAATTGATTATTATCCATGTCAATTTTACCCTCTGGCAATGAATGGGGTAAATCCACTTCATAAAAATCATCGATCATTTCTTCAATCAGTTTTGTGTTGCTTAATGCTTCGGGCACTTTTGATCCAAAGATTTCGTTCATTTGGTCAAAGCCTTTTAGATAAAATTGATGGCTGCTATAAGCTTCTTTTTTGCCTGCATTTTTTGAAGTTTTTTCATCGCGCAAATCTTTCATCTGAATTAGCACGTCATGAAGTTTCCAGTCTTGATGCTCTACGTAGTGTACATCATTAGAAGCGACAAGCTTAATGTCTAAATCTTTGGCGATTTTCACAAGATATGGTGAATTATGTTTTTGCTCCTCAATTCCATGATATTGTAATTCAATAAAATATCTATCCCCAAACACCTCTTTATATTTTTTAGCAATTTTTATAGAGTCTTCATATGAAGATTTTAGCAATCCTTGATTTAGCTCTGAAGCCAGGCAGCCACTAAGCACAATTAGGCCCTCTGAGTTTTGGGAAAGAAAATCAAAATCAATTCTCGGCATGTAATAGTGGCACTCGGGCTTTGATGCTTCAGCTCCTAACTTTAAAAGATTAGTGTAGCCGGTTTTGTTTTGCGCTAGCACAGTTAAATGACAAAGCTTTTCTCTTTTTTTAGATCCATCTTCGGCTATTGTAGCCTTCTCAAATCTATTTTTTGCAAGGTAAAATTCACATCCGAGAAGAGGTTTGATTCCATTTTTGTGAGCCGCATCGGCAAATTCCAAAATGCCCCCCATCTTGCCATGGTCGGTGATAGCAAGTGCGGTGAATCCTTGCTTTTTGGCCCCCAGAATAAGTTGCTCAGGTGATGGTAGTGCATCCATCAAGCTATAATAGCTATGCACATGTAAATGGGTAAAATTCTGATTCTTGTTGCACATGAAATTAAATACGACGCTAGATTACTACTCTCATTCGACCTACAGGCATTTTGTTAAAATTTGCGGTGAGATTAATTCGATTGCCATTTGAATGGTAACATCGCGGCGATTTTTCCAAGGTAGTAGTGTGACTTCTTTCCACATCAAAAGTTTTTAAAGCTCTTTGTATTGTGGAAATACTTTGCCCCGTGTCTTCTTGAATTAAACTAAGTGCATAAGGGACTTTGTGCTCTTTGTGGCAAGCCACTACACTTAAAAGAAAATATTTTATGTTTGTAGAATCCCAAGATTTAATAACATTTTTTTTCTTGAACATTTTTCTACAAGCCAATCTAGTGATTTCATTAAATTCTACAACATAATTGTTATCATCTGGTTGAACTTGATGATAATTTCTTAGAAAAATTGAGTCTTTTGTTACATTGAAATAATAATTGGTTTTTAGATTTTTGATAATTGTATTTTTGTTAAACCAAGAAAAATCAATTTGTTTTATTGGAATCTTTCCTGAAGAACACTTTAAAGATTTTAAAAAACAATAGAAAAAATATTCAACATGCTCACCTTGAAGTAAGGCTTTTTTAGCTGCTTTTATATTAATCTTTATTTTTTGTTTCTTCATTCGGTTTTATAGCTATCGTGGCCAATCTTTCTAATTCTCTTTCAGAGCCCGCCCTAACAATGTACCAATTAGCCTCTTCTTCTGTAACATTTGCTGCAAGCATTATCAAATTCTTACAAATTTCATGTTTTAATGCAGCATTGTCATTCAATATAACATGCACTGAAGTAATAGTGGGAGGGTTGTCAATAATTGATTTTATTTTATCTTGTATCGCGGCGAGAGTAGTAGAATCAATTACTTTTTTACCCAAAAAATCCTCAAGTTGTTCCATAAATTTTTTCCTCTATCAAATTATACTGATCTTCCTTAATTAAATTATCAAGTGTTTCGTACAGCCGTTCAGCTCGATCAAAATCTGTTTTTTGAACTTTTTTTATAAAATATGTGGCTTTCAAAACAATTTTTTTCCGCTTGTCGTGAGCTTTATTCTCGTCATTTAGAATTTTTTTCAGTTTTTCTGCACTGTTTTGCAAAGAATCCACTTTATTAATATCAAAGCCACAAAATTCTGAAATTACATTTACTGTCTGATGAAAATTAAAATGTAAAAGTTTAGATACAAGAGCGATAAAATCGCCATTTCTTGAGCACCCAAAGCAATTAAAACAGCCTTCATCGTTATTAATTCCGAAACTAGGGCTTGAATCTTCATGGTCTTCAAATGGACAGCATGTATTAAGCCATCCATTTGAAGAGGGGAAAAACTCGCAGCCAAAGTTTTCTCTAAGCCATTGTTCAGCATCGAAAGATTTGTTTAAATCTTCAAGCTGGGAATTCAACAGAAAATCCGCCGCCATAAAATTCCTCAATCACATTATTTTTTGGTTTTTTAATTAAATTATCAGACTCATATGGATTTGAAGATTGAATTATTTCGAGAGCAGATTGTTGCGAGTCTGTAAGCTCCACTACTTTGTTGTATTCAGGTATCCATTTAGCTGCAAAAGGCTTGAAATATGCATCGCGCATTTTTACTGGATGATACCAACAAATATTTTCTTCTCTGTTTGGCTCCATACCAATTACATAATACGCAAGGTGCATTAACCTTTGATCGCCAGAAGCGGCATCTTGATAATAAGCTGAAGATTTTCCGCTTTCTTTATTTTTTCTGTTTTCTCTTATTGATTCGCGATTAATTTGTTGAGCAGTAAGAACAGTAACATTGTATCGCTTTGTGATTTTAAATAATCCTTCCGCGGCATCACCATTTCTTTCCCAAGGCTTTGCCGATTTTGAAGTGGCGCGTGTGGTCATGTTGCCAATATAATCAACAACTATAAATTCAGGCATTCCTTTAGTGCTTGCTAGTTCACGAATTTTCTGCTCAACAAATTCAGGGGTGGGATCTTCAGTGGACACAAAATATTCAAAATATGGCCCGTCTTTAATCTCGCAAAACTTTGATATTAATTCATTTTTATCATCTTCAGTGAGAGAATCACCTTTAAATTTTTCAAAATTAATCTCACTTATCAAAGAAGCATGCCTTAGTTTACACAGACGTGAAGACATTTCAAAAGAAAAATACATCACTTTCTTTTTGCAAACTTGATGAGCATATACGGCCCAATTTAACATTTGAACAGATTTTCCACCCGAGGACGGCGCAAGCAAAACAATTAGCTGCGATGGAAAAAATCCAAAAGTTTTTGAATCTATATTAGATAACCCAATGTTAATGCCCTTAAATTGATCAGGATCTTCAAGCCTTTTTTCATACTCGTCGATGAAAAATTCGTGAGCTTCTGTCATGTCGAATTGCTCTTTGTCTTTAGAAAACTCTTCTTGCTCTTCTGACATTAAATTGGCATAATCTACCATAGATGAAATCATATCTTTCACTTGGTCATTTTGAGCATAATTTGTATTTTTATCCACTAGCTCTTTAAATAAACTTAAACAATATCTATCTTTTAAAAGTGAAATCAAATATGGCAATTCATCTACAGTGGTGTCTTCAGATTGGATCTCATACCAAACACTTAAAAACTTTTGTCGAGTAGATTCTTTAACATTCTTTTTAACAAGTAGACTTTCTAGGACAGTTTCGGTAAGTTTATATCCACCCGTAGACTTTGAATAGTTTAAAGCAAGTATATAAATTTTCGCCAAGAAAGATGTGTCGGTACCAGGCTCTTTGGTTTGAAAGTGATACTCCTCAAGCTTTTTTTCAGAGCATATGTCTATAGCGCCATCCACGCTCACTGCACATTTAAGTATTTTTAGTTCTATTTCTCTTTGTGTAATTTTCATTAGTAATTTGTGCCTCTGGTAAATCTATCTTAAAAGTTTCTCTCATGAAATTATTAAACGAAATACCTAAATTAGGTATCGAGTTTTCAGAAGTAATTAGAGAACAAATAGTTACAAGATCATTTTTCTTTCTGCTATTAAGAATACGATCTAACAATGTGATAAAACTAACACTGCCTTGCTGAGGATAATTATATATGGAATCTATGCAAAGCAAGTCACAATGTAGAATTGCATCGAGCAATTTTTCGTTCTGTGTGGGAGCGTCCCAGGATTGAAATTGATTAAAAAATTCTATCCAGTCTAAAAACATAACTTTGTATCCAGAGTTTATCGCAGATTGAGCGATCACAGATAATAAAAATGTTTTTCCTGAAGATTTGCTTCCAGAAAAAATTATATTTTTTACCACTCTACTAGATTTTGTTTCTACAATTTTAATTCCACCGCCATTCAGCACAGTGTCAATCTTATCTATATAAAATTGAATAAACTCTTTTACTTTTTCTGATTTTGTTTTAGAGAAACCAGATAGCTTTTGATGCGGCGAAAATTCTGTAGACCAATCAGTGTCAAGCCTAGAAAAATGATATTGAACAGGTATCCCAGAAACAGAATACACTTTCCCGAGCAACTGCTGCGCATTTAACTCAACTAGTTCTCTTTCGTTTAAATTGTTTGTACTAATCATAATAATTCTTCATCTTCTTTCTTTAAAACATAATCATTCAGAACCACTATCTCTTTTGAATTAGAAGCATTTCTGGCTCTCGTCGCCGCCCAGTTTCTGATAGATTCTATCTTTTCTTTCATGGTAACATAAATTGGAACAGAAACCTTTAGTTCCTTGATTATATCTACGGTGTTAATCTGCCTTTCATTGTCAGAAAAACCTTCGTACATAGCTGAAACAATCGCCGCCTCAATTTCTGCACCAGTAAAGCCTTTGCTTTCTTTTATTAAGTCTGGTAAACAAAAATCAGATGGATCAAAGTTTCTTTGAGTAAGATGAATTTTAAAAATTTCTTTTCTTTCTTCATCATCTGGCAAATCAACAAAAAATATATCATCAAATCTACCTTTTCTCATAAGCTCAGGGGGGAGATTTGAAACATCATTTGCAGTGGCTACGACAAAAACTTGAGCTTTCTTTTCTTGCATCCAAGTAAGAAAAGTTCCAAAAATTCTCGAAGATGTTCCTGAGTCAGATGCCATAGATACTGAGGCAAAAGCTTTATCTATTTCATCCACCCACATAATACAAGGCGCAACAGACTCTGCTGTCTTAATAACAGAACGTAAATTTTCTTCGCTACTTCCAACAATTCCAGAAAAAATTCTACCTACATCTAATCTCAATAATGGCAAATTCCAAAATGATGCAATAGCTTTTGAAATTCTTGAATTATGAACCACGGTGAAATCATCTAATAAAAACAAATGGTCTTTGTCCACTTCAAATCCGTAGAATTTTTCTTCATTAAGCTCGCTTATTGTAAATTTAGATGTACGAACATCTTTGTTCCTATCTGTTAAATACTTTTTACTGGGAATTGCAGAAATTTCGCCCGATATTTCCACATTGTAAGCACATTCATTTAGTACACAATTTGATAAGAAACCTAAAGATCTTGACAAAAATAAAACCTCTTCACACAAAGCTTTATTTTTAAAAATCAACTTATATCCTGTGTTACTAACTATGCCCCAAGTATCAATTATTCCAGCTAATAAGTTTAATCTGATTTCATCTGTATTAGATAACAATTCTGGTGGAATACGTAATTCATCAGAGTGAATATTTAAAGATACTCCAAATAAATAAGGGTCATTGAAGATTTCTTTATGCTTAAAATTTACTTTTGCGCGATGGATTAAATAATCATTTTTATCTTTATTTTTTAAAAAATCTTCCACAGAAATATTTATTATTTCATTTGAATAAGTTATTTTCAAATTTAAAATATGATTTCCCGTAACATAAAACTTTTCTCCCTGCTCAGGAGATACTTCATACATTTTCCCCACCCCTTCGCTTAAATTCAACACTAATCTAGGCTTTGAGTCTGGGCCGATTAAAATATCTCCAGCATTCACATCTTCCACACATTTTGTGCTACCATCGTACATTACCACTTTTGTGCCTTGGCGGAAACATTTTCCAGCCCCTTGAATACCAATAATTAATAAACCTTTTGGGTTAGGTAGCCCATAGTTTTTAGCGCTTTCTGAAAAAGCATTTTTTCTTTTAAAAAGCCATTTTTTTAAATTTGACAACCCTCCCACTTCATTCAAGCCAAAATCTAAATCAATCCATTCCAGAATTCCAGATTGTTTAATAATATCGCGCTTTTTTGAGGCAATCTTTCTGGGGTCAAAGTTTTTTTCTGTGATCATGGAATATGTGCAAATCATCTCTACTTCACGAAGAGAAAGGCCTTTGAATGAAGAAATAACATCTTCCAATTCTTTTGGACCATATTCCACTTTAAATTCTTTAAGTTCTGGTTTTTTGGGCACTTGAGCTAACAGAGATTGAACTTTTTCTTTGATAATATCACTTTCAGGAAGAGGCCAATCGATTAAACAGACAAGTTTTTCAAATTCAATTGGCATGAAAAACTTCGCGCCAGTAATTATTACACATTTTCGCTCAGTGTGACATTTTTCAATCAAATTCTTTAAAGCTCTGATGGTTACAATTTCTGCTTGGCCAGGATGTCCATCGGGCGCTAAAAATTTATAAAAATCATGAAGCACTAAAATACAAAAATCATCTTTTTCAATTATTAATTCGCTAAACCAAGTGAGCACAGATGTTTGGTCCATGTCATTTGTAAACTTGAAATTGTCAGAATTAGACATTCCTCCTGAAGCTATGTCCCAAAAAATCAAGGACCAAGGTTTACTTCTGGTACATGATATTTTTTGTATTACATCATTTACTCTATGCTCTTCATGAGTGGTAATATAAATCAGGGATCTATTTGATTTAATTTGATTTCCAAGTTCTTTTGCATATATTTCAGATAACATCTTTACACCAAGGTTCGCCTTTGAATTTATCAAAAAAGACTTTCAATTCTTTTTGATAATTGCTAAATATGATTTCTGAAAAGTAAGGCTCATTTTCTACTGTCATACGAAGCATATTTCTAAGTTTTGTCAAACCAAGCGTGTCTTGAGTGAGTGATGATAATTTTTCTGGAATAATTTTTCTAATAATTTTAGGTTCTAGATTTTTTTCTATTGATAATTTTGTTGCAACCAGCGGAATTCCATATTTTTCGCAATTCAAAAAAACATTATCTGAAATCTTAAGATCATTCAAAGATTCTAAATCACATTTTTTCTTAGTGCTTTGCTTAAATAAATTCGGATTCCAATGCTCAGAAAAATTTGCGATGTTTTGCAGATTGAAATTCTTGTATTTTTTTATAATAATCTCATAATTCTCAAAACACCAATCTAAATATTCATCAATAATTTTTTCGTCAATTTCATTTTGCTTTGATAAACCAAGGACAATTTTTGAAAACAATTGTGTTTCAAGTCTTTGTGGAATTTTCAAAAATTCGCCCGTTTTTTTCAAATATAAATTCCGATATTTGTGCTTGGAAACATCGAAATTTATATCATTAGATTCACTTTTAGAAAGATTCATCGACCAACTATTCAAAATATCTAAAATTTCTCTTTCAATTGGATGCTTCAACATTTTTACCCACTTTTGAAATTCCATTTACTTTGGTTACTTTAATAGTATTGTCAGAAAAATCTTCAAAAACATCTGCTTTATGTGTGCAGAAAATAATCTGGCGCTTTTTACTCAAAAGTTTTAACAACCTGCCCACATTATAAATCTTTCCATCTGAAGAAACAGACTTAAACGCTTCATCTAATAAAGCAGGACCATCATATTTTACCCAATCTAAAGCAGCAAATCTTAAACTAAAAGAAGTGCCCTCACTCACCCCTCCTCCACGCTCATCTTTCAATCCAGTAATCACTTTTTTACCCTGAAAATCAGATTCTATGCCAATTTCCATCTTGAAAGCAGCAGAATTTTTTTTCTCTTCATTTCTTAAAAAATGTACCTTATAATCTTCGCCGCAAATCGATCTTAATCCATAAGTGGCAGTTTTTTCAATACTGGCTATCCCAGCTTCTCTTCGATGAGAAATGAAAGAAAGGAGCAAAAGATATGCCTCCTTCTTGTTTTTAAAATTCTCACTATTCTCGTCAATTTTACACTTCAAATCAGCGCATTGCTTTTCTACTCTTTGTCTCACGCCCGATTTTGTAGCTAGATCAAAAGTGAGCGACTGTACCTTATTATGAAGATTTAACTGTTCGTTCAATTTCTTCCACCTCGTCAGAAATTTCCTTAAATAGGGATTCGATTTCTGATTTTAAAGACTTCAATTTATCTGAAACATCGGATAATGGAATGCCATACTTCTCTTGACATTCTTTTTCCAACAATTTCTTTTTTTCTAAAAGATCTTCAATAGATTTTTTTCGGGCCATTACAGTGGCTTTTAGGTTGGTAACTAGGGTTTCTTTTTGTTTTAATGCTTCAGAATAATTCATAGGTATCCTCCGGTTTTAATTATATTAATAGCGTTGATCACTTCATCCACCACTTTTTTATCTACGTGAATTTTTTCGGCAAATTTTATAAGATCTTCATTTATGTCACCTGTGATATTATCAGATATATCAACATTTGTGGCAGAGTCAATAAAGAGTTCTGTGTTTTTCTCTTCAGCTTTTTTCTTCATGCTTCTGTCAATGTCGAAAACAATATCATGCGATAAAGAATTTTTAAGCTTCAAATATTTGTGCTGAATTGTGTCATTTGAAAAATCATATTGAATGAGTAATACTTGTGGTGTGTGCTTTTCATCGATTTTAGTTCTGCCGAGAGAACCTGGGTTGAAAAATTTTACACCATTTTTCTCACTAACCATCGGCGCATGGATATGCCCCGAAACAATCATCTTAGCTTCATCGTTGAATTTTAAATCAGAAAATAAAACATGATCGAATCTACTTGGCTTATCAACAATTGACGCATGGCAAAAATATATTTTTTCTGAATACCTCGTTAAAATATTCTGCCTTAAATCTTCATCAAGCTCAGGATAAAAATGAAAGAATCTTACCGGCAATTTATCAATTGTGTCACATTTTTTAACACAACCAGACGCAATCAATGACCCTAAAGCGCTGTTTTCTAGATATGTAGGTTTATGGGCAATGTCATGATTTCCCACCACAACATATTTTTCAAATGGCCAAGGAGCGCCTTCATCTGATGTGAGAATAGAAAGAGCTTTATTTCGACAAACACCGCCTACATCTAAGCGATCAAAAACATCCCCTAGTAAAATAAAATAATCTACTTGTGCAGCTTTAGCTATTTGTAATGTTTCTCTTAGTTCCATCATGCCACTTTCAAGAAAATTGTCAATTCTGTTTTCTGGAGTTTTTGAATCTAAATGATTATCACCCACTATTAAAAATCTTTTTTTCATTTTCTAAAGCTCCCGCATGTTTCGCACACAATTTTTTGCTCGATAAGCCAATTTTTGTATTCTTCTAGCTCTTTTGAAGATTCTTCCAATTGAGTTTGAGATTTTTTATATTCTGAATTATATAAATTGCCTGAATTTTTAATCTCTAAATAGATTGTTTCAATTTCATTTACACTTTGGTAAGATTTAATTTTGTTATTTATATTATCAATTTTTATTTGCACATTATTTATTTTATCAATAATACTACTTATTAAAGATAAATCAGTGTCGCCATAATTAAATGAAATTAGATCAAATAATTTTAAATCATTTAGATTGTTTATTAGGAAATCAATTCGCTGAAATTTCGACAGTGTGGAATCGATATCTGATAATATTTTTTCAATATTATCTAAAGATTGACTATCATCGCTTGAAATGTCAAATTTTTCTAAATCTTTCAAATCATTACAAAGAGAATTATAATTTTCTAAAGATTTATTTACTTTTTCTAATTTATTTTGACATTCATCAATATAATCATATGAATGATACTCATTTAATAAATCAACATAATCTTTTTCTTGAATTTTTATTTGCTTATCATGCTGTTTATACGCTTGCATCAATTGTTTTGCGCACTCTTCTAACATCGAAATGCCAGTAAGATTTGAAAGACTTCTAGGCAAATCAGATGGAGCTAAATCAACAAGAAACATCGGGGCAAATTGATCGGCATAAGAAATAAATCCATTAAACTCGTCCTCAGGAGGATTGTTTAATAATGCTTTGATTTCATCTGGAATCTGTTTGTCAATTTTATCAAAAGAATATTTTTTGCCATTTTTGTCTTGAGCTAAATAAGCATTTCTGGCACCTTTAATTCTTGTTACTATAGTGCCATCACTGAATTTTACAGTAACTCTTGCTTCAGTTTCGCCATTATGAATTAAAGTGGAAGATCTTGGATAATTATAAAGAACAAACGATATCGCTCTTAAAATGGCAGACTTTCCAGAATCAGATGTTCCCACTAACAAATTGTGGCCTGGATGAAAATAAACCGTTTCATCTTTATAACTTTGAAAATTTTGTATTCTTACTGATTCTATATATCTCATATCATTAAATTTGAAAGTGTATCTGTCTTGAAGTGGTATTGAAAATCTAATTGATCAGAAAAAATTAATCCACTCACGCGGCAATTTAAAGGGGTCCAGCATTTACTTTCTCCTGCGCAAAAGCATTCGGCTTCAATTACTTTGCTAATCTTTTTACAAATTAAACATCTCCACATAGAATAATTAAAATTCAACGCACAAAAAGAAGCATTGGGCAAATTTTGTCCGCTCACCACTGCTTTTTGTGATTTTTTATATAATCTTAAATTGTAAGGTTCAAAAGAATCTTGTTCCATTTCTAAAAACTGATCATACGTAACATAAAGGCCAGCAACATTGATTTCATTGAAGTGAAAAACAACACACGACCAATAATTATCGTTAATTTCAATTACATTTAGGATATTTTTTAGCATTTTTAGAAAAATATTTTATGCCACTTATCAAAATAGACAGAGACACTGCTCTAGACAATATCTACGAAATTAGAAGCAAAATTGATTTTGATAACAAAGAAGCGATGAATCTCATTTCTAAACTTGTGGATTATGTTATTCATTGCCCAGAGCTTGAATCACAAAGCAATTTTCCTCAAATAAGAGTGAGGAGAGGATGATAAATAAAGCAAACATAATGGACGAATATGGCCTCTACAAAGAGGCCGACAACATAGATAAGTTTGTAATTTTCGCCTCATTTAATCTCAAGAAAAAACCAAAAAATATATTGACAAAAATTGATGATGTAAAAAGATCAGTGGACTATTTGCAAAGTTTAATTACTGGCCTTGGAGAGTCGTCAGATTCAAGTGATAGCGGAGAAACAAAAGTGGACGTTTCAGTGGAAGGCAAACCTGTGGAGTTTCAAGTGGCATGACAAATAAAAAACTTAACGAGTATAAAGAAAAATTTGCCAAAGGTGAAGGAAATATTAATGATTTGGGCGAAGTGGTGACAGATTTTTACTTGGCAATGAGCAAAGTAATCTCAGAACTTAAATCCCAAAATACAGAGATTCAATCAAACCAAAAACAATTTCATGAAGAAATTCAAGCAATTAAAGATTTGATGAATCCTGTATTTACAATAATTCAAGCCGATTAAATATATTTAACCTTGAATTCTTGGTTACTTTCTAAATCAAGAAAAGTGTCGCTATCTAGTTTATAAATCAATTCACCTCCAGTGAATGGACTTAAAATAGGTTCGCCTGGAGCTATTTTAACCACAGGCACTACACTTGAAATGTCAATCAATTCCACCCCATCTAATGTGGTAAAATCTTGATCCACTAGTTGATTGTTTCTTAGCCCGTCCTCAGTGAGTTGATCGAAATCAAAGTCATGGCTAAGATCCATTTCACCGAATTCACTAAGAATTCGGTCAAACTTAGATGATAGAGTTTCTTCGACAACATTCTCGTCTACAACATGTCGGCTTTTGAATGAAGTACTGTGCCCAGACAACATGTAATGTTTTGCAAAATTATCCAAAGACAAATCTTCACCCAAGCGGTAAATGTTTTCAATAATTTTACTCGCAGTGAGCCACCCTACGGTACTCTCTTCAAAACTTTCAGCAGAAACACTCATCATGTCTAAATTGTTAAGATTATTTAACAAAGATTTAACTTGAGCAATTTGAGGAAAAGATAATGTATTTTGAAGGCGCAATATAATTTTATCTTTTGTGTATTGCATTTTATCCATGCCCTTCTTGTACATGAAAAGGATTCATTTTATGAGGAAGGAATATATTATTATGCCCATATTTCCACAAAGAAAAATTTCATTGTACTATATTGTGGAAATAGACATCATAAGCTTGTTAGGTTTTTTGAACATAGTGGCCCCCATTAACTCAAATATATCCACTCCCGCCGATGGGGTTTTTAAATTCTTTGCCACCAAATTTGAGGTAACTCAATCAAGCGAATTACAATCTCAACTATATATTCAAGGAAAACCAGGAACATTGGTGCATGCAGTGCCCACTGCTCTCTATACATACGAGATAGAGTGTCCGCTTCTTACCACTATAGCGAACCCAAGCGGTTTCACATATCAAAGCGATTTTGCCCCGTATAATTCACTCACCCTACTCGCAGTAAGTTGGCTGAATTGGCAATGGCAATTTATGCAGGATTACTCAAGTAAAATGGGCGATTTTCCAGCTATTTTAGAATCATTTGAAATAGACTTCAATGCCACACAAGGGCTTCAAAAATTAAAAATTGTGTCGAATATTTTACTCAACTCATATATTCAAGCACAATTTGTTGGCGACATTACAAATCCTTCGCAATCTCCAACCCCCACTCCAATAAACTACCCACCAGGCGCAAGATTACTGAAAAACTACGATGTTGCTACAGACATGTTGATAAATGTAAATGGTGTCCAATTTGGAATTTTGGCAGGATCAAATCAATTTGTAAACATTAACTTTAATGTCGGTAATACCGCTTTACCTCCTGTACTTATTAATCAAACTCCTGTTTACATAGAAAGTGCTAGATTTAATGTGCAGTTTGAATATGAAAAGAAAAATGTTATAAATTCAATTGCTGTACAAGACATTAATGGCCAAACTTATCCAGCAGTGGCTTTTTGGTTAAAAAACTACAAAGTTAATCAAATTTTTGGAATTGTTGGGCAAGAAGCAGTGGTGAGCACTGAAATTTTTAGTGGAGGTGATTTTTTTGCAAAAGAATCACAAATTGTAATGAATGTATTTCAAGGCTATACCAATGAGCCATTTGTTTTGTATTCATTTATTTTGCCGTTCATGGTTAAGTCAAAAACAGAAACCATCAACGCGGATTCACTAATAAAAACAAATTTAGATTTTTCTTTTAATGGAACACAATATTCAGCCGACGCCAGCATGAATTTTGGTGACATTACACCGCCAACAATAACAGGGCAGAATGTTCTGATATATTCGGATTTAGTATGACAGAACAACAACAAAATTTATACGACCTTCCAGACAATACACCAATACTTGAATTTGTGATGCTTGGTAGACCGGCAACAAAAAAAACTTCTCAAAGAATTGTTAAACGAGGAAGATTCATAAAACTGCTACCATCTCTTAGATACGAAGAGTATGAAAAACTTTGTAAAGAAACTTTCGAAAATGTTTGGAAAAATAAAGGCAATGAACCGATTTCTGTTGGGGTAGGAGTGAAATTAACAATTACATTGAATAGTTGGGTGGTAGGTGATGAAACAGGCTATCAACAGGCAATGGGCGACCTACTTGAAAAATATGAAATAATCTCAAACGACCAATTGATTCATTGGCTCGATTTAAACTCTCACATGATCACTCAGCCTGATAAATTAAATCCTCAAGCGAAAATACAAATTTTTAGATATAGACACCCTCTTGAAACGAGAGAAAACTTTCTAGATAAATTTGAAAATGAGCCAGAACTAGAAATAGATCTGCCAAAAAGAAAAAGAAGACCAAAAAAAACAGCAAAAAAACAAACAAAAGTTAATAAACCTAAAACAAAACGTAAACAAGAATGATGAAAGAAATTTGGATTTCACCTAGCGACTTATCTTATTTTTGGTCCGATTCGAAAGTGGGTTTTTTTGACAAATATGTATTAAAAATTTATAGACCAAAACAAACTTTTCCATCTGTTTTTAACACAATAGATCTTGCAATGAAAAATTGCTTTGATAAAAAATCTATTCTTGAAATTACAGAAAACGCGCCAGAAGGAGAAATAACACATGAAGAGATGAATGTGCAAAGTAAATTAATCCAATTAGGTGATTATAAAATAGGCTTCAAAGGAAAGTTAGATTGCTTGCTCAAGCATGACGATGGAAGCTTTTCGGTAATTGATTACAAAACCACACACATCTCAAAGAAACTGGATGAAATCTACTGTTTACAACTAATGGCTTATGCCTTTGCATTAGAAAATCCCCTCACAAATGA
>Ga0007806_1000356_pt1 | contig 15660 bp, 16 predicted proteins | sample CryBogCBE18Aug09_FD_71192 | JGI IMG/M metagenome (GOLD analysis project Ga0007806, IMG submission 71192) | Freshwater microbial communities from Crystal Bog, Wisconsin, USA - CBE18Aug09 | ecosystem: Environmental > Aquatic > Freshwater > Lake | place: Crystal Bog, Wisconsin, USA | collected...
CCGATGTTACCAACCATACCTGATTCTAATAATGCTCCCATTTTAAAATTGTATTTTGTTTTTTATTTGTTTATTTTATTTTCTTCATTAAGTCTTTCATTCTTGCGAATTGAGGATTTTCATAAGCTTTAGACTCAGATAATACCTCTGTTGAAGAACTTGATGGAGTGTTTACGATTTTTTCTGCTACTGATTCGGTTACTGTTGTTTTATTACCTAATTCAGAAGCAATTGTGTTATATAAGCCTTTAGACTCATTTAACGTAGAAACTGTATCAAATCGTTTTAAGATATTCAATTTCTCTTGTTTTGTAGTTGAATGTTCAGTAAACAAACGTGTAGCGTAAGCTAAGTTTGCGTTGAATACAGCAACTTCATTAAGTTTATCTTTGAATAATACTAATGCCTTTTTATATTCGGCATTTTGTTTTTTCAAAGTTTCAACTTCTTCGTTGATAGAACCTGAACCAGCTTTATACATCTTTTTAGATTTTAAACCAGTTCTATGTTGTTCATTTTTATCACCGTGTGGGTTAGATTTTGTTCTTGCCGCTTCGTCAGCTTGTACTTTTTTAGTAGCTTTTTTGTCAAAAGGAGAATTTTCTCCTTCTTCCACATCTTCTTCTTCATGTACATCTTTGCTAACTTTAGCTTTCTTAGTATAAGGGTCTCCTCCTTCTTCGTGAACGTCAGTCTTAACTTTCGCTTTCTTAGTGTAAGGATCTCCACCAGCTTCGTGAACTTCAGTTTTAACCTTTGCCTTTTTAGTGTAAGGGTCACCACCTTTAGCTTCATGAATACCAGCTTTTACTTCTTTTTCATATGGAGCGTCTTCGTCTTCATCTAAAGCAATTTCATAAAGATTTTCATCCATTGGTTCGTCCATTGGCATTTCTTCTTCCGTTGCATAATCCTCATCAACTTCGGTATCATCACCGTCGTCATCTAATTTGATGATGTACTCATCGTCTCCGTCATTAACTTCAAGCTTGTTACCGTCTTTTTTAACTACGATACCATCTTCTGGTTTCATAGCCTTGAATACTTTAAGAACTTCATCATCTGAAGCACCTGTCATATCCATAACGTCGTCGTCTTCACTACCTTCTTCTGAATCTTCATGATCCATACCACCAAAAGATGGTTCAGTTTCATCATCTTCAGAATCCATAGATTCGTCGTCACTTGTCTCGTCGTTATCAAGGTCATCTACATTTTCATCGTCAGAAGTTTCATCAGCTTCTTCATCATCGGCTGTTGTTCCTTCTTCGTCTGACATATCGTCTGTTCCCTCTTCTTCAGGATTTGTACCTTCTTCGTCAGAAGTTACGTCATCCTCATCTTCTAATGATTCTTTAAGCAAGTCGCTTAGTTCTTGTTTCATAGTTGAAGCAAGTATACCTTTTGCATTGTGCTTAACTGCTTCTTCAAGAGTTTGTACTTGAAGTAACGCTTGTTCTAAAATTGATTTTTCGCTCATTTGGAAAATTTTGTTTTTGTTATCTTATAAATAGTATCTAAAATGGAAAAAGTATCCATTATAATATTATAATCGGTATTTTATTAATTATTTAGATAAAAAATTATCCAGTTTCCCCATCAATGATTTCATTCTATCATTAATTACTGGTTTTTCTGGCTCAATAGATTCTTGATACTGATCTCTTTCTGAGGGGTCACTGAACACATATGCCCCCGGTGTAGATGGAGAAGATACTAAGTCAAAACATACTAACTCAAAATCTTCTTGTACGATGTTTTCTCCCTTAACTTGTTTAAGAGAACCAACACCACGTGAAGAAATACCAAGTGTTGCTCCGTTCATTAATAACATTGCTGCTTGGTCTCCTTTAGTTGATACAATACCCATTTTTTTCCAACCCGGTGACGTGAATAATTTAATTTTACCCATTAACATTTTACCGTCCCACCAAGTCTCAAGGATACTGTGTGATACTCTGTCTAAATCGATAAGTGATGATGAAGGGTGGTTTAATTCATTTAACGCAGAACCCTTCCTGATAATTGTTTGATACTTTTCATTTTCCCTTTTAAGAATTGCTTCAGGATAAATCCTTCCGTTCTTATTTGGAGTATCGTATTTTTGTAAAACAGCATAAAGGATAAGGTCTTTTGAAAAGTCCATATCCTTCATTTCCTGTATAATTTGCTTATTTTCTTCTGGAGATACGTGTCCTGCATCATATTCTATTAATAATTTTCTACCATCTTTAAATGTATAATCCTTTTCCATATTTTAATAAATATTAGAATAAGTCCATTTATATCCACCTGCTTGATTTCTTTTACCTTTTAAGACATAATTAATTGACGTTCTATTAGTACAGGTACCAACTACAGCATCTTGTATTGAATCCCATTCATGTAATTGATTATTAAATAAATCTAATTGTATAATTTTTTTTCTCTTATTTTCATCCCATGTTCTTTTTCTTTCTACACCATACATAGAATTACCTTCACCTAATCTTTGTTTAGAAAAATTTTCTAATGTTTCTTTAGTATGTTTTCTACCAATACTACCCTTTTTTATATTATTTCTCCATTCATCGTTAATGATTCTACCTTTTAATTTTTCAGATATTTTTTTATTTACAACATCCCCAAAATTACCTCCTCTACCGCCTGGTGTTGTGTTTGTTAATTTAAACCCAAATGATTTAAATAAATCAATATAAAAATCCTCCCAAAAACCAAAATTAACGAATGGAACTATATCCAATATTAATAATTCGGGAATTTGAGAGGATTTAATTAATTTAGTTAACCAATTATCCTTATATGTTTTGTTGTATTTAGATTTTCTTAAATGTTCTTTAAATCTTTGATTAGGATTGTCAGATTTACCAATGTATTTGACTTCATTATTGTGTATTAAACAATATATATAAGTCTCTCCTTGTCCTAATACCTTCATTTATAGTTTTTATTACTATAAATACATCAATATATAAGTTATTTCTTGCTTTTGTAAAAATTGAATAGTTTTTTGTCAGATAAACCATTTTCAATTGTTATTTCGAATAAATCTTTTAGAATTGTTTTTATTTCTTTTGATTTTACATCGAACTGTTTATCTACATATAGAGTAATTTCTAAATTCATAAAAGAACGTTTTTCTAATTTGATTCCTTTAGTTCTTATATCTAAATCAACAATACATTGTTGTTTAAAATAAGGAGAATTTAAATTGTAAACTATTTCTTTTATTTTTCTTCTCGATTTATAAATTGTAGAATTAAAATCTTCGGTTTCATTTTCAGGTTGAACCCATGAATTTAATTTTAAATAAATGGTTTTAAGATTTTTAAAATCTACGGTACCATAACCGATTTTTACATCATTGTACGTCCCTAATGGAATATACTTACCAATTTTCATTAATTTTTCATATTATTTTTATTTTATGGTGTTTTATAAAAAATAAAGAAAAAAAATCATAATTCCAAAAATAATTTGGTATATTTGTAATATATTTATTTATATATGATTATAGTTGATTTATCTAAAGAAAAAACAATTGAAAGTGCTTTGAGAACTTATAAAAATAAAGTTCAAAAAACAAAACAAATTCAAAAGTTAAGAGAAAGACAGGAGTTTACAAAACCTTCTGTTAAAAAACGTACAGAAAAGTTAAAAGCTATCTATGTACAACAAAAAAGAAATGGACTTAGTTAAGTCCATTTTTTAATTCATTTAATCTGTAGTAGTTGTATCGTGACGGATACATTTGAGTTACCTCATCTTTTACTGTTTTTAATTTGGTAGATAAATCCGTTTCATTTGTTTCACTTATAAGTATTGATACTTGATTTATAACCGATTCGGCTAATTCATTACTTTTAATAATTAACTCATCATAAGGAATTGATAAAATATTTTTTAATTCTTCTTTTTGTGATTCTGATAATGTGTTTGTATATAATACATTAAAATTGTTTGCTAAAACTGCGTTTAATAATGTTTCGTTAGAAACTAACGTTTTTTCTTTTGATTCTGTAATTTCTTTTTTATTAGTTAAATGTTCAACTAATTTTTGTTTAGCAATCACTTTTTTCTCTATGTTTGACAATGAATTTTTTTCAGATAACATATCTAAAGACTCGTATAATTCATTGGGTTGAATTTCAACATCATTTAATACGTTTGATAAAGATTCACAAAACATATTAAATTTTTCATAATTTCCTATTGGTTTACCAAAATATGTACTTAAACCCTCAACATATAATTTTGCAGTTTCTTTATCTTCGATATACTTGTTTTCAATTTCTTCATAAAACAAATACATTTCTTTAAAGTCTTTATTTTCTTTTATTGTTGTTAAAATATTTTTAATCTCAGTCTTATTTTCATTAGCGTAAGACTCAGTTAATTTATTTAATAATTTAGTTTTAATAACACCGAATTTTTTCATTTTTCTTAATCGTTTAAAATATCTTTTAATTTTTGTTCCATCTCATAAATACTATCTTGAGCCTTTTTCATATCGATTAAATTACTAAAATCAATAGGGTCTTCATCAAGTATCTCTGATAAGTTCTTTTTCTTTTTTACAGACTCACTTAATGGACCTTCTCCACCTTCTGCTCCACCCGCTGGCGGTGGTGGCGGAACTGAACCTCCACCTCCTAATCCACCCATTCCTCCTCCTTCAGGATTAGCGTTAAGTGCTCCCGATGCTTCAAGTTTTTCTCTTTCTTCTTCAGGAATACCATACTTAGAATCCACTTCATCAAACACACCTGAACGTTTAATAATATTAGGTGTTGCGGTTAACTCGGCACCAATACCTCTTTCAAGACGTTGTTGTTGTAAGTCAAGTAACACTTCACTATCACTAAATCCAAGAATATTCTTTTTAGCCCATGTATGTGATACTGGAAGAATACCAACTTGAGATTGGTCAGATGTTGCGTCTTTATAAAGTGTAATCTTTTCTTTCCACATTTCAATCTTTAATAAATCAGATTGAGATGATGGATTTGTCAAAGATAATGTAAAGTTATTTAATTCATCTTCCATACCTAAAAGGTATAAATGAATCAAGGCAACTTTATTTAATTCTTGTATTAAAGATTTTTGTATTTTGTTAATTGTTCTTGCAAAACGAATATCCATTAAGGCAAGATTTTTACCATCACCAACAACTTCTTCAAATCCTAAGAAAGCTTTAGGAATACGAAGTGCAGCTAACATTTTCTTTTGGATATATTCAATATCGGAAATTTCACCTAAGTTTTGAGCACCTGGTAATGTTTCAATTGGCATTGTTTGACCTGGGTCACGAACAGGAACGAAATAATCTTGGTCTACCGCCATTTGATTATATCTCATATCCACTTGACCATTTGCAGGGTCAGATATAGGTTGTCTTTTAAACTTGTTTGCGACTTTTTGTACATATGGTTCAATATCTTTATCGTCCATATTACCTACGAATATTTTGAATACACGTCTTTCAGGTGCTCTTGAAGTTCTATAAATTAACATAGCATCTTCTGCAAGTAAAAGTTGTTTCCAAATTCTTCTAATCTTATCTAACATAGATGTACCATATGGTAACTTTCTATCATCACCTAATAATCTAAAGTGAGCAACTTCCCATGCTTGGAATTCCAAATCTTTATTTTTCCATTGAAATCTTAATTCACGAGTAGGTATTTTAGTGTCTCTTTGATTTACACTTTTAGTTGATGCTCCTTCTATTCTTTCAATTTCTATATTTGGTAATTGTTGACAACCAATAATACCTTTTTCAGGGTCTAATTTTAAATAAACAAAATCATCACCGTACTTACATAGACCACGAGCCCACATTTGTAAGTTTGTGTTAATATCTAATTTATGATGGAATAATTCTGTTAATATTTTTACAATTCTATCTGATTCAGAATAAATGGTTAATATTTCACCTTTTTCAGACATAGTTGTTGATTCTTCCGCATATATGTCTAATGCTGCAGAAATCTCAGGAGTAAATTCCATTGATTCATAATCGTAATATGCCGCCAATCTTGTTGGCTCATAATAAACTGATTGGTTATAAATTGATTGGTCTAATTTAGCCCATTTATCAGAAATGAATTGACTCTGTTGTGCCTGTAACTTTGCTCTTTCGTAATCTTCTCTACTATCCGTTTTTAATAATTCGTCTTTACTAAAATTAAATGAAGGTGCCTTAGTCTGTTTTACTTGACCTGGGAAACCGAACATTCTTGTTAATTTCTGAAAAACTGTTGGATTAGTGAGATTGTTTGGATTTTGTGCCATGTATATAAATACTTTTCTTTATAATATAAACTATTTTTTTAGTAAATCAAAGGTTATTTACTCCTTGGAAATAACCAACTATATTCTCTATAAGCATCTCTTGGAGCATTAGTAGGGTTATCTCTATGAAATAATGTATTAGTATCAATACCCATTGCACCTATTTGGTCAAATGAAGTACCATACGAATATAATGTCTTTTCAGGTTCATATGTTCTTTCAGATAATGCCCATGATTCAATCATTGCCTTGTTCTTACTTTCATTTCTTTGTAATTGATTGAAACATATATCACCAGCATATAAAGCCATAGACATACTCATAATAGAGTCATCATGTGCACCTTTCATGTGGTCTGGTCTACCATTAATGTAAACAAACGTGTTTAATTCATTTAATAATCTTGTGGATCTTACTTGAAAACCTTTTCTTAATTGTTCCTCAAATGCGGCAACAATTTGAGTTCTTTTGTTGTTAAAGTTAATACCTGGTATTTTCTCCATTGCTTTGGCATTGTACTCCCAAATATTTTTGGTATTAACTCCATCAATATATAAATTTTTATAATTTAATTCTTGTAATTTTCTTGATGTTGCAACTCCCATACCTCCTGTAATATCTATAACAATAAACGCATCGTAAAGTATACCCCATTTGTAAGCAATGGCAGCTAAATCATCGGGAGGAATTTTACCAATATATTCTACAACTTGTTCTCTTTCATCAAAGTCGACAATATTAATTGATGAAAAGTCTTCACTATCTCCTCTACTAACATCCACACCCATAATATAACGATGTCCTTGTTCAGGTTCTTTCCATTGCCAAAACGTACCTTGCATATATTTTTCTTTAGGAACACGTACTAAGTTTTTTGCAATGTTTTCTTGTATATCACCAGGAATTACACCATCACCCGAACCTAAGAAATCACACTCCAACTCCTGAGAAATTTTACGTCTATCGTATAAGAATTTCTTAGACATTTTTTCAAACCAAGATGAAAATGGTTTATAACCATCATCTAAATGTTGATTATAATCTTTAAGGTCTAAATCATATCTAACCACCTCATCATCATTATATTGTTCTCTGTTTAACATGTAATGAACAATATCTTGACACTTTACCCAACACAAATCTTTGGTATAACGAGGGTCTTTGAACCATCTTAAGTCAGTTATATGGAAATCATTCATTTTACGAATTGCTTGGTCATAAACACCGTAATAGATAGGGTCATAACCATTTGGAGTGGAAATAAGAATAATCTTACCACCCGTTGATAACGACGCCATAGATGCCGCCCAAAAATCCTCACCTGCTTCAATATAAGCCGCCTCGTCAAATACAAGTATGGTAGGTGTATAACCACGTAACGCATCGGGAGATGTTGCAACCGCCTTTACCTCACAACCATTATTTAATCTAAATCTACTTTCCGAGTTTTTATCAGGTGAAAATCCCACGTTAATCCAATCAGGCCATTGCTCTAAGAAATGTCTAACTTTATTAGCCATTTCCACCGCAGTATCACGTTTGTTCGCAATAAGTAGAACTCTCTCAGGATTCTCAGGTTTAGCAAGTTGTAATTTTTTTGACAACCATGCTGCAGTTACTGTTGTAACTCCCGCCTGACGATATTTTCTTGTAATATTTTCGTTATAATTTTCGTAATCTTCAATAAGTTGAATTTGGTCCTCAAACAAATCCATCGGAACATATTTCTTCTGTGTATTATCAAATGTTTGAAGATATGTTCTTAAGGCATAAGGAGTATCTTTCATAATCTTAGCCAATTCTTTCAACTGTTCTATTCTTGAATTCATATATATAAATACAAAAAAAGGGAGTTAAAAACTCCCTTTGTATTATCTGTAGACTGGTTCACCACCATCGTCATCATCTTCGTCTTCTTCGTCACCAAAATTATTCGGTAAATCAATACCCATATTATTTAAAAATCCTTTTAAATTATCATCATCTTCATTATCGGTAAGATTGTTCAAATCGTCCATGAAAGCATCATCTTCGATTTCTTCATCATTAAATGTTTTATAGATATTATCCATTAATTCATCTAATAATCTTTTACCATTTTGAGATTGTGAAACGACTTCTTTCATGAATACTAAGAAATTCTTAGCCGGTAATTTAATGATTTCAACAAATAAGTAATTTTGTAATTCTACTTTGTTTTCATCGGTTATAATATCTTCAGGGAATTGTGAACGGACTCTATCCCAAATAGCCGGTCCTAATCTTAAGTCCCACACTTCTTTTTCAATTGTATCTTCTTTTTCATGAACACGTTGTGCCAATTCCTCATCTTCAGGGTCACCATGGTATGAAAATACTTCCAAAATACCTTTGATAATTTCGTGAACACAAATTGGGAAGTTTAATGCTCTTACTCTAATTGTTGGAGGATTTGTGTTTCTGTCAGTTTCTTCTTTACCGCCAACTCCACCACCGCCCATCATTCCTGCCATCATTTGGTCACTCAACTGCCAATATAAACTATCGTTGATTGACATAAGTAAACCATAATCGTTTAATAGGGTTTCGGAACCTGTTATTTCTCTAATTCTGTCAGGAACTAAATGATACATATAATGTCCTTTTTTAGAAGCACCTTGCATCATTGCGTTTATAAATCTTCTTTTGGCTCTTTCTAAATTTAATTGTTCTAAATCATTGTACAATTCAATTTCAAGTTCAGGTGCTTCCATTTCTGGTTGACCTTGTTCTGGTTGTTCTCTATTGAAATCATCAGTATCAATTTCACCCATACCAACAATTTTTACATCGAATTGGAAAGAACCTTCAGGTATACCCATTTCTTTTGTTACCAATTCAATAGCCAATTGTTCTAATTGTTCTCTATGATTTCTTTCTGCAGCAACAATATTGTTGTGAGCTCTCATCATAGTTTGAACCAATGGGCTAATATTAGTATCGGCATTCATAGGTGTATTATCACCTGTGTAATGTCTCATTTTTTGAACCACTTGTCTATATCTCTCAGAAGCTAAAAGTTCTTGGAAATTTTTGTTTGGTTCTTCACCTGTTGAAGGTAAAGGTAATTTTTTTAAAGGTGTTTCACCGCTCGCCAATTTACTCGTCACATCTCCATGTGGTCTATCGGGAGTATCATAATCCATTGCCATTTCATTAATGTTTTCTTGGATTAAAGATAGTAATTTTTTCTTAGAAAACTTCATTTTTATTTATTTTTTTTTTTCTGCTAACGCTTTTGGTTTATGATTTGGTCCTGGTTTTGGTAAATATGGACTATCTTTTTTTGGTTTTGTACCTGGTTTTGTAGTTGGTTTAGTTCTTGGTTTTGTCGGTGCGGTTGCGGGTCCCATTTTCTTTTCTGCCAACGCTTTTGGTTTGTGATTAGGTCCTGGTCCTGGTTGGTACGGTGTTTTTGGTTTTGGTGTTGTACCGGGTTTAACCGTTGGTTTTGGTTTTGTTGGGGCTGTTGCAGGTCCTGAAGACGTAATAGAATCATAAGTCATAAACTCAGGAATACCATTATGTCCCTTTTTAATACCCGGTCCAAACTCGTGAGTCATAGTTGCAGACTCATTTAATTTAGTTTGAATTAATTCCATAATTTCATTTTTAGATGTGAAACTATGATATAAATTATTTTCAGCCAAATTATTTACCCATTCTTTTACCTCTATACCTTCTCTTTTAATATTTTTCCACATTGCCGCTGCAGCAACTTTTTCACCCGCTTCTTTACTACCGTATTTCTTAGATGCTTTATCTGCAATTTTTTCAAATCCTTTACCTTTCTTACCTATATCTCCACCATGTTTAGCCTTCTTTACAACTTCACTTTTCTTCTCTTTAGAAAGACCTGCAGATGGTTTTGATTCGTTAGTATCAACTACTGTTGATTTATAATCAGGATTACTAATTTTTTTAGATTTAGGGAAATTAACATTTTTCTCACCTTTATTCATTAAAGAAGTTGATTTTTTCAACCCTTCTAAATCACTATAAACTAAACGTTCACTATCATTTTTACCTTTGGTACCTTCTTTTCTTGGGTGACCATAAACTTTTTCGTTACCTTTTGTGAATACATCTATTTCGTGTCCATCATGTTTAATAGTATCTACTTTTTTGTGTCCTCCACCAAATAAACCTTCTTCCAAATGTCTATCATCACAAGAACAATTAGTCATAGATTTACCACAATGCTCACATTTTTTACCCTCTTCAACATTATATTTTTTACCGTCAACATTAAAAGAATCTTTATGTTGTGATTTAGCTTTTGCCAATTCACCACTAAATTTATTACCCTCTTTTGTTTCTTTTGGTGTTTCTTTTTTATGACCATTAAAATTTGGTATAGGTGGTTTTGGAACTACATATCCTTTTTTCTCTTTTTCTTTATTTAATATTTTAAAGTCATCGGCATCGATTTTACCATTATGGTTTTTATCGATTCTTTTTTGATTACCTTTTAATTCTTCATCCATATGTGAATAATCGCAAGAACATTTATTCATAGGTTTACCACAATCGTCACACATTTTAGATTCTTTTTCTGTTATAGAAACATTTACACCTTGAGCATTAAGATTTTTTGCCATATCCCCTGCCGCTGGATTTTTACCACTTATAGTAGTTACACCCTTACCTGTTGTTTGAGGTGTTGATTGTTCCCCTAACATTCTCTCGGCCAATTGACCTAATTGTTTATCAGTTAGTTTAACTAAAGTTGTTTCAGATAAACCCTCCTTAATAAGTTTCTCAACAATTATATTTCTTCTCATATATTTTTGATTTTTATTTCTTCTTTTAATAATATAAAACCTCTTGATTTTAATTTCTTTGTAACATTTTCGATAGGTTCTGCAAATTTAAATGTTAATCTATCTTCAGTATTTTCAAAGTCAAACTTTTCCCATGATAATGAGATTACACCATCTACAGCATCAATAACTCCGAAATAATCGGAGTCTTGAATCAATTCTAATTGTAAATCTGTATCTTTTAGTAAACCAACTACATCAACATATTCGATGTCAGGAGATTTAGACCTCTGACAAGACGAAGCAGGTATAGCGAACCAATCACCCATATCGATTTCGGTGGTCTCACTGAATACGAATTCGTATTGTTTTTGACCTTTATAATCTGAACCGATTTCATTGACATATATAAGATGCATTTTATTTAAAGTATTTTCCTAAAGTTTCTTTAACTGCTGAACTAATTTGATTATGAATTTCATCCATATCTAATTCTTTAGTATCATCTTCATCATCTTCATGACTATCTTCACCATCTTTTGGTAAATAAGAATCTAAACTAATTTCGTCCATTGGAGCAGGACTATTAATAAATTTATCTAATTCATTTATAGCGTCTTCTGATAATTCTGCGTCTGATGGTTCAGTTGCAGGTTCAGTTGGTTCTTCTTCTCCTTCAGGAGCGTCAGCACCCATTTCATCCTCTTCTCTATCAAATTTCTTTCCAATCTCTTCAATATCCTCATCTGATAATTTATCTAAATCAACTGCAGAAATAATCATATTAAGAACATACTTAATATCATCACTTTCCATTCTATCATGTAAATCTCTTAATTCTTGACCTAATTTACCTGCGTATTTTTGTACTTCAGCCATATAGTCAGAACGTTTTCCTGAACCTTCTTCTCCACCTGTAGCGTCTCCGTCCATTTCAGGAGAAGGTGTTGCATCATCCGTACTTGGAACACCCGCAGCATCATCTGTAGGTGCTGGTGGTGCGTCTGATTCAGGAGCAGGAGGTGCATCAGACGGTGCAGGTGCCGGTGCATCCATAGATGGTGCAGGAGCAGAAACTTCGTCTTGTGCTGGTTTTGGAGTTTGTTTTAGAACGTATTTTGTGGCTTCGTTTAATTCCTCTTGACCTTTAATAAATTCAAGTCTTTTATATGCTTCAGCATAAGAAGAAAATCTATTTTTGTTCTTCATATACATTCCACCTATATAATCTAAAGATGATTCGTTTAAACCTCTTTTTACATAGTATCCGTCTTTTTCTTTAACAATACCAAAAACTCCACCGGTAGTTGATTCTTTTACCAATTCTGCTTTTGATTCGTTAATTTTCTTATTACTGTTGTAGTATGTTAACTCAAGAATTCTTTTTAATTTTTCGTCTGAGTTTAATTTTTCACTACCAAGTGGTTTTAATTCTGCCATTTTATAATTTGTTAGATATACTTATTCTTATCCTATAAATATAAAGATATATGGAAAAAAATAGGTCTATTTATTGTGTTATGGACAATTTTTTATCTGTAATGTCCGTTTTTAATTTTAAAAGTTTCTCTATATAACCGTTTCTTCTCAATAATTTGAATACTAAATTTTCATATGAGTACTCACCACCAGATTCTAAACCGGTCTGTCTGAAGTCTTTTATCTTCGTTCTTATTTTTTCAATTAGAGGTAATGTATTTTTGTTTTTACCGTTTTTAACTAAAGTATCAATCATTTTAGCATAAAACTCAGCCTTACTTAAAATTTTATTATCATCTATTTTTGGATTTTCTTGTTTTGGTTTTACCTCCCATTTATCATGTAAAACCGAATAAACACCTGAAGAAACATGAGGTTCTTCAATATCTTGAACATACATTTCAACATCATAACCTTTAATTACGATATCATGTTTTTCATTCCAAATATTCTTTTTAGCGTCAAAAAATTCTTTTACTAAATCAGAATTATATTTGGATTCTTTAAAATCTATAATAATATGTAAATCTACGTCTGAGAAATTAGACCAATTGTAATTTGCTAAAGATCCTGTTAACACAATATCATGAACAAAAAACTCAACTCCAAATGTTTCAATAAACTCATCTGAAATTTCCAAAAGTTTTTTTCTGATTTCAGGTCTCATAATAAACCCCTTACCTTTCTCTTCAAATATTTGAGGAGATAGTGTTTCTTTAGGTTTAAAAGATTTCACAATCTTCTCATCACCTTCCTTATCTTCAATTAATTCTTCGAAAAGACTCATTTGATTTTTTTGTATTTATGAACTTTAGCAATGTTCTCATTGAAATGTTTACCGTGAGATTCTGCCAATCTAAACTTAGTAAACTTTGTCCAAGGAACTTTATTATACTCATAAATAGAGCCGTTATTAAAAGTAACGGTTAAATCTTCTGTTTCGGTATTAAAGTGAGCCGACTTTAAATTAGATGATTGAATTTCGACCATAATCATCTTACCTTCAATTTTTTCTGATAGTATTGCCATATATTAAATTATATACAATAAATATCAAAAAATAAACCCCTCATTTAGAGGGGTTTAAGTTTAATTAGATAGTTCTAACTTTTTTGTATTTGTAAGTTCGAGCGATACTTTCGTTTAAGAACTTACCTTGTGACTTAGCCAATCTAAACTTTGTAAAAGTTGTAGAAGGTACTCCTTGATACTCGTAAATGCTACCATTTACAAAAGATACTCTCAAGTTTTCTTTTAAAGCATCGTAAGTTGCTTTGTTTAAACTTGTTGACTTGATTGATACTTCAATCATCTTACCGTTGATTTTTTCTTTTTTTACTGACATGGTGTAATATTTTAATAGTATAAATCTACAAAATATTTCTCAAATAAAAAAATTTTTAAGGTAAAAAATTAATTTAATGAAATTAATCTTTCTAAACTTTTCTTCTTATCAATTGGTAATGAAAGAGTTAAAACTCCATTTTCCACCGTTCCATAAATGTCTTTTTCTTTTACATCATCGGGAATAGTGTACGATTTAACAAAACTATCAACAAAATAATGATTATTATCACCTTCTTGTTTTTCATAAGATATCCTTAAGACACCTTCTTTTGTTAAAATTTTTAAATCGTCTTTAGTTAGGCCAGGTACACTTATCGAAACTGTATATTCAGTTTCATTTTTTTTAATGTTTGTTTCAGGTGTGGATAGAAATCTTTTCGTATCGAAACCTGCAAAAAATGGGTCTTTTAATAATGTTGTTATCATAGTTATAAAATTTTATCAGTAATTAAACAAATTTTTTGCCATTTGATAATATTTGACAATATGACATAAAAAAAATTATTTTTTGACATTTTGTCTATTCTTTGGTTTTTAGAATAATTTGTGTTATGTTTGTTGTAAATAAACTTATTACACATGTCAGTAGACTTTTTTGAAGACGGACCGACCACTAACCCGAAGAAAGTAAGGAAAGGGTCAAATACACCAATCTTAGACAATTTCTCTCGTGATCTTATTAAGATGGCTGAAGAGGGAAAAATTGACCCTATTATTGGTAGAGATAAAGAGGTAAAAAGAATTGCACAAATTTTATCTCGTAAAAAGAAAAACAATGCAGTTATTGTAGGTGAGGCCGGTGTTGGTAAATCTGCCTTAGTGGAAAAATTAGCACTATTAGTTCACAAAGGTGATTGTCCAACAAATCTTTTAGACAAACGTATTATGTCGTTAGATTTAACTTCACTTGTTGCAGGTACAAAATATCGTGGACAATTTGAAGAAAGAATTAAAGCAATTTTAACCGAGTTACAAGAAGCACCAAATGTAATTGTATTCATTGATGAATTACATACGATGGTTGGAGCAGGTAATGCAAGTGGTTCTATGGATGCTGCCAATATTTTAAAACCCGCATTAGCAAGAGGTGAAATACAATGTATTGGTGCCACAACATTGGATGAATACAAAAAAAGTATTGAGAAGGATGCAGCTTTAGTAAGAAGATTTCAAAAAATTATTTTAGATGAACCAACCGCATCTGAAACTGTTGAGATTTTAAAAAACCTTCAAGAGTCTTATGAAAATTTTCATAGAGTAAAATATGAGGATGAAGTAATTGAAACTATTGTTAAATTATCACATAGATATATTACCGATAGACAATTTCCCGATAAGGCGATTGATGTTTTAGATGAATTAGGTTCCGAAAAAAGAGTTTCAACAAGAATACCTGAATCGATTGAAAAATTAAAAAAACAAATCGACGAAATAAAAGAGAAAAAGGTACAAGTTGTTAAACAACAAATTTATGAACAAGCAGCTAAATTAAGAGACGAAGAAAAGAAATTGTTTGATAAACTTGAAAAAGAAAAAATATCTTGGGCGGAAAAACAAAAAGATAATAAAACACCTGTTACCACTGATGATGTTTATGAAATTATTTCACAAATTACAGGAGTACCAATTACTAAATTAGATTCCAAAGAAACTCAGAAATTATTGAAGATGGAAGAAATTATATCTTCAAAAGTAATTGGACAAGATGAAGCAATTTCATCTATCTCTAAAGCAATTAGAAGAAATCGTGTTGGTATTA